>OIAC01000003.1_pt1 | contig 66661 bp, 65 predicted proteins | sample 1580731 | NCBI WGS metagenome assembly OIAC01 (sample SAMEA3882504, study PRJEB24775) | human gut metagenome | biome: human-associated habitat; feature: intestine environment; material: feces | place: Netherlands | collected 2009/2010
TGCGATAAAGAAGTAATAGAAGTGTAAAAAATTTTGCCGTTCCTATCCGGCACTTGCGCATTGTGTCGGATAGGTCGGGCGGTTATTCGGGCAAGTCCACCTTGCCAACAAAAGAATAATAAATCTCAATGTCCTGTCTGCGGGTCTTGTTCTCGTCATAGCTGCACTCATGCACAACGATTTTCTCTACAAACTCCCGCAGCAGAGTAGGGGTAAGTTCTTCAAAGCTGGTATGCCGCCGGACAACATTCATAAACTTTTCTGCGTTCACGGTGGCTTCCTGTGCTTTGGAAAGCTCCGCTTGAATAGCAGCGGCTCTTTCTTTCAGCTCCCGTTGCTCTGCTTCATAGTCTGCCGACAGCTCTGTGAAACGCTCGTCTGATATGCGCCCGGTCACGCTGTCCTCATACAGCCGCTTGAAGATAGCGGATAACTCGGCTATGCGTTTCTCGGAGGCTTCCAGTTCCTTTTTCTTGGCGGCGTTCCTGCGTTTGCCCCCGTCCTCGTTCTGCTCAATCAAGAGCTTCATAAACCGGGCTTCATGCTTTGCCGCATAGCTTGTCACTTTCCGCAGATTGGAGAGTACACCAGCGGTCAAGAGGTCGGTGCGGATAAAGTGCGCCGTACAGTCATGGGTGCGTTTCTTGTAGTTGCCGCAGATATAACAGTCCTGCTTGCGCTTGTCCGTCTGGTATCGCTGCTGATACATCACGCTGCCGCAGTCCGCACAGAACAGTATGCCGGAGAACAAGCCCACTTCATCATAGCGGTTGGGGCGTTTGCGCTGCTTGCGAAGCTCCTGCACCCGTTCCCATGTTTGGGTGTCTATGATAGGCTCGTGGTGGTTCTCGAAAATCACTTGCTTTTCCGGGGGATTTTCTACACTGTGCTTGACTTTGTAAGAAAGTTTTTCTGTCTTGAAATTTACCAGACAGCCTGTGTATTCCCGGTTTTCAAGGATATGCACAACGGTATTGGTCGCCCACTTGCACTCATAGCCGGGGTGGTAGCGGCGGGTGCTGCCCGTCCTGCGGTATTCCAGCGTCCCCGGCGTTGGGATTTGCTGCTCCGTAAGCATACGGGCAATCTTGGTCGGGCCATTCCCGGCAAGGCAAAGTTGGTATATCTGCTGGACAACCGGCGCGGTTTCCTCGTCAACGAGATAGTTCTCGTCCTCGTCCATGAGGTAGCCATACACCGGCTTGCTGGTAACAGGCTTTCCACTCATGCCTTTTGCTCTCTTAACTGCCTTGATTTTCTTGCTCGTATCTCTCACCAGCCATTCGTTGAACAGATTTCGCAGAGGGGTAAAATCGTTGTCCATGCCGCCGTTTGCGCTGTCCACATTGTCGTTGACAGCGATAAAACGCACTCCCTTTTGAGGGAACAGCATTTCCGTGTAAAACCCTACCTGCAAGTAGTTTCGCCCTAACCGGCTCATGTCTTCTTGTGTCAAGTAGGGACTAAAAAAATTTTGAGAATTTACAAGCCGTTCATAGGTGGACAACCACCCGTGAACGGCTTGCGTTTTCTCTATGCTCTTTTGCCGTTCTTTGTGCGACGTTTCTTATACGCCGTCTCAAACGCCTCCATCATTGGAGTGACCGGAAGCTCGTTGTCAGGCTTGGACAGGTACTCGAACCGGATGCCATTCTCTCTGAACTTTCGCTCAAATCTCATGAAAGAGGAAACGTCCCGGCTGATCCGCGAGGTGTCGCGGGCGAGGATCGTGCCGATGCCCTGACGCTTGGCTTCGTTCAGCAAGAAGTTCATGATACCTTCCGTATGGACGCCGGAGATGCCGTCTGCCGCCACAGCAGCAGCCACCTCATAGCCTTTGTCCTTCGCATAGCGTTCCAGCTCTTCCCGCTGGTTTGCTGCCGCAAGCTGATCCGCACAGGCAACGCGGATATAAAGAAATACTTTCATTTGGCTTCTCCTTCTGATGTAGTGAGGAAGTCCTTGAACTTCCAGACGATTTCTATGTTGTCAAGATCGTAAATGTAGACCGCAGAAATGAATGCGTGGGTCAGCTCATAGGTCAGAGCTTTGCAGTCGGCGTACTGTTCGCAGACCGCATCCAGCTTTTCATCCGAACAGGAGGTCTCGGAGTCAAGCTCCTTCATCCGTTCGTGACTGCGCTGGATTGCCTCATCGTTTTCAGCGATCTTCGCATCCGTTGCCGCCTTCTGCTGAATGTACGCCTCCTTCGTGATGCTTCCGGCTGCATACTTCTCGTAGAGCCTCAGCTTGGACGCCTTGTGCTGCTCGTTCTGCTTTTGCAGAGTGCGGATTTTCTCAGCACATTCCTTGATGGCAGATTTCCGTAGATCACCGACTTCGCGGTTTTGGACTGCTTTCTTCTGTGCCAAAGCGAGAAACTGAGTAAGGGTATGGAAGACAACCTTCTCAATATCCATCTCCGGAAAGCTCCTGCCAACCGGACAGTCTGTGTTTCCGTTGTTGACCGAGTGAATGCACTGGAAGTACCGAATACCAGCCTTGTTCTTTCGGCGCGTCATAGCACGTTTACAGTTTCCGCAGCGGACAAGTCCCTTGAGCGGATATTCATGCTGCTTGCGCGTGGGATTCCGTCCTCCACCTCGAATGACCTTCTGAGCAAGCTCAAAGTCTTCCTTGCTGACAATGGCTTCATGGGTTCCTTCCACGATGATCGGCTCATTGACAACACGCTTTTTTGAGCCGACACCGCAGGACTTCATTTTGCGACTGACCAGCGTTCCGGTGTAAACAAGGTTTTTGAGGATGTTATAGACCATCACGGTTTCCCAACTGATTTTCTCGCTCATGTTACTGAACTTCTTCTTGTCGGGATGCTTGCTCTTGAAGTATTGCCCCGGCGTCGGGATGCCGTCATCATTCAGGCTGCGGGCGATTTGAGAGGTGTTGCTGCCTTCCAGAGCCTCATGGAAAATACGACGGATCACATCAGCCGGCTCCGGGTCTACGGTAAGTTTGTTCCGAATGGTGGGATGCAGGACGTAGCCGTATGGAGCGTAGCCACCGACATACTTGCCCTGCTTCATCATCTGGATTTTTGCCGATGTGGTCTTTACGGAAAGGTCTTTGCTGTATGCGGCGTAGATGATGCTGCGCATAACCACTTCCAGACCGCCCGTTGTGCCTTTGTAATCGTCGCTGTCATAGCCGTCGTTGATGGAAATAAAGCGAACGCCCATGAATGGAAAAGTGCATTCCAGATAGTTTCCCGTTTCAATGTAGTCACGAGAAAAGCGGGAAAAGTCTTTGACGCAGATCAGATTGATTTCGCCGCGCTTGACCTTCTCCATCATCTGCGTGAACTGAGGACGGTGAAAGTTCGTGCCGGTATAACCGTCATCCGCAAACTCAGACCGCTGACAGTGAGACAGCTCCGGATGATTGTCGAGAAAGCGATTGATGAGCATACGCTGGTTGCCGATGCTGTCACTTTCCGCCTTGCTGCCATAGCCGGTATCTTCATCAGCCATTGAGAGGCGGATGTAGATGCCGATGTTGTATTCCTTGCTCATTTACATCGCCTCCTGTACTTCCTTGATACTCTGAACGGTCAGAGCGTAAATATCGCCGTATTTCATGACCAGCTCGATTGAGCCGTCCTCATGGACTTTCACAAGCTCTACGGACTCGTCAACCAACTCCTGAGAGAGCATCGTTGCACCGCTGACGGATTTCATCAGCGTGAGCCACTTGTTGTCCTCGGACATTGCCTCGGCAAACTTTACCTTCCGCTGAACCGCTTCATCCAACCGCCGGGAAAGGTTAGCATACTGCTCATCGTAGGCTTTCTTGGCAAAGGCGTATTCCTCTTCATCGAGAATGCCTTCCGTGAAGTCCTCATAGAGACGGGTACGCTTCTTGGAAATACCGCTGAGTTTCAGATTCAGGCTTGTAATGAGCGCATTCTGCTGATCGCGGATGCTGCGTTCACCTTCGCTGTTTCTCAGCTTGGCAAGCAGCTTGTCGTAATTGAGAGCCGCCTTGACTTGAAGCTGGATCGCTGCAAGCACATCGGCTTCAAGTTTATCCTGCCGCGTATAGTGCGGCGTACAGAGATTGCCGCGCTTGACGGATGAGCTGCACTCATAGAAGGCGTACCATGCGCCGTCCTTACGCTTGTCAACGCGCTTTCGATGGAAATAGAGTTTCCTGCCGCAATCTGCACAGATGATTTTGTCTTCAAAGAGATTGATCAGTGTAGCACGGATTTTCTCCGTGCGCTCCATCTTCTCAATCCTTGTCCTTGCAGCAGCGTCGCGCAGCTCTTGTACCTTTTGGAAGTCCTCACGGGAGATAATCGCCTCGTGCGTATTGGGAAAAACAATCCATTCCTCGCGGTCGATATGCTGATTCTTGACGCCCTTGTAGATGGCGTTCAGCGTCCGTCCGAGAACGGTATCTCCGACGTAATGGGGATTATCCAGAATGGTAGTGAGTGAAGACTTGTTCCAAATCTTCTTTGCCGTAGCATTGCCTGTGCGGACGCCGACCTGATACTTCTGAAACTCCGGATTGGGCGCATTCATTGCATCAAGCCGGTCTGCAATCGCAGGAAGGGACAGTCCTTCAATCTTCCATTGGAAAATCTTCCGGACAATCGGCGCGGTTTCCTCATCGAAGACCATATTGCTGTGTTCCTCATCCCAGCGATAACCATACGGGAGATTGCGCTTCTTGAACTCTCCGCTTTCCATCTGTGCCTTGAGCGCGGTGGAAACCTTGCGGGAGATGTCTTTCGAGTAGAGTGTGTTGATCATGTTTTGCAGAGGGATGATGAGGCTTTCGCCGGAGCCGTCCGCATCAAAGTTATCGTAGTTTTCCTTGATGGCGATAAACCGAAGCCCGATCTGCGGAAAGACCCGTTCCAGATAGGTTCCTGCCTCGATGTAGTCTCGCCCGAACCGGCTGAGATCACGAACCACAAGGCACTTGATCCTGCCGGTGCGGATGTCGTTCATCAGACGGTTGAACTCCGGTCTATCAAAAACCGTTCCTGTTCGTCCGTTGTCCACATAGGTATCTATCAGATTCAGGTAGGGACGCTCTGCAATGTAGGACTTGCAAATCTCAATCTGATTTGCGATGACATCCACCTTTTCGGACTTGCCGCTGTTTTCAACGGAAAGACGGGCATAGATGGCTGTTGAGAAGACCTCGGAAGAAACAGGTTCGATAACCGGCTCTTCGACTGCAATTTGTTTTCTGCTTTTTCTTGCCATTTGCTCATCCCTCCCTTATACGGCAATATCCAGTTCGTCGGCATAGCCGAGAATGTATTCAAGCGTCTGCTGGTATTCGTCCCTATATTTGAAAACGATTTCGATTGCATGGTTTTCGTGAATCAGGATGCGGTCAACCAACGACATCAGCACACGGCGGTTCAGCTCTTCGACGTTTTCATACTGCTTGAAAAGCATCACCCAGTTTCGTTCAGTCGTACCGGTTGTCACCGTCTGCTTCATTTCTTTTTTAACCCGCAGAAGCGCGTCCTGCTTGCCCTCAATGATTTTGGTGTAGCTGTTGCGGAACTCGAAGTATTCCGACTTATCAATGACGCCGCCGATGAAGTTCTCGTAAAGCCCCAGCTTGAGCTTTTGGTACCGTTCAATCTCTTCCTCGATTTTGGCGATCTGAGCTTCGTAATTGAAAGCCTTACGGCTCTGAGACGGAAGCCGTTCTATCATCGCAAGCGCGTGTTCCAGATTGATGACAAGCTCGATCTGGTCATGAATGGCACGGAAGACCTTCTCTTCAACCTCTTTTGCGGCGATGCTGTGCGGGCTGCACGTCCGGCTGTGCTTATTGGTGGAGCAGACGTAGTAAATATACTTTTTCGTCTTCGACGGGACGGTCTTGCGGATCATTGGCTGCTGACAGTCTCCGCAGAACAGGAAGCCGGAAAACAGATGCGCTTCGTCCTGATCGGGCGAACAGCGCATATCGCGCTGCATCATGACCTTGACTGCCATGAAGTCCTCGTAGGACACAAGAGCTTCATGCGCATTTTCAACCTTGACCCACTCGGATTCATCCTTGCTCTTCACAACGCGGACTTTGTAGTTGGGAGTGCCGCGCTTGCCCTGAGCCAGAACGCCGATATAAACCTCGTTGGTGAGAATACGCTGGACGGCTTTGTACGTCCATTTTGCGGTATCGCCGGTTTTGAAGACGGTATCGAACTTCACACCGGCGGAATGCTTGTATTCCATTGGGGACAGGACGCCCATCTGGTTCAGACGCTTTGCAATGCGCCCAATGGAGAAACCGTCCTTGTACATGGAAAAGATCATCTGCACATATTCGCTGACCGCTTCATCCACGATGAGCTGGTTTTTGTTCTCCGGCGATTTCATGTAGCCGTAAGGCGCGAACGAGCCGACGAACTCACCGCTCTTCTGCTTGACTTCCAAACTGCTTCGGATTTTCATGGAGATGTCCTTGCAGTAAGAATCGTTAATCAGGTTTTTGAACGGGATAACAAAGGAGTCGGACTGCGGATCACCGGTCAGACTGTCATACGCATCATTGATTGCGATGAAGCGAATGCCGAGCTGCGGGAAAATCTTTTCAATGTAGCGCCCGCCGTCGATGTAGTTTCTTGAGAAGCGGCTGAGATCCTTGACCACAATGCAGTCAAGCGCACCCTTGCGGATTGCCTCTTCCAGCTTTTTGAATTGAGGACGATTGAAGGAAACGCCGCTGTACCCGTCATCCACAAACGGCTCACAGACCAGCTCCAAATCCTCATGTCTTGCGATATAGTCCTCGCAGATGGCTCTCTGGCTGGCGATGGAGTTGCTTTCAACTTTATCTCCATCCTCACGGGACAGACGGCAATAGATCGCCGTGCGGTAAACCTTGTCTGGCATAAAAATAACCTCCGTTTTTCTGTTTGGTGTGGTACATCAAATCAGAAAGACGAAGGCTTGCTTCAACTCTTATGAAGAGGAACACGAAAACGCCACATGACCATCAGGGCAAGCGGCTTAATCCGTATTCTTCTTTTTTTGACCGATTTCATTATACCACAGGCTCAATCGCTTGTCCATAGAACCGGGTGAAAAGATTCAGACTGTTCATAAATCAAAGCCCTCTCAGATAGTGTTCCAGACACTCTTCCATCGTCGTGTCCGTCTCGGCGAAGCTGATCTTCACCACTGTCTTCCCGTCCAGATAACAATAAGGATTTCTGATCTGCTTGATGAACTCCCTCAGCCTGTCCTCTCGCGGTGCCGCAGGATCAAGCCGGACGCTGCTTCTCTGAACGAGTGTGCTTCGGTCAACCGTTTTCGGGCTGACGTTTTTCATTGTTTTAATGCCCATCATATTCTAAGCACCTCCTGTTTCGTAGAACTATTCAGGACAAAAGGATATGGCAGAGCATCTTGTGAAGACACTCTGCCACATAGTTTTCATCCTGAAACTATATAGTAAGTTTCTTTTGGGTTTGTTTCGTTGTCCGGCATATTTGCAGCTCGCGCCCCTGCCAGAAGAACTTTGCAGTTCCGGGAATGCTGCGGACTACCAACGGTTAATCGGTATCATGGGACTCTCACCCCTCCGAGGATCGCTCCGAGCCGCCCATTCAAAGAAAAGACGGAAGTATCATTATACCCGGCATCTGCATCGTCGCAAGCAGCCGCACCACACGGCTGTTATAGCTCTCCGGAGGTCGCTCACTCCCTTTCGGGAGGTCTTGGCGTCGGAAGCTGTGTTGCTTCGCAGAAGCGGAAAGATCCGCAGCACTGAACTATTCAGTTTTCAAGGAGCAGTGAAGTGGTCTGATTGACCCTTTCACTTTACAACGGACATCTTTTTGCCGTTTGTTGAGTACCGCTCAAAAAATTCTTTGATATTTTTTCTGCACCGCTGCTTTGAGGTCAAATGCAGCTCTGATGCCGATGCCTTTCCTTCGGGCAAACTCTCGAAGAGTCAGTCCTTCACGGGTCATCGCAAGATACAATTCGCGCTGCTTCTCTGTCAGAATGGAAAGAAGCTCCTTCTCTTTGAGGGCGGTGATCAGTTCCTCCATGCAGTCGCGGGAGTCTGCCAGCCATGCAGCGGACTTCACATCGTCCTCCGGCATAGCGTCAAGGGACAGCACGGTATCAGAAATTTTCTCTGCGCCGTCTTCATCCTCAGAGGTGTTGTCAGAGCCATACGAGCGTCTGATCCGCTTTTCCTCTGCGCGAAGGATTCTCATAACCTTGCGGTCAACCTCGGAAACTTCGCCGGTTCGTTTCACGCGCACCATGCACTTGCCGTCCTCCGTAGTCCATAGGTCGTAATCGAACGCGATAGGGGTCTTAGGGATTTTCATTGTTCATCCTTTCCGCTGCGCGGGAGCAGCGGGAAGGGTGAAGACAGAAAAAGAGCCGCATGACGGTGAGGTTTGAATCCCATGCCGATAAAACAGAGCAATTAAACTCTGTCTCATGCGGCATTAGGATGACTTCACCTATCAGGCGGCTCCACAGCTCAGCTATGACATATATTTTATTTTAGAACAGAGGCTTGTCCTCCGGTTCTTACTTGGTACGCGGTCGCAGTCTTCTCATATTCAGCACATCAAAGACTGTGATCCGCCCGCATTTCTTGCACTTGGATTCTACATGACCCCTCGTGTCCTCGTAGACAGCAATGGCATTATGCTGACAATAGGGACATTTCAGGTATCGGGGCTTCTGCTGGGAAATGGCAACTCTTGCCCTGCGGATTTTTTCGATCAGCTCCGGCGTCGGTTCCTGAACCCGAATGGATGCTCTCTTCATTACCACACCTCCAATGGGTCAACATACTCACTGAATGGACGATCTACCATGTAGCCGAGCTGACGAAGGCGGATAGACGCCGTTGTCTTGGAGACACCGAACAACCGGCAGAAAAGGCGCAGCGTTAAGTGATCACCATACGAATACCTCCCCTCGTAATTGATCAGCGGCGTTTCTACAAACCGACGCATTGCCAGGTCAACCTCTTTTTGAGGAAGCAGGATCGCCGCGCCCAAGACATTTGCTTGCCACTCGTTCCAGTCCTCGCGGGTTTTCAGCTCTCGCGGCGTATAGGCTGTCCGTGCGGAATATTTCATTTCGCAGGACGCCTTTACCTCTTCCGATTCCAGTTGGAAGAGAATCTGATGGGCGCACTCGTGGGCAAGGGTAAATCTGCGCTTGGCGCAGAGCCGCTGCACGTTGCCGGATCGAATGAAGCTCTCGTCCAAGATGACCTGATTACGCTTCAAAGCCAGTGTGCGCGTAATACCAAGTTCCGTGATCTTGTACTCAGTGTCGGCATAGGCAGTGACACCGCAGATGCTTCCGTCCGGCGAGAGACGGGCGAATGATACGCGAAGACCGAGATAGTTCTTTGCAAACTGATCAATGGGTGTTGGCAAAGCTGATCGGTCGGGCTTGTCCGCCTCATCCCCGAAAAAGAACCGGTTGAAGTCCTTTGTTGTTGAGGCTGCAATTTCTTCAAGTTGTCGCTGGGATAAAATCATGAGCAGTTGTCCTCCTTTGCTTCGACAAACCACTTGTCTCCTTCGTGGAAAAGAAACGATTCCTTTCCGCGAATCTGAACTGTGTAACGGATGCCTCCGCCCCCAACCTTTTTGGATGTGGCGCGGCATTTGTAAAGAATCTGGTCGATTTGAAAGATTACACCGTTGTCCCACCAGATAAGGCGAGGGTGGATTGCCCCTTCCTTGTCCACATCCAGCGTAACCGGAACGTATGCCTTTCTGTACTGTGTAGCCATTTGCGTTTCTCACTCCTGTTCCCTCATACCGGTGTATGCCGGTACGGATGATCTTCGGCAGCGTAAATGCCTGTCCATTTGAACTGCTCAAAAGATGTAACTTTTTCGTGTACAACTGCTCATGCCCCTTGACAGGATGAGCAATTCAGGATATACTATGAGTAGTTGGATTGCTCAGTCATTATTATACGCACTTCAAGTGCCTTTGTCAATAGACTTGCGCAATTTGATGTCGCAAACTTTTTGTGAACAGGAGTGATTACCAAAATGACGTTTGGAGAGAAATTCAAGGCTGAACGGGAGAAGCGGAAGCTGACCCAGCAGGAAGTAGCCGATGCACTGGGGATCAACAGGCGTATGATTACCCGGTACGAGAACGGCATTTCCTTTCCCCGTACCAAGGACGCTTACAGAAAAATCGCGGAATACTTCAAGGTGGATGTGAACTATCTGCTGACCGAGGACGAAGAGTTTGTGGTTCAGGCATCCGAGCAGTACGGCTCCCGTGGCATGAAACAGGCAAAGGACCTGATTGAAGGGATGTCCGGCTTGTTTGCGGGCGGTACGCTGTCTGAGCAGGACAAGGATGCGGTGATGAAGGCGTTGCAGGATATATATTGGGAATCCAAAGCCCGGAATGTTGAGAAATACACGCCGAAGAAATACAAGAAGACCGGTACGGACGCAGAGGAATAACTGTCTGCGTCTCGGTTTCTTGACGGATTTACTTTGACTGTTTTCAACATGAAAGGGGTGAAGGTCCCGTGATAATTCGCTCCGAGGAAATATACAAAAAGGCGAACAGCATTGTCAAAAGCTGTGGAACAAGAGATACCTTGAAGATTGCCCGTGAGCTGGGCATTCATCTCCATTTTCTTGACAATCTGAACGATCTGCTCGGAATGTACACCTACCGCCATAAAGAGCGGCATATTCTTCTGAACTCCAACATGGAGTATCTGATCATGCAAATGGTTTGCGGTCACGAGATCGGGCATGATACCTTTCATCGCGATCTTGCCAAAGGGAACGAACCGCTCCCGGAGTTCGTGCTGTTCGATATGCGCACAAAACACGAATATGAGGCGAATGCGTTTGCCTCTCACCTGATCATTGACGATGATGAGCTGATTGACCTGATGAAGCAGGACTACGATGTGGTGCAGCTTTCTGCTGCAATGGGAACAAACATCAACCTGATGCTGATCAAGCTCAACGAGCTGAACCGCATGGGCTGGCAGCTCAACTTGCCTTATGTACCGCACTCTGACTTCCTGAAAAATGTCAGACCGGAGGGGTGAATGAGGATGAAGGATAGTAATTAGATGAACAACGACGACTATAAAGAAGCCCTTTTCTATGCCGCTTCCATCTTTAACGAACGCTTGGGGGCAGAGTTCAGTGAGGACAACCTTGTACTGCGCTGCTTTCAGACGGAAAACCAGCAGGAAGTCTTTGAGCAGTTCTGCAAGCAGTATTTCCCTGACCGGCTGGAAGACCGATATACAGAGGACGGCTATTTTGACTTTCACGCCTCTGCATTCGTCGGCACAGGAGACGGCGCGGACGGAATCCTTCTGCGCACAGACATAGCGCGTCATCCGGCAGAGTTGAAGCACATTCTTCTGCATGAGCTGGCGCATATCTTCTGCACCCGCAACGAGATTGACGGAGATAATTTCTTTGAGCGATACTGCATGGACGATACCATCAGCCGCGAAGAGGACGGAACCATTAACGCCGGTTATGCGGTCTGGCGAGAACTCGCTGCGGAGCTGATTGCATTTGAGCTGGATGACAACTGCGATGTAGTTCCGCTTCGACGCAAGAAAGACCTACTCAGCTATTACGAAGGAGAACTCCTGACCGGCAACGGAAAAATGGGCGTCAGCATGATTCTCTGTGAGGCAATGACCAGTGCTGAGGGCGAAGCGTCTATGACATGGGACGCTGCCAAAAGCAAGTTTACGCGGTTCAAGCCCTTTGATGATCCACTGTACAGGGACTTGCTGGAACTGGTTTTTACACACGTTAGAGAATACTTTATCGTGATTGACCGCGACTTTATCTATGAAATTGGAGTTTTGTATCTGAGCATTGCCGCACAAGCGATGATTGCGTCCCTAAAGAACAGATTTCAGGAAGAATAGGCAGACCGAAAGAGAGAAAGGACGGGTAACGATATGAAATACAAGCTGTTTCGCTCCCCCGGTGATCTGGACAAGGCAGTTCGGAAGCACGAACTGGTTGCCGTGGAGACCGGCAAGAACATTGATGATGTGGTAGACGCGCTTATCCGTGCCGTTCGGGATGATCTTGCGGAAATGCCGGAATATGCGCACTGTGAAACCGCTGCGTATGCACCGGAGCCGGTTCAGGAGCATCGCCGCGTGAGACGTTATCAGTATGAAATGATGGGTATTGTTTACCCTCAGTATGCGGAGAAAAATATCCTGATTGATTATGGCGTGATTGAAGAGGCAGAGTAATGTCAGAGCGTGATGTCGGACAACTGCATAGTGCCGATGACTTGATTGCCGCTGTTGAGCAATACGGCTTTCTGCCCTTCTTTCGGAATGAGATTCACGGCTTCTCCATCGAGGAACTTTGCCCACCTGAGTTGTGGTTTGCGGATGATGTGGACGGTCCGTGGGAATGGAAGGGTCCGGCTGCGCGGAGCGGCAAATGTCTCTACGGCAAACTTTTCAACAAGAAGGCTGGCTTTGTGAGCCGGGAGTGGATACCGGACTTCGCAAACTTCCGGCGTGACGGCTATGACTTTGACGCCCGTTGGGATGACGGCTTGGCGTCCTACAAGGACAAGGAGCTTTATGAATCCATAGCCGGTGAAGGCAGGATGCTTTCCAAACGGCTGAAAGAGGCTCTGAACTACCGCAAGGGCGGCAACACCGGTTTTGAGACGTGCATCACGCGGCTGCAAATGCAGAGCTATGTCTGCATTGCGGATTTCGTCTATATGCAGGACAGATACGGAAGACCTTATGGCTGGGGTGTCGCAGAGTATGCGACGCCGGAAGAACTTTTCGGGTATGACCTTATCACATCTGCATATCAGCGAGACCCGCAGGAATCCAAAGAGCGCATGATGCAGCATCTTTCCTCCATCCTGCCGGGTGCGTCTGTACAGCAGCTTACGAAGATATTGAAAGGATAAAACACCATGAGTAAGAAACTTGTAGCATATTTTTCTGCGTCCGGCGTGACCGCGAAGGTAGCTGAGACGCTGGCAGAGGCAATCGGCGCGGACATCTTTGAGATTGAGCCGAAGGTGCCTTACACGGAAGCCGATCTGAACTGGATGGACAAGAACGCCCGCAGCACGATTGAGATGAACGATCCTGCTTCCCGTCCTGAGATTGCCGTAAAGCGGGACAACATGAAGGACTACGATACAATCTTTGTGGGCTTCCCGATCTGGTGGTACGTTGCGCCGACGATTATCAATACATTTCTTGAGAGCTATGACCTGACCGGCAAGACGGTCATCCCGTTTGCGACCTCCGGAGGAAGCGACATTGGCAAGACGAACGAACGCCTTGCGCCGAGCTGCAAAGGCGCAAAGCTGATGGACGGCAAGGTTTTCAAGGGCTGCGTCGGGCATCAGGAGCTTGCGGCGTGGGTTGAAGGACTTGGACTTTAAGGGGCAGACAAATCGGAAGTTGTGGAGGTGCTTTATGAACGAGAGAGAAAGAATTATCCGATTATGGTTTGATATGTGGATTAAGAAAGCAGATTTAGGAATTGACAATATTTTTACAGATGATGTTGTATATACTGAGAGTTGGAGTCCTAAATATGAAAACCGCAAAACGGTAAAGCACTGGTTTGACGAATGGAATACACGCGGAAGTGTTCTTGTCTGGGAGATTAAGCAATTTTTTCATCAAGGCAATCAAACAATCGTGGAGTGGTATTTTAAAAACAAAATGAATAATGGAAATGTTGAAGAATTTGACGGAATATCTTTAATTGTATGGACACAGGATAACAAAATAAAATCATTAAAAGAGTTTGGTTGCAATCTTCATAATTACAATCCATATCGAGATAGTGATATTCCCGTATTTCGAGAAGAAAAAGCAAATTGGTTTTGAGAGGACTATAAATTCCAGTTTAACGAACAGGAGATGATGAACGCATGAAAATCCTACATGAACTTTCTTGGCTATGGGAAACGCTGGGCATTGCGCTTGTTGCTGCGGCTGTCTGCATGGCTTGCACTGCTCTGATTGGCAAGGCAGCAAAGAAGAAACTCAGCAAAAAGTTGTTGGCGGTCATAGGGGCTGCGGCATTTGTGGGCGCGATTCTGGCGGTCATTCTGATCGCCCGGACACCGATGCCGCTTTGACAGAATAGGAGAAACTGACAATGATTGTTCTTACAGAGCAGATAGAGATTCCGGCTTCCTATGAAAAATTAAAGGCATGGACTGCTAACTTTGAGGAAGAGTTTGTGAAATGGAGTCCCTACCACATCGAATGTAATCTCTATAACGGGAACTATCATGCGGGAAGCAAGGTCCGCTTCCGCGAGATTGTTATGGGGCTGGACTACGATGTGACAGGCACGATTACGGAATGCGAACAGGATGAGAACCACTTCCGCATTGTATTCCGGAGCGACAAGAAAACAGCGTTCATCATCTTTGAAGGAAAAAGAACTGAAACAGGATGCCATTTCTCTCACACCGAGGCTTTCGGCATGACCACGCCGGTAATTGGGGCGATCATGAACTTTCTGATCTTCAAGGTGTTTTTCAGGAAAAAGGCAAACTGGCAGCTTATCCGGGATGATATGATTCTGGATAACAGGTATTTATATGACATTCTGACCGAGGGAAAATACCCGGAAAGAATCCCGATGGACAAGCTGCTGACCGGCGCGAAGTAACCGAATGGGAGGGCTTGATCATGCCGCTTCAAATCGTCAGAAATGACATCACAAAAATGAAGGTGGACGCCATCGTCAACGCTGCCAACGAGTCGCTGCTGGGTGGCGGCGGTGTGGACGGCTGCATTCATCGTGCTGCAGGACCGGAACTGCTGGCGGAATGTGAAACGCTCCACGGCTGCAAAACCGGGAGCGCAAAAATCACGAAGGGCTACAAGCTGCCCTGCAAATATGTCATTCATGCTGTCGGTCCGCGCTGGTATGACGGGCGGCATGGTGAGCGCGAACTGCTGATCTCCTGCTATCAGACTTCGCTTATGCTGGCGAAGAAATACGGATGCGAGTCGGTTGCGTTCCCGCTGATTTCCTCTGGCATCTTTGGCTATCCGAAGGATCAGGCTCTCAAAGTGGCGATTGACACCATTAGCAGTTTCCTTCTTGAAAACGAAATGACGGTGTACATCGTCATTTTCGACCGCAAAGCCTATCAGATCAGCGGCAAGCTGTTTGCCGACATTGCTTCATACATAGATGACCGCTATGTGGACGAACATACAGATAGTCGTTCCGAGCGGCTGCGCAGAATGAGTGCCTTCCGGATGGAAGAACCCATGCCTTGCGAGGCATCCGTTTGTGAAGAGGCAATCGAACAGCTCATGCCTCCCGTCTCTGCGGCGGCTGCCCCCAAAAAGGCGGCAACCCTTGATGACGCGCTGGGACAGATCGACGAGAGTTTTTCCGAGATGCTTCTGCGAAAGATTGATGAGCGCGGCATGACGGACGCGCAGTGCTATAAGAAGGCGAATATTGACCGGAAGCTCTTCTCGAAGATCCGCTCGGACAAGTCTTATAAGCCTTCCAAGCCCACGGTCATTGCGTTTGCCATTGCCCTTGAGCTGCCGCTTGTTGAAATGAAGGATATGCTCATGAAGGCTGGCTTTGCGCTCTCCCACTCCAACAAGTTTGACATCATCGTGGAGTATTTCGTGGAGCATGGGAACTATAATGTCTTTGAGATCAACGAGGCTCTGTTTGCCTTCGACCAAAGTTTAATAGGAGCATAAGGTCTATGGATAAAGTGTTTCAGAAATTTTTGCGAAGTGGTATTGACCTTTCGCCCGTAGGGGTGGAGCGTCGTGAAGATAACAACCCATACTTTTGCACGCCAAAAGGTGCATCTATTTTTGGCTGGGCGGGTGTGGACGGCATCCACTTCTGCTTTGTTCGAGACTTTGGCGGTATGGTATTTTCCGTCAGTCCCATGAACTCGGCTCCGGATTTTGTTCATCCGCTGGCAAACGATTTTGAAGACTTTCTGAGGTTGCTCCTTGCTTGCAGTGATTCGGCAGCGCTGGAACAGGCGTGGATGTGGGATAAAGCCCAGTTTGAAGCCTTTTTGCAGGACAACCCTCCAACGCAGGATCAGCAAAGAACGCTATCAGAGCTTGCTGAGAAAATGAAATTGACGCCTATGGAACAGCCGTGGGTATACATCAAAAAGCTGCAAGCATCTTTTGATTATAGTAAGATCAAGTACACCGAGGACTATTATGATGTTGATATGAACCCAGAAGCAGAACCGACCATGCCTGAGTGGAAGGTCTACTTTGAGGGAAACTTCTGGGGACATTCGGGAAAAGACCATGCCGGAACGGAAATCCGGTTGAATAAGCAATTTGACTGGGCGAGGCATCATTGGGTTATTCCTGCGGCGTATTCTTGCAGCAAGGGACTCGTCATGGACTTTTGTATGCGTACCCCGGAAGAAGACATTCGCAAGTTCATAACTAAATGGGATTTACACCCCGAAAACGACTCCTGCGAATACTTCACGCAGGAGCAGCAAATGCAGATAGATTTAGACAATCCACTTTGCCTTGACTTTATTCCTCGTTTGGAATTGAACGGGAAAACAATGCTGACCTCCCACGGCTGTTCCGTGGTCTTTAATCCATGTTTGCCAGACGGGGTGATCAATGAAGCGGAAGCAAAGTGGGCATTGGAACACTATGATTTGGATACATCCTATGGATGGATGATTTTTCGGGCAGCTTTTCCGTGGACAAGCAAACGCCGTCCTGAAATAAAAGCCCTCTCCCTTACAATGGAGCAGCAGTCGTGTCGTGTCCCGGGACCACATTTCAAGGCACACGCTCCCGGTGATTCGTTTTCTTTCCTCCATCCGGTCAGTGGAAAAAAATACACATTGACTGTACAGGAATTAGAGCAGCAGACAATTTCCGAAAAGCGTTACGGTTCTGACCGCTGGTTTTATCCTACGCATTTTACTGCTATGAGCTATACACTTTCTCCTGAACCTGACAGCGATGTTACGATCTGTGATTGCGCTGAGGGGGACAAGCCTTTGGAAATTGCGCCATGCTCTGACCGCTATGCACCAGAGGCACGAAACGATATTGCTTGTATCGGCATTATCGGCGGAGCGGACGGTCCAATCGCAATCGTGTGTGGAGACAGCTCAAAAGAAAAACTTCATGCAGTTTGTTCCTCTCTACACTTTGAGCCGGTGGAGGGTGATATTGAATGGCGTATCGTATTCAACATTAAAAGCTCCAATGAAATGTCATTAGGGCTGATCTAAGAAGAAAGCGGAGGCAAAGAAGGTGAAACAACACACTTACATCGCAATCGACCTGAAATCCTTCTACGCCTCCGTGGAGTGCCGGGAGCGCGGCTTAGATCCTCTGAACACAAATCTCGTCGTTGCGGATGAGAGCCGGACGGACAAGACCATCTGCCTTGCCGTCACGCCCTCCCTCAAAAGCTACGGCATTTCCGGACGCGGGCGGCTGTTTGAAGTCAAGCAGCGCGTGAAGGAAGCAAATGCCGGACGGCAGCACGACGCACCGGGACGCAGACTGGAAGGCTCGTCGCACTTCTTCTCAGAGCTGCAAGCGGATCCGTCTCTGGCGATTGACTTCATCATCGCGCCGCCTCGGATGGCGTACTACATGGAGTACAGCACCCGCATCTATCAGGTCTACCTCAAGTATATCGCGCCGGAGGACATCGTAGTCTACTCCATCGACGAGGTGTTCATGGACGTGACGGACTACCTGAATACTTACAAGCTCTCGGCACATGACCTCGCCATGAAGATCATCCTCGATGTGCTTGAAACAACCGGCATCACAGCAACCGCAGGAATTGGCACGAACCTCTTTCTCTGCAAAGTGGCAATGGACATTGTAGCGAAGCACATCCCCGCCGACAAAAACGGCGTCCGAATAGCCGAACTGGATGAAATGAAGTTCCGGCGTGAGCTTTGGGCGCACCAGCCTCTCACGGATTTCTGGCGCGTGGGTCGAGGTATTGCCAAGAAACTTGAGCAGAATGGGATGTTCACAATGGGCGATGTTGCCCTCTGTTCAGAGCGGAACGAGGACTTGCTTTACAAGCTGTTCGGCAAGAATGCGGAATTGCTCATCGACCATGCGTGGGGCTGGGAGCCTACGACCATTGAAGCGATCAAGGCATACCGTCCCAGCTCCAACAGCCTCAGTTCCGGTCAGGTATTGCACTGTCCCTATGAGCCGCAGAAGGCGAAGCTGGTTGTCCGGGAAATGACGGACTTGCTTGTGCTGGACTTGGTGGACAAGGGGCTTGTCACCGATCAGATGGTTCTCACAGTTGGCTACGACATTGAGAACCTGACCGATCCTGCACGACGGGCAAAGTATCACGGCGCGGTGGGGAAAGACCCCTACGGTCGGGAGATTCCCAAACAGGCGCACGGCTCTATTAACCTCGACGGTCACACATCCTCTACCCGCAAAATAATGTGTGCTGTGTCAGAGCTGTTTGACCGGATCGTGGACAAGAATCTGCTTGTCCGCCGTATGTATGTTGTAGCAAATCATGTCCTGCCGGAAGCGGACGCGCCGAAGAAAAATGACGGTGCTGTCCAGCTTGACCTTTTCACTGACTATGCTGCCGAAGAGGAAAAACAGAAAGCCGAGGACGCCGCCTTGGAACGTGAGCGGAAAATACAAGCCGCCACGCTTGCAATCAAAAAGAAGTACGGAAAGAACGCCATCCTCAAGGCGATGAATCTTGAAGAAGGCGCAACGGCAAAGGATCGGAATGCACAGATCGGCGGGCATAAGGCGTAACGCGAAAGGATTAGAGCGATGAATTACTTGACCGGAATAAGACTCAATGGGTTTCCAGAACAATCATCATATCTTGCTAACTTGCCAGTAGTCAAATACCTACAATCACTTGAAGAATTGGCTTTTGAAAAACCGGTAACTTTTTTCGTTGGTGAAAATGGGACGGGTAAATCGACATTACTTGAGGCGATTGCGGTTGCATTGGGCTTTAATCCAGAGGGAGGGTCCAGAGATTTCTCCTTCTCAACAAAGTCATCACATTCTGTTCTCCATCAGTATCTAACCACCATCAAATCCGGTTATCCCAAAGACGGATTCTTTTTAAGAGCAGAAAGCTTTTATAACACGGCAACATATTTAGATGAGCATAGCACTCTCCTTCGTTACGGTGGAGTTTCTTTTCACGCTCAGTCCCACGGAGAGTCTTTTTTGTCCCTTGTAACAAACCGTTTTGAAGGAAACGGACTTTATATTTTGGACGAACCCGAAGCAGCTCTTTCTCCGCAAAGATTGATGTCGTTGATGATTGCGATTGATGAGCTTGTCGAAGAAAACTCTCAGTTTGTCATTGCCACACATTCTCCTATACTCATGACATATCCCAAGGCTGAGATTCTCGAAATGACCGACACTGGGATACACAAAGTCAAATATTCAGAGACAGAACATTATAAAATCACAAAACAGTTTTTGGATGACCCTGAACGAATGCTGAGATACTTATTCCGCGATTAAGGGAAAGGTCTGGATGTGAAATGGAAAAATACAGAGAAATAATCGACCTCCCTCACCACGTCTCCAAGACGCGACCACAGATGCCAATGTCAGATCGGGCGGCGCAGTTCGCCCCCTTTGCTGCCCTCACCGGCTACGATGCTGCAATCAAAGAAACCGGGCGTCTGACCGATGAAAGGATTGAGCTTGACGAGGAAGCACTGACTGCATTGGACATGAAGTATCAGCTTCTCATGGATGCCCTCGATGACAAACCGGAAGTCACCATTACTTACTTCCAGCCTGATGAGCGGAAGGCTGGCGGCAAATATGTATCAGCAGTCGGTACGGTCAAAAAAGTCGATGATTTTGAGCGGCGGATCACTATGCAGGACGGCTCGAAGATTCCGATGGATGACGTTCTAATCATTGACGGAGAGATATTCTCGTCCTTAGAATAATGTCGCTTGCCATGCGACCAAACGAAGTGAATACCGAAGTACAATATGACTGTAAGGTGAGACGCCAAGCAGTCATATTTTTTATATACGGAGGTACTGAACATGAGAAAGAACTTGACGGAGATCGTATTCATCCTTGATCGCAGCGGCTCTATGAGCGGGCTGGAAGCAGACACCATCGGAGGCTTCAACTCCATGATTGAAAAGCAAAAAAAGGAGAATGGCGAGGCATTGATCTCTACCGTCCTCTTTGACAACGTGAGCGAGGTTATTCATGACCGTGTACCGGTTCAAAAGGTCGAGCCGATGACCGACAATGACTATTCCGTTCGCGGCTGCACCGCGCTTCTGGATGCTATCGGCGGAGCGATTCATCACATTGGAAATGTCCACAAGTACGCAAGAAATGAAGGTGTCCCTGAACATACTCTGTTCGTCATCACAACGGACGGCATGGAGAATGCAAGCCGCCGTTATGACAGCGAGAAGGTCAAGAAAATGATTGAGCGTCAGAAGGAAAAGTATGGCTGGGAGTTTTTGTTCCTCGGTGCAAACATCGACGCAGTTGAGACGGCAAGGCATTTCGGAATTGGTGCAGACCGAGCGGTCAACTACCACTCTGACCATGAGGGAACGCAGCTCAACTATGAAGTTCTGAGCGAAGCGGTTTCTGCTGTCCGATGCAGCGTACCACTGGGTACGAATTGGAAAAAGCGTATTGATGAGGACTTCAATTCCAGAAAGGACGGGAGAAAGTAATGAGAACAATCACCGTAAAAGGGACAGGAAATGTCTCCGCAAGACCGGATTACATCATCCTATCTCTGAACATTGAAGCAAATTCAAAAAACTATGACCTTGCAATGTCGGAAGCTGCCGAGAGAATCGAAAAACTGCAAGGTGTCGCTGTCCGCGTTGGGTATCGTAAGGAAGACCTGAAAACCACGAGCTTTGATGTCCAGACAAGGTACGAGAATGTCAAGGATCGGCAAGGTAATTACAAGCGAGAGTTTGCCGGATATGCTTGCAGCTATCGCTTGAAACTTGCCTTTGACTTTGACAGCAAGCAGCTTGCAAAGGTCATTTCTGCGATTGCGGATTGTGGGGCGCAACCAGAACTCAGCATTGCGTTCACCGTGAAAAACCCGGCAAGAGTCAGCGAAGAGCTGCTGATCAATGCGACGGAGAACGCCAGAGCAAAGGCGGAGATTCTTTGCAAAGCATCAGGCAGTACGCTTGTGCAGTTGCTCAACATCGACTACAACTGGGGCGAACTCAATGTGTATTCCAGAACGAGCTATGAGGTCGAAGACTGCATTCAGCCTCTCATGGCGATGAGCAAGTGCGCCGCACCTGAGATTGAGCCAGATGATATTGATGTGACAGACACAGTGGCTTTTACATGGGGAATCCAATGATTTTTTGACTTTTTTGAAATCCGGTACTCAACAAACGCTCTTATTGTGTCCGTTGTAAAGTGAAGGGACATTTCACGGAGTAATCTTCGTAGAATACGATTTTGGGAGATTAGCAAGCAAATCCGGTGAGTACCCACCGGAGAAAAATCAGTTAAGGAGACCCTGCCCTTAACATCAGATTTTTGCTTGTTGGGATAGTCCCAAACCCTTCTAATCTTTACGACGGAGGGCGCAGCATGGTACGAAGAACACGAGACATTCAGAAGAAGATTTGGCTGACACCACAGGAAGAACGGACGATTGCAAAGAAGATGGAAATGATCGGCACGGAGAACTTCGGTGCGTATGCAAGGAAGATGCTGATCGACGGCTACATCATCGTTGTGGACTACACGGAGCAGAAAAAGCTCGCCGCCGAAATCAACAAGATCGGTGTGAACATCAATACCGTCTGCCGCAGGATCAACTCGACGGGACGATTCTATCAGGACGATATTGACGAGCTGAAAGAAAAGATGGACGCGGTATGGCAGTTACTAAAATCAAAGCAATCCGAGGAACTTTGAGCAAGGCAATCGCGTACATTCTGAATCCCGAAAAGACAGACGAGAAGCTGCTGGTCTCGTCCTACGGCTGTGCCAGCGAGACCGCAGCGCGGGAATTTGAATGGACGCGGAAGATAGCCGAGCAAAAAGGGATGAATCCGGTCAGGATCATAGCCCGTCATGTGATCCAGTCCTTTGAAATCGGAGAGGTCACACCGGAGCTTGCCCACGAGATCGGCAAGCAGTTTGCAGATGAAATCCTCGGAGGAAAATATGAGTATGTGCTGACCACTCACATTGACAAAGACCATGTTCATAACCACCTGATTTTCAATGCGGTTGACTTCGTGGACTACCACGCATATAAGAGCTATAAGCGGATTTACTATGATATGCGCGAGGTCAGCGACCGGCTCTGTAAGGAAAACGGTCTCTCTGTTATTCCTCCCTCTCAGAACAAAGGCATGGGCTACAAGGAGTACACCGAAGCCAAACGCGGCACGAGCTGGAAGCAGAAACTCAAGCAGACCATCGACCGGCTCGTCATCACGGCGAAGGACTACGATGATTTTCTGCGGCTCATGCAGGAAGCCGGATATGAAATCAAGACTGGCAAATACATCTCCTTCCGTGCTGAAGGTCAGGAGCGGTTTACCCGGTCTAAAACTATCGGAGAGAACTACACCGAGGAACGCATCAAGGAGCGGATTGCCGGACGGACGCCCCGAAGAAGCCAAAGACAGACCACGCCGAAGGGCATCTCTCTCATCGGAGATATTCAGGAGCGGATCAGGCTTATCGACAGCAAGGGTTACGAGCATAAAGCAAAGCTCACTATCCTCAAGGAAGCGGCACGGACACTCAACTATCTCACGGAAAACAATCTGCTTCAATACGCCGATCTTGAGAAGAAGGTTGAGGATGTTCACGGTTCCTATGACCGTACCGGCAAGGAACTGAAAGGCGTTGAAGCACGTCTGCGGGAAGTCCAGCCGCTCATCAAAAATATCTCCAACTACCAGCGGCTCAAGCCTGTATATGATGCCTTCCAGAAGGCAAAAGACAAGCCGGGGTTCAAGGCAAAGCATGAGGCAGAGCTTGTGATCTTTGAGGCGGCGCGGAGTACGCTTCTTGCCATGCAGGGCGATGAAAAACTGCCGAGCTTGAAGACACTGCAAGCGGAACAGCAGCGACTTCTTGAAGAGCAGCAACGGCTCTATGATGAACGTGCGAAGCTCAAAAAAGAAGCGAAGCACATAGAGACGATCAAGTCTAATGTTGATACGTTTCTCGCTCCTTCTGTTGACCATGACCGTGATCATCTGCGCAGCACACAGCGCGAATAATCTCTTCAAAAGCAGGGCATCTTCTGTTGACCGGAGATGCCCTGCATCCTTGAGAGAAGGTTCGAGAAGTTGAAACTTTTTCTTTAATTTTTGCATCAACGGATTGCTTTTGAGAATGAAATCCGGTATAATATTATAAGCGATGTTGAATGCAAGCAAGTGAAAGGATGGTTGCCGTGCGCATAAGCTATAAGAAACTATGGATGCTTCTTCTGGAACGCGACATAAAGAGGGCTTCTCTACGACATGAGGTAGGGCTGTCTGCCGGAACATGGACAAAACTGAATAAGGGGGAAGAAGTGTCCCTCTCTATTTTGCTGCGCATTTGTGATTACCTGAACTGTGACATCGGAGATATATGTGAGGCTGTGCGAACGGACAAGAACTGAGTCCGGTTTTTCGTACAGCTCTTTTTGTAAAATAGGTTAGATAAATACATAGGGAGGATTTTGATATGGCACGAGCCGCATCGGCACCGAAGAAGGAGATTTCTATGGAGGAAGCTCTGTGGAAGTCCGCAGACAAACTTCGTGGTTCTGTTGAACCAGCAGAATACAAGCACGTCGTTCTCAGCCTTTTCTTCTTGAAGTTTGCCAGCGATAAGTTTGAGGCACAAAGGAAAGCTATTTCTGAAAAATACGGTGAGAAGTTTGTTGACAATGTTGCCTTCTATACGAAGGACAACGTGTTCTTCCTGCCTGAGATCAGCCGTTGGTCTTTCATCATGGAGAATGCGAAACAGGATGACATTGCGCTGAAAATCGACACCGCCCTCTATACGATTGAGAAAGCGAATCCCGCACTGAAAGGCGCACTGCCGGACAACTACTACTCACGTCTTCACATCGACACAGCAAAGCTGGCATCACTGCTGGACGAGATTGATAAGATCAACACCGGCGATAAAGAGAATGACATTATCGGACGAGTCTACGAATACTTCCTGAGTAAGTTTGCACTTGCAGAAGGCAAAGGTAAGGGCGAGTTCTATACGCCGAAGTGCATTGTCAATTTGATTGCGGAAATGATCGAGCCGTATGACGGTATTCTCTATGACCCTTGCTGCGGTTCTGGCGGTATGTTCGTGCAGTCAATGAAGTTCGTGGAGGCACATCACGGCAACAAGAAGAAGGTCTCTATCTATGGTCAGGAATATACAAACACGACGTACAAGCTGTGCAAAATGAATCTGGCTATTCGCGGCATCTCTGCAAACCTCGGAGAAATGGCAGCGAACACATTCACCAATGACCAGCACAAGGACCTCAAGGCAGATTACATTATGGCAAACCCGCCTTTTAATCAGAAAGAATGGCGTGGTGATAATGAGCTGATTGATGATCCGCGCTGGGACGGCTATGAAGTTCCGCCGACGAGTAACGCAAACTATGGCTGGATTCTGAACATTGTTTCAAAGCTCTCTCAGAACGGTGTTGCCGGTTTCCTGCTTGCAAACGGCGCACTATCTGACGATGGTACAGAGCTGAAAATCCGCCGTCAGCTCATCGAGAACAATCTCGTCGAAGCAATCATCATCCTTCCCCGCAACCTCTTCTACACCACCGACATCAGCGTTACGCTTTGGATTCTGAACAAGAATAAAAAGGCTCGTGTGGTTGAAGAAAACGGAGAGGTAAAACGCTTCCGTAACCGTGAGCGCGAGATCCTTTTCATGGACTTGCGGCAAATGGGAAGCCCCTATGAAAAGAAGTACATTGAACTGACAGAAGAAGACCGTGCGAAGGTCACGAGCGTCTACCACGCATGGCAGCAGGAAGGTTATGAAGAAACTTATCAGAATGTGCCTGAATTTTGTTACAGCGCATCCTTCGATGAGGTTGCAGAAAAGGGCTTTACCCTTGTTCCGAGCCGTTACATCGAGTTTGTAAATCGTGATGAGAACATCGACTTTGATACGAAAATGAAGACGCTGCAAAGTGAGCTTCGTGATCTGCTTGTTGCAGAAGAGAAGTCGAAGGCTGACCTGTTGACCGTGTTTAAGGAGCTGGGCTATGAAATCGAATTATGAACCCCTTGGTAAACATATTCAGCTTGTTGATTATCGGAACTCCGAGGAAGTCACCAGCACTGTTCTTGGCATAAGCATCGACAAAGAGTTTATGCCTTCCGTCGCAAATGTAATTGGCACAGATTTGAGCCGGTATAAGCTAATCAGCAAGGGATTGTTTGCCTGTAACCCAATGCACGTTGGGCGCGATGAGCGTCTTCCGATTGCGCTCTATGAGAAAGACAGCCCCGCAATAGTTTCTCCGGCGTATTTCATGTTTGAGATTATTGACCGCGATGTCTTAAATGAAGAGTATTTGATGATGTGGCTTCGTAGACCGGAGTTTGACCGTGAATGCTGGTTCATGACGGACGGCAGTGTTCGAGGCGGAATTTCATGGGACGATCTTTGCCGTATAAAGCTCCCTGTTTCCTCCTATGCGAGACAATGTGAGATCGTTGGGTCCTACCGTGCAATTACCGACCGCATTGCTTTGAAGAGAGCGGAAAATGATAATTTAGTGGAACTCTGCAAAACAGAGTTCATGCGGACGTTTGCTACCCATCCCGAATATCGTGACGAGCAGAGTGATTGGTTCTCACAACCCTTGGGAAAATCATTGTCCCGCGTTGCAATGGGACCTTTCGGCTCTAATATTAAAACTGACTGCTTTGTTGATCGTGGTGTTCCAGTGTTAAACGGAGATAACATCTCTGGCTACTTGCTTTCTGAACGATCATTCCGATATGTCGAGGAAGAAAAAGCAAACCAGCTAAAAAATTCGATAGCCTTCTCTGGTGATATTGTGATCACTCATCGTGGAACGCTGGGGCAAGTTGCACTTGTTCCGGACAAAACGAAATTCGACAGGTATGTCATTTCCCAAAGTCAGTTTTTACTTACTTGTGACCAGCGTGCGCTATTACCTGAGTATGTTCTCTTCTACTTTCACACTGATGCCGGGCGCAGAAAATTACTCGCAAATGATAACACAACCGGCGTTCCATCAATCGCAAAGCCCACAAGTTATATCAAAGCATTACACATTCCCATTCCGCCGATTGAATTGCAGCAAAATTGGGCTGTGTTGGTGAGTGCAACTCTTGCTGCCGTTGCTGACAATAATTTTGAGATAGAAAAACTTACAGGTTTCGCACAGACCTTGCTTTCAGGGTTAAGCCGCTAAATTATCATTTACCGTCCATTACTCTCACCAGTGGCGAGAGTTTTACCCTAAGAACTGCCACTGAAAAGTCGTTCTCTGAGAATAATCAAAGGAGACACGACAATGAAAAAACAACTGATTCAAGAAGTGCAGCGACAGATGCTTCCGTATCTGAACAATGCACAGTTAAAACAGCTTCAAGGCGTCCTTGAGGGGGTACTGAGTGGCGTAGAGCTAAGTCACAGCGCGGGCATGGAAGAAAGCGCAAAGGTCGATACGGTTGCCTGTTTTATCAACGCAAAACGCATTGAAGGCTGCTCAGAAAAAACCTTGAGCTATTACCGTCAGACAATTGTGTCAATGTTGTCCGGCATTGAAAAAGAGCCTCAAGAGATTGTAACTGAGGACTTGCGGAAGTACCTAACAGTGTATCAGATGAGCCGGAAGTCAAGCAAGGTCACGATAGATAACATCCGCCGCATCCTATCCAGCTACTTTTCGTGGCTTGAAGATGAGGATTACATCGTAAAAAGCCCGGTACGCCGGATCCACAAGGTGAAAACGGCAAAGGTGATCAAGGAAACCTATACCGACGAGGCATTGGAAATCATGCGGGACAACTGCTGCAATGTCCGCGATCTTGCGATGATAGACCTTCTTGCGTCCTCTGGAATGCGTGTTGGTGAGATGGTTGCCCTTAACCGCGATGACATCAACTTCAATGAACGGGAATGCGTTGTTTTCGGAAAAGGAAGTAAGGAACGGATCGTTTATTTCGATGCCAGAACAAAAATCCATCTCCAAAACTATCTGGAAAGCCGCACAGACACCTGTTCAGCGTTGTTTGTCTCGCTGACCGCACCGCATGACCGTTTGCAGATTGGCGGCGTAGAAAGACGGCTTCGAGATTTGGGAAAAAGGCTGAATCTGCCTCGTGTCCACCCACATAAGTTCCGAAGAACATTGGCAACATCAGCCATAGATAAAGGAATGCCCATAGAGCAAGTCCAGCAGCTCTTAGGGCATCAGAAGATCGACACGACCATGCACTATGCTATGGTTAAACAGCAAAATGTCAAGCTGGCACACAGAAAATACATAGGGTGAGGTGTCACGATGAAAGAAAGATATAGGCTGCTTGGAGATTTCATTCGCCAAGTCGATGTCAGGAACACAGACGGAAAAGAGGAAAACCTTTTAGGTGTTTCCGTCCAAAAGATGTTCATTCCCTCCATTGCAAACACGGTTGGTACCGACTTTACGAAATACAAGGTAGTCAAACGGGGGCAGTTTACCTACATTCCAGATACTTCTCGGCGTGGAGACAAAATTGGTATCGCTCTTCTGACGGATTATGATGAGGGGCTTGTCAGCAATATCTATACCGTTTTTGAAGTGAAAGATGAAAACGAGTTACTACCCGAATACCTAATGCTCTGGTTCAGCAGACCGGAGTTTGATCGTTACGCACGTTTTAAGTCTCACGGCAGCGTCCGGGAAATAATGGACTGGGATGAAATGTGCAAGGTAGAGCTACCTGTCCCCTCTATTGACAAACAGCGCAGCATTGTGAAGGCGTACCAGACCATTACGGAGCGGATCGATCTAAAGCGGCGGATAAATGATAATTTAGCGGCTTAATCGGACAGTTTTGCAAGGAGAACGGATCGAAGCTCATTAAGTTTCTGGATTTCCATTGTATTTGCTTCAATTTGCTCGTCCAAAGCGTTCATTTTCTTCTGAAAATCGCTGATCACCTTGGTCGGAGGGACAAGGATTTTCATAGATTGGATGTTGTACATAGGCAACTTTGCTTGAACCGCACCGACTGTCAGAAGGTCAATCTCCTTAATTTGCTTTTTATAGCAAAGTGTGTAATAGAGATAGTCGGAAGTAACCGTATGAATACCTGCGAGTTTAACGCAGTTTTCAGTAAGGTTTGCTTTGTCAAGAGAGGAATGAATCTTGCCGAGCAATCCGATTGTACCAACAATCGAAATGACAATATCTCCGGTGTTTACTATATATCGTGAGATGGCTTGATGCGTTTCTTCATCAATATATTGGAATTGGTCTGTGAGACAGACATAGCGACTTCCGCCAACATCACGAACACGAATATAAGGGTGTTCTGTTGGATCATCAAGTAATTCACAGTCGGCAGGAAGGCGTTTGCCACCTTTGACTGTACAGAGGCTATCCAAACTGACAATGCTATAACCTTCGGGAAGCTTGTCACACCCATAGTAAGAAGCAAATTGATCTTGGAATACTGCTTGTGCAGTTGCTTCTAAATTATCATTTACCTACGAAGGGAGGAATGAAAATGGACAAGGAAACGCTGATCAAAATTGCCGAGGAACTTCATCATGGAGCTTTTGACGCAAATGCCTATTACCTCATATTGCAGCAGTATCGCAAAAACCAGCGCGAATATGCGGAAGAAATGAAGATGTCACCAGCGTTCTATCAAACGATCCACGGAGCTTTGATGAAAGCCTGTTTTATGGAGATCGCCAAACTGTATGATAGCTCAAATGGCGTCGTGTCCATTGGAACCCTCCTTGCAAAATGCGCGGAAAATCAAGACCTATTTCCTGAATACAGAGAAACAATGACCGTAGAGCATGATGGAACAGCGTTTTCCTATCAAATCCCGTACCAGCATCAGCTCAAGCCAGAGGAAGAGCGTTTCTTCAAGGATCAGGTTGAGAGCGACAGAAAGCTCTTTGCAGTGTTTGATATTCCTGATGCCGCAAATGCTCCGGTTCGGGTGGATTTGACATTTCCAGAGTTCTTAGCTCTGTATCAGAAACGCTTCAATGCGTTAAGCAAAAAGAGAGAGAATATCCGAATGCAGCGGAATAAGCTCTACGCCCACAACGATGAACAGCGTATATTGAGCAACGAGAACCTAACGGATCGTCATCCTATTTTATATCCGGACATACAGGAAATGATAGACTTTGCACTCGATTGTACAGGGCTGATCCTCGGTGTTCTCACAGACGTAAACCGTGCAACGCAATACTCAAACATTGATGACTGGGAAGGTACACTCATGCTGGCACGTCTGGGTTTGAAGTATCAGGAGTACGACTTCCAGCAAAGTGAAAAAGCCTTTGAAGCAGAAATGCAGAGGCAGTTAGGGGGAAATGATAATGGCGAACTTCAATGAGCATTCTCTTGAAATGTCCATCATGGATTTGTTTCAAGATGAAGGGTATATCTATTTGAATGGTGAGCAGATCCACCGTGAACGCTCTGAGGTTCTGCTTATCGACGATCTGCGGAAATACCTCCTGAACAGGTATGCCTCAGAGGGACTTACCCCAAGCGAAGTTGATAGCATCATCCTTCGCCTGAGGTCTATTTCCGGTACGATCTACGAAGCAAACAAAGCAGTCTGCAAAATGATTTGTGACGGCTTCATCTTCAACCGTGAGGATCACACAAAGAAAGACATTTACATTGAGCTGATTGACTTTGATGAGCCAGAGAAAAACGTGTTCAAGATCGTCAATCAATTTGAAATTGAAGGCATCAACAACCAGCTACGCATACCGGACGGGATCGTCTTCATCAACGGCATTCCTGTTGTTGTGCTTGAGTTCAAGAGCGCAGTCAAAGAAAACACAACGATCATGGACGCCTATACTCAGCTTACCGTGCGTTATCGCCGTGATATTCCTGAACTCTTCAAGTATAACGCCTTCATCGTCATAAGCGATGGTGCAAATAATAAATACGGTTCCTTCTTCTCCCCGTATGACTTCTTCTATGCGTGGAGAAAGATTGAAGCTGACGATAAGGAATTGGACGGCATCAATTCCCTTGTAACTATGGTGAGCGGACTGTTCCGCAAAGAACGGCTTTTGGCAGTCATCAAGGATTTTGTCTATTTCCCTGATAGCTCGGACAAGGACATCAAAATCGTCTGCCGCTATCCTCAGTATTTTGCTGCGGTCAAGCTGTTTGAGAATATCAAGGCACATCTCAGACCGGAGGGGGACGGCAAGGGCGGCACATACTTCGGCGCGACAGGCTGCGGAAAAAGCTATACTATGCTCTTCCTCACAAGAATGCTTATGAAGAGTACCTTCTTCCATAGCCCTACAATCCTGATTATTACCGACCGAACGGATTTGGATGACCAGCTCTCAAAGCAGTTTGTAGCATCCAAGAAGTACATTGGTGACGAAACCGTTGTGAGCATTGATTCCCGCGAAAAACTGCGTCAGGAACTTCAAGGCAGGACAAGCGGTGGGGTGTACATGACCACCATCCAAAAGTTCACCGAGGACTTGGAGCTTCTGACGGATAGAGCGAATGTGATCTGCATATCCGATGAAGCACACCGTAGTCAGATAAACCTCGATCAGAAAGTCAAGGTCACTGCCGAAGGTGTAGAGCGAAGCTATGGATTCGCAAAGTACCTACACGATTCTCTCCCCAATGCTACCTATGTCGGTTTCACCGGCACGCCCGTAGATGGCACGATTGAAGTCTTCGGTCCGGTTGTCGATGCCTACACAATGACAGAGGCGGTTAAAGACGGTATCACAGTCAACCTTGTCTACGACGGACGCGCTGCACGGGTCACTCTTGATCAGGCAAAGGTTCGGGAAATTGAAGATTATTATGACCGCTGTGCTGTTGAAGGCGCAAATGAGCATCAGATTGAGGAAAGCCAGAAGGCGGTTGCTCATATTGATGCGATCATCGGTGATCCTGACCGACTTCACGCAGTTGCGGAGGACTTCATTAACCACTATGAGACCCGCGTTGCCGAAGGAGCTACCGTTGCAGGAAAAGCAATGTTTGTCTGCTCTAATCGCAAGATTGCATACGCTTTTTATCAGATTATAGTTGGAATGAGACCGGAATGGGCAGAGAAAAAGGTTTGCCCTGACGGGGTTCAACTGACGGAAAAAGAGAAAAAGGAACTCAAACCCATCGAGAAGATCAAGCTCATCATGACGCGAAATAAAGATGATGAGCCTGAGCTTTATGAAATGCTGGGAACGAAAGATGACCGCAAGGAGTTTGACCGTCAGTTTAAGAACGTTAAATCAAACTTCAAAATTGCCATCGTTGTTGATATGTGGCTTACCGGCTTCGACGTACCGGCACTCGACACAATCTACATCGACAAGCCCATCCAGCAGCACAGCCTTATCCAGACGATTTCCCGCGTCAACCGCGTCTATACCGGCAAGGACAAGGGCTTGATCGTGGACTACATCGGCATTAAGAAAAACATGAATCTCGCCCTCAAGAAATACACCAACTTTGAGAGCGATGAGTTTGAAGGCGTCGAGCAGTCTATTACGATTGTTAAAGACCAGCTCGATGTCTTGGCTCAGATGTTCCACAACTTCAATAGCACGGATTACTTCAACGGCTCACCGAAAGAGCAGCTTGCTTGCCTCAATCGGGCTGTTGAGTATGTACAGCTCACGGAAGATTTGGAAACTCGCTTTATGGCGGCAGTCAAACGCATGAAACAAGCGTTCAACCTATGCAGTTCAAGTGAGGCTATCTCTGATAAAGAAAAGGACTATCTGCACTTCTACTGTGCTGTGCGCTCTATTCTTTTCAAACTCACAAAGGGTGATGCCCCTGACATTTCACAAATGAATGCCCGTGTCCGTGAACTTCTTGAAGGTGCAATTCAATCTGATGGTATAGAGGAACTGTTTGAGACGGGAAAGCACATCTCTGTTGATATTTTCAGTGACGAGTATCTGGATAAGATCAATGCAATCCAACTTCCAAACACAAAGATAAAGGTGTTGCAGAGGCTTCTTTCTCAAGCGATTGATGAGTATAAAAAAGTCAACCGCATTATGGGCATGGAGTTCTCAGACCGCCTCAAGCGGGTTGTTGATGAGTACAACAATCGCCGTCGTGATGAGGCTTTCGCTAACGAAGTTCTTGACGATGTAGCGGAACAACTTGCGAAGCTCCTTGAAGAACTCAAAAAGGAAAAAGACTCCTTCAAGGGTATGGGGATTGACTATGAAGAAAAAGCCTTCTATGACATCCTCAAAGCGGTTGCCAAGAAGTACGAGTTTGAGTACCCGGACGATAAGATGATTGAATTGTCAAAGCGGATTAAGATCATTGTCGATGACAAAGCTAAATACACCGACTGGTCTACCCGTGATGACATTAAGGCAAATCTTCAAGTTGACCTCATTTTGCTACTGGATGAATTTGACTATCCCCCCGTAACCATTGATGATGTCTACAAGGAGGTTCTGGAACAAGCTGAAAACTTCAAAAAGTACGCTCAATAACTCGCGTTCCACCGAAAGGAGTAGATCATGGGCAATTCAGTCATGTTGAATGGCGTCGAATATGCCGGAGAGCAGATTGCCTACAAAGACAGCACCTATGAGCTTGTGTCAAAGGTTGCCTACCTGATCGGCGTCCCGCTCCGTATTTTTCAAAATGAACACGAGCCGCCGAAGATAGAGATATACAACCGGCTTGAGCAGGATAAAAATGCCCGCATTATCCGAAACCTATGTATCATCCGCACCGCCATTGAGCGCAACTACCGGAAAATAAATGACATCATGCGGATGGAATACCGTGGGCTGCTTTCAATGCCGGAGATCATTCCGGCTTCCAGTATGCAGCAGCTCTCAAACGACGGAATCAGCTTTATCAAAAAGTCGAGTACAAAGCTATGCCACCACATTATCGAGATCAACCGGCTGATTTCAGACCGCATTAACAACTGCAAAAGCCTCTTTCCAATCTGGATTAACTGGACGTACATAAAAGAGCTGTTCATTATGCCAAACGGCTTGACAGAGGACGGAACGAAAGATGCTGCGGACATCTATTACGCAAGTCTCTCCTACTACCCCTATCAAATGTATATCAACTGGGTACCGATGGACGAGGGCAATGTCCTCTATAATGATAAGAAGTTTGCTACCCTGCTTTATCAATGGCATTGCGACGCCTTCACGGAATACAGTAAAGTCTCCGATGCAGGGGCTTTTGTAAAAAACAATATCTACGACTTCATAGATGACAGTGAGAAGACCGTATTGGTAGTGGACTGCGAAAACTCTGACCCGTACAAGCTGTGCGCCACGCTCAAAAGCCTTGATTATGAGGTCATGCAGAAGATTACGGCGATCATTCTCTTTGATGACGTACACACCGCTACGGCATGGCGGATTCTTGAAAACTACACCCGCATCCCCGTTGAACATATCATGATTGAGCGGATCAAGCAGAACAAATCACTGGTAGACATCAAGCTCACCGCAAGAGCCTGTCAGGAACACTACCAGAAGCAAGTGGATTCCTTCGTCATCGTCTCAAGCGATTCCGACTACTGGGGGCTGATTTCTTCCTTACCGGACGCCAGATTCCTTGTCATGATTGAGCGGGAAAAATGCGGACCGGATATGAAGGCAGCACTTGCAGAATCAGGGATATTCTACTGCTATCTGGATGACTTCTACTCCGGCAACAGCGAGGACATCAAGAAAAACGCACTGTTCAAGGAGATGTACCGCTGGATTGACAACTCCGTTCACCTGAATGTCAACGATATGTTTGATGCAGCTCTGCGAAACACGAGGATCGAAATGTCTCCCGCAGAGCGGCGGCAGTTCTATGAGAAGCACATCAGGCACATGACGCTGACTATCGACGAGAACGGAAACGTCAGCATTGAACTGAAACGCGGATAGCCTTGGTTTCTATTCCGGGAGGAATGTGGATGGACAACAGATTCTATTTTGGATTCAATACATCGGAGGAACGGAAAAAGCGCAGAAAAGCAGAGCTGTACTCCATGAGTGAGCAAGTCAGCACCTTCTTTTGGGATGAAGCCCCGCAGCATGGCTTGGAAATGCGTGAAGGGCAGCAGGATATGTCCTTTGAGATTGTGGACGCCCTCATAAACGATCAGCATTTTGCGATTGAAGCTGGCGTGGGCATTGGAAAGTCCTTTGGCTATCTTGTGCCGGTGCTGCTGTACAGCAAACGCATGAACAAGCCGGTTATCATCGCAACCTCGACCATTGCGCTTCAAGAACAGCTCTGGCGCGATGTCCACGCGGTAATGCCCCTTCTTGGGCTGAACAGAGATGTTATCCTCGCAAAAGGACAGACCCATTATCTCTGCAACAAACGCGCAGATGAGTATATGTGTGACCCGAAAGCAGACCCACCGGACGCGCTCAAAGAAGGAATCAAGCAAGGGTATGAGGAACGCAAGGATTTCCCGGAGGTTTTGCCGCAAGGAGTCTGGGACAAGGTAAACGTGCAGCGGTTCAGCATGAAGAATTGTAGCTCCTGTGAAAAGAAGTGCAAGTATTACAAAGTCCGCGCAGCATTAAAGTTTACGGATGGAGTGGTACTGTGCAATCAGGATTTTCTAACCCAGCATCTCATGAAACTCCGGCGCGGTCAGGAAGGGCTGATTAACGCCGCCGCTGATCTGCTTGTCGTGGATGAAGCACACAACTTGGATGATAAGGTGCGGAGTGCCACAACGGAGCGTTTCGGGCAAGGTATGCTCTTTGGAATGATTAAGAGCGCATTCTATGAGCTGCGATCCTTTGACCAGAGCAGTGTGTCAGGTGAAAAGCGAGAGGCAGAGAGCGCAATCATCGCCTTCTATAACTGCCTGAAAGCACAAGTCCAAAAGCAGATCAACGAGGCAGAACAGGATATGCGCTACGCTGACCGCTTTTTCTTCGACAACAATGGCAGTGCGATTGAACTGCTTACCGAGATGAACGCCGCCATACACAACCTTTCGTCCAGCATTCAGATTTATTCCAGCATGGATTTCAGAAACAACCGTTCCTTTGCTGCCTCTGATGATCTGGATGCCGTCAGCGAGTCCCTTTCAGAGCTTCTTGACCAGATAGACGATATGCTGATCTGGATTGAGCAGCACAGCAGCAACACGGAACTCGTCTATTGCCCTAAAAACACAAAAGAAATTGTGAGCCGCCTATACTTCAATGGTGATGAAAGAACCATCTTGACCTCTGCCACGCTGACGAACGCCACGAGCGGGTCTCTGGAAGAACAGTATTCTTACTTTATCAGCAATACCGGCTTTCCCGCTGGTGACCGCGGCTGCTTATCCGAGCCAAAGCCTTCCCCATATCCATACGATGAACACGCCATGATCTACTATTGCGACGATCTCCCGCACCCGACCAGAGAACATGAAGCCTTCATTGAAAAGGGTGTGGAGCGACTGCTTGAGATCCTGAGCATTTCCAACGGAAAGGCACTCGTGCTGTTTACGGCAAAGACCGACATGGAAGAGGTCTACTCCATTCTCAGTGAGAAAAATCTTCCGTACAAAATCTTGATGCAGCAGCCGGGATCGTCGCAGGACAAGGTGCTGAATGAGTTTAAGGAAGATACGAACTCCGTGCTTCTGGGGACGGGTGCATATTGGGAAGGTATCAGCATTGAAGGAAAAAGCCTTTCCAATGTCATCATTTTCCGGCTTCCGTTCCCTGTCCCCGATCCGATTATCGAGTATAAGTGTTCCGTTGCTAAGGATGCTCTGATGGATGTTCGCGTTCCCGAAATGATTATCAAGCTCAAGCAAGGCATCGGGCGATTGATCCGCAATTTCACAGACACCGGCATTGTCTGCATCATCGACCGAAGACTGCGGGATGAGCCGCCGGAACGCTATCATGACATTACATGGGACTCCCTGCCTATCAAAAATCGGACAAGCAGTTTGGGCGAACTTAGGAAGTTTTACGAAGGTCTGCCCTCAGCCAAGGAATGATGATACAAACGGCAGTCTCTTCGGAAACATAGAGCAGCCCCCAAAAAAACGACAATCAGAAAACGGAGGTGTATCATGCTGTACAATGAAAATCTGCACGAAGAAGAACAACATCTGATCCAGCAGATTGCCGAGCAAACAGAGAGAGGAAAAATCGACTGGGAACTAACAGAGTACAATCCGCTGTCCTTTCTGAATGAGGACAAGATAGACAAGAACCCAGCAGTAATCTGTCAGTCCTTCTCCTTTGAGGCGATCATCGGTGGCTCCCGTTACGAGCTTGATGTCATGGAGAATATTGATGTGCCGTCCGGTATGGGAGACTACAACATAACCTTAACGCGGGATGAAACCGAAAATTATCTTAAAATTGAGGATGCGCTTTCCTTTGACTGTGACCGCTATGAATGCACACCGGGGGAAGTGGCAGAGCGATTTGCGGACAGCCCCATTGTCCGCCTCTGCAACGCCATCATTCCTGCCACGCTTGGGCAGGAGGATTTAGAAGAGGTCTTCACATGGGCAAGGTTTTTCAACGAGACTGGCATTTCTGCAAAGCTGATGAATCATCCGCTGACCAAGCTCTGTGAAAAGCTGTTCGACGAACACCGTCTGATGGACTTCCATCGCTGCGTCTTGGATGTGGACTATCGAAAGCTGCTCCTAAATGAACTGGCTCATAACTAAGACACGGAAAAACGCCCCCGACACTGTGCCAGACGCACAGTGCCGGGGGTGTTCCCGTTTCCAGCGATTTATTTTTCTCTCGGCAAGGGACTGTTCATAAGGTGACACTTTCCGTTTTACGAAGCCGTGAAAATTCGATGTGTTCCGTGGAGATGTTCACTGGGCAGCATACGCCGTACACGTTTCCAATAATCACCGAGTAGTGCAATGTGTATTCACTATCGGGAAATACTTCACGGTTTTCACAACTCTTAATTCAGGAGTGGGATTTTTGCCTTATTCCCGCGTGACATCAAGGGAAACCGGATTGATAACGATGATAGATTTGCCCTTTTTGTGGGCATATCTCACGGTATTCCCGGTACCGCTGGGGCATCCATTCCATACTGCGAGAATATAATCGGCGTGATCTACCATGTGCCGATTTCTCTTGTCCATGCAGTCCGGCGTGTACTCCCGTTGCAGCATGGTCTCCTTGTCACACTTTGCCGCGATATTATAATACCGTTCCCGTGAAGCCACAGACCATTTGATCGCTTGTGTCTCACAAGGGATTGCGCTTTCCAGAGTAATGTGAGGGTATTTTGATTTCAAATCGAGTACAATTTCCGCAGCGTACATATCGACGCCAAGAGCCATGCCGGTAATAAAATGCGTGACGCCCTCGTTCTCGATGAGTGCTACAATCTGATCCCGCATAACAGACTTCAAAGAAGTACAACGCTTATCGGATTCATCAAAGCCGAACGGAAGACTCTGCGGTCTATGACCGGTAAACGCACAAGTCTTGCCTTGAACGGATTGCTTTTCAGCTTTTTGAGCAGACTTTCTAAACTCAATAATGCGCGACATGACACCCCTTCTTTCACTCTTTTGGTAGGTAACTCCATTCTATCACCCTCATCACTGACAGTCAACGCATTGTCGTTAGTAAAATCAACGACGGCGTACCGTGGATAATGACACCGCCGTTAGGTACACTAAATGCAAAGGTGGTGAGGCTATGCGAGAGAAGAAGGACATCAATATTGAAATCGGCGGCAATATTCAAGTGGCAAGAGAACAGGCGGGCTATACGCAGGACACGCTCTCAGAAATGCTTGGCATGACGCCGAATCACCTGAGTGCCATTGAGCGTGGTGCATCCGGTATCTCTCTTGAAGCCTTGCAGCGTCTTTGCCGTTTGCTGGGCGTCAGCGCAGACCGAATTATTTTTGGGACTGACGATCCAGAAGCGGAAGCCCTTGCGCTTGCCAGACGTATTTCGGATATAAAGCCGGAATACCGGCAACAGGTTCAAGAGCTGCTGTCCGCTATTTTGAATATGTCGTAAAAAAGAGCCTCTGCCGATACCCAAAACGGGCATCGACAGAGGCTCTTGGTTCGTTTTCCGGGCTTTCAAACAAGTGCCGAAATCGACACTTATTTCCGCGCTAAAGAAGAAACTGCGCAGGGAATACAATCACTTAGGTTGGTCAGTATGCGTCGCTCTGAGGCTTGCAATCACAGGCTTTTTCGACCCCTAACTGTCTACACCGCGATGCCTTGCGGGAGAAGTGCGGACAGGCGATGAGATCCGCACGGAAGCTCTGCTTGCAGCTATGGACGCAGCGGACGCAGAAGCGGTTATAATTTCTCCGTCCGCTGTCTCCTATGAAGAACGACCACTCCTGCCGCCATTTCTGACTTCTGCTCACAGCTCAATCTCTCCTTTGTGCTTTTGGGGAGGGCAGCATTCCTTCTGCTTTTCAGCCTTTGCAGACTTGAGCCTGTCCATGATGGAGGACTTTTCGCCCCTTTCGGGGGCTTTGACCTCTGCGGTCTTGTCCTCCTTCGGACCGTTGTTGATGATCCCATCAATCATGCCGTAGTCATCCTCCATCGACATCTCCGCTGCCTTGAGGTAGTTTTCCTTCTCAAGTGCCGCCATCCAGCTTTCTTTGCTGATACCGAGCATTCCGCCCTTTGCCGCATGATCGGCAATCTCTTTGGCATCTACGCACAAGCCCTCGGTGTTATCGGAATAGAGACGGTAAACCTCGCAGCCCTTCTCCAAAGCCTTCTCAGCCGCCTCCTGACCAGCGGGAAGAACACCAGCCCATGCGTAGCCGTAGTCCTTCATATCCTGAACGGAGAGCGCGGGATCGGGCATTTCCGGCACTTCCTTGACTTCAAGGTCAAGAAGGCGGAGTGTGTCATCGTCAAAGCCGTTGTAGACATCATCAAGGACGAGCTTGCCGCGCTCATCGACGATGATGCAAGCTGCCTCATCGCCGTAGGTGTCATGCTCCATCAGATAAAAGCTGTGACCGCCGACTTCGTGCTGGTCAATGGTGTGCCACGTCCCGATGTGACCGGCAACCGTCAGACCGGAGGTGTCGGCATTCATCTCAAAGTCCTTCTGCTCAACGCTCTCCTGCTTCTGCTGCTCCTTCGAGATCATGGGGATCGCAACAATCTTATCGCCCAGCTTGACAAACTGCTCCGGAACTTTGAAGAGGTCGGAGAACTTCTGCATCTGCTCTACGGTCAGAGAGCCGAAGCTGTCATCCGTCAAGCCAACTACCATGAATGTTCCGGCAACAACGTCGTAGATGTCACCGTCCTCATCACGCAGAGCGCGGTTCAGTGGCAGACCTTCCAGCTTGCCTTCCTCATTACAGACTAAGGCAACCGGGTTTTCATAGGGATAAATTGCCTCGATGTAGCCGCCGACCTCATGCTGCAAGGACTCCAGACCGGAGTCAATCTCCTTCACATAAGGCTCCTTTCCCGGCTCAACGACGAGAACGGCGATGGTGCTGTCACGCTCGGCGGCTTCCCCTGAGCCGGTGATCCGGTATTCGTCGGGAATATCATCCAGCTCACCGTCAAACTGCCTGTCCCAGCGTTCGCTTGCGACGCGGACATAGCCCTCATCGGTGAAGCGCCCCTGTTCATCCATTGCAATGTCGCGCCCATAGCGTTCATAGTCGATGTAATTTGCCAGAGGACCGAGATCCTTTTCAGAGTAGATACCAGCTTCGTGTGCGTAATAATAGCCGAGGTCGGATTCGTCGTTGATACCGGGCATGATGTCGTAGCAGTCCAGATTGAACGTCAGGTTGATGAGATCGTCGATGTCGCTGACCTCATCGCACCCAGCCTCCATAATGGCAACGAGCTTTTCCTGATCGCTCAGGGAAAGTTCGTCAATCAAAGCGGCAAGGTAGTTGAGCTTATCAAGGCTCTCGTACTCGCCAAGCATCTTCTGAACGCCATAGATCGGGCATTCGTAGTCGGTGATAAACCACTCTTCATAGGGCTGACCGAACTCATCCTGCTTGCCGATCCCGATGCGCTCAAAGACCTTCTGCATCTCTTCTTCGGTGGTGGGCAGCTTCACCCATTCACCGACCAGCATTCCTTCATTGTATTTTCCAAGGTTTGTGACGAAGGCTTCAAAATCACCGTCTAATACGGGCATAGGCATCCTCCTTTCAGTCATCTACCATGCCGTCCGGCATGATATACAGTTCCTCAAACTCCGCGTCGCTCATGGATTCGAGCTTCCGGACGGTTTTGTACATCAGCTCTGCGATCTCGCCGTCCATGTCGTTCAGGGTGACGCTCTTCATATCGTCGATCAGCCGCTTCCGGCTGGACGTATTGAAGCAGCACATGAGGTTGAGTTCTTCTACGGTAAAATTCTTCATATCAGAGTTCCATATCCTTTCCTTTGTTTTTCTGCGGCTTCGGTGTGTGGGGCGGCTGGGCTTTCTGCGCGGATTTCAGCTTGTCGCGGATGGATTCACGGGCAGCGGGCTTCTTTGGGATGGTGTCGTAGATGGCAGTTCCGGCATCCTCCACATAGGAGCGGACATACTGGATGCTTTCAGAAAAGCGAATGGGGCGGTTCTTGTCCTCGATATTCGTCAGCCGGACTTCATCGGCGGCAAAATCAACCGCGTCGATTCTGCACTTGATCCCATCCACATTCAGCGTCGCACCGACAGGAATGTAATCTGCGGCTTTGAGTTCCTTGAAGGTCTCGCCGTCCTTGCTGAGAAAGACATCTGCGCCGGACTTCCAGAGCTTGTGAGAACCGGCTACCCACGCGGCTTCACGGAAGCCGGTCACCGGCATGGAGGTCTTGCCGCGTACCTTCTTCTCAAGGAGCTTTGTGCCGAGCAGGGGCGCAGCTTTTTCCGCGTCCTTGCCGTACAGCTCAAAATAGCCATTCTGGGCAAAGCAAACCAGCGCGTCGGGATGAGCCTTTTTGACCGCTTCGTACTTCCGAAGTTCTGCAACGGGCAGAGGCGAAAGCGTCTCTGTCCTTCCTGCATCCGGCAGTCTGTCACGGCGGGTTTTCTGCTTGGACAGCACTTCCGCCAGAGCCTCCGCATCCTTTGGGAGCGTCTGGTGGGTTTTGACGCCGCCATGCTCACCGACCAGAGCCATTGCTGCATCGAAGCTGCTGCGGCAGGGGGAGTCCAGCACATAGCCGTCTGCAAAGGTCAGCCGGTCATGATCCGGCGCAACCGAGTTCTGCGCCACATTTGCCGCCTGTTCCCGGTAGTTGATTTCAAAGACATCTCCGAAGACCTTGCCGCGCTTGACGGCTTTCGGGACAATGACGCGGGCAATGCACTCGTCGTAGGTCTGTTCCGCATAGAAACGGAAGGTGTTGTGATCTCGTGTTCCCTGAATAAAGACCTGATTTTCATTGAGGCAGTGCGTCCCATGCGGACGGCAGAACCACATCAGCGTTTTCTCTTCGGGATTCCGGCTTTCGGCGGCGCGGCGGATGATGCGCTTGTCGATGTCGAAGTCTTCCTTGTAGCTGTCTACATGACTGTCCACGAGCTTCTGCAGCTCCGCAACGATGTCAACGTCTGTGTATTTCTTCATGCTTCTCCTTTCTCACAACTCCATGTCGTGTGTTTTGGATTTGACCGGGGACTTCTTCTCCGGCTGCGTTTTCGCGGCAGCTTTGAGCTGATCGCGGATAGAGGGCTTTTCCTGCTTCTGCTCCTGCTTGACGTATTCCAGCGTCGGCATCAGCTCACGGTAGCAGCCCTGAGTTTTCCGCGTCGCATGACGGCGATGGATTTTGAACAGCGGCTCACCGTTCTGCGTGACCGTGTTGCCCTCGATTCTGACACCGTTCCGTGCCAGCAGATTGAAGGAATGGTTAGAGGCGCGATAGGACGCCTGCATTCCGTCGTTGTTATAGGCAATCTGCCCCTTGAGCGTGTCCATGACGGCGGCTTTGATTTCCTTCTCTTCGGCAGTCAGGCGGTGCGCTTTCGGTGCTTTTGCCGCTTCCTCCGGCAAGGGGGCAAAGGGAGACTTGACCTCCACAGTTTTTACCTCAATAGAGGTAATCTCATCATTCTCCCATGCAACAACCTCAGGTTCTCTTTCCTCTGTTTTCTCAGAAGTGACTTCCTTTTGAGCTTCGGTCTGCTGGCGGAACGCATCGACGAAAAGGGCGGTCAGTCCGGGATTGGGTTTATCCACAAGGAAGCGAGAGGCATTCTCAGGGCAGACTTCAACGCTCTTTGCCCACTCCTTGAGAGACTGCGGAATGCGCCCGTCGAAGTCTTTCTGCTGAATGGTGTTTGCGAGGACGTACCGGACGCGCTCCGGAGAGAACTGCTCAAGGACGCTTTTTACGGCAGCATCCGCATCCAGCCGGTTGTCTCCGTAGTTAGAACTGATTGCCGCCTCAATCGCACGGCGGCATTCCACGTTTGCAGTGAGAGAAGCACGATATGACTCCAGCTCACCGGCTTCATAAGCATAATTCGCCGTCTCGCGGTAAACGGGGACTTCCGGCATCGGCTCTGTGGGGGCTTCGGTATCTTTCTCTGCGGACTGCGCTTTCTCTGCCAGCAGCACCTTGAGCTTGGCGTCAATGCCCTCGATCATCTCAGCCGCCGTCTTGCGGATGGTGTCCAGAGAGCTTTTCAGTTCCTTGGTTTCCTTGCCGGATGACCAACCGGCGATGTAACCGAAGGAGTAGTCCGAGGTTTCAATGCCGTAACGCTGGCAGACGGTGTAGGCAACGCTTTCCGCTTCAACCTCCTTGGTGTGCCGATCCTTCTTATCTTCTGGCGCGGCTTTCTCATCCGGCTTGACTGCGTGGAGCTTTGCGTGGGCGATCTCGTGAATGGCGGTTTTGACCGTCTGGATTTCGCTCATGCCTTCCTGAATAGCAATGCGGCTTTCAACCGGAGAGAAGAATCCCTTTGCACCGCCCGGAATGTCCTCAAAGGAAATAGGGACGGGAGATTCCTGCTTGAGCGCATCGAAGAACGCCTCGTAGTTTTCGACGGTGCCTTTCAGCTCATCGACGATAATGTCCGGAAGCTCCTTGCCGTCCGTCTGGGAAACATCAAAGACACTTACCACCTTGAAGGCAGGACGCAGGACCTCAACCGTTTCCGTGACAGCCTTCCCATCTGCGCCGATCACCGGCTTCTGGGTTACGGGGTCAACCTTTTCACGCTCTTCCTGCGTCTTGTACGGCGCGGGTGCAAGAATCTTGATACCCTTTTCGCCCTTCATGACCTGACGGTCAAAGTTACGCTGCCACGAGGTATAACCGGCAACATAGGTTGCCTCCGGCTTCTGCATCGCAATGAGCAGCGTGTTGTTGAAGGAATAGTTGTAGAACTTGGACATCGTGCGGAGATATTCCTTGAACCGCTCGGATTCAAAAAGCTCCTTGATGCCCTGTTCCAGCTTGTCCGTGATTTCGCGGACTTGCTGTGCATTTTTGTTTTCAGCCATCTCAAACCTCCATTTCTTATTTGCTTTTGGGCGAAGAAAACCCCGTCTGGGATTTGCTCAGTAAACGAGCCTTTACCTCAGACGGGGTTTCTCTGCGCGTCATCCGACGATGAAAGATGTTATCCTCGTTCTCCCATTCAATCAGCCGGTCAAACATATCCGGGTGCTTTGTGACCATGTGCAGCAGCTCCGAGTCACTGGCGTTGGGACAGAACCAGCAGCCGTTTCTTCGGCAGTGAGCGTAGATTGGGGAAAGCAGCCCGTGTTCCTGACAGAGTTTGTAGGCGTCCGCTTCGGTCATACCGTATTTGGCAAGCAGACTGACCTTCGTTATTCCATCCAGACGAGCAAGGCGTTTTGGCTCATCCTCCGCAATGCCGACATAGCTCACAGTGTCCGGCGAGAGTGCGGCATTGTACTTGCGGACTGGCGGGATTTTGCAGTCACGATTGACTGCACACATACCAGCCCATGCAAAACCGCGAACCTCGCCCTTGTGCGGTCCGCGGGTGATGACATGATGGAACACCTCATCGTAGGTCTTGTCCGCATGGAGAATGGTGAACTTGATGCCCAGCTCCTTTTCACAGAAGGGCTTGAGCCGGTCATAGATGAAGTCCCGGTGTTCCGGGACTTCGCCGCTTGTGTCTTTGTCGAACATGACCTCACTGAAAACCGCCTCGTCAAGCGGCTCATTGTGCTGTGCAGCCAGCAGGAGCGTCGCTACGCTGTCTTTGCCTCCGCTGCATGAAGCAACATACTTTGGGCGGGTCATCGATCAAACTCCATCTTGAAGCTGACGTATTTGCCGCCGCTGTCATCCAGCCGGATCACCGCATCGTAGAGCTGAGGCTTCTTCGGCGTGTAAAGCCCGGTCACGCGGCACCAGCCCTTGTCCAGCAGCTCCTTTGCAATCTTCTTGGTCAGCTTCTTTTTCTTGCTGGAAAAGAACTTGTTGTCTTCCCACAGGCAGAAGGAGCAGCCCTTGTTCGAGCAGTAGAAGTTGCCCTTGCCGACATAGACCGGAGAGCCGCAGCGGGGACATTTGCCGATTTCCTCTTTGCCCGTGCCGAAACGCTGGGCTTCGGCGTCGGAGAGAAACGGGTAGGCTTTTACAAGATCCCCGGTCATCCGAACAATACCGCTGAGGAAGGCGTCCGCATCCGCATTGCCGCGTTCAATCTCCATGAGCGTGTTTTCCCATTCCGCCGTCATTGCGGGAGATGTGATCTGTTCCGGCAGAACACAGACGAGGTTGCAGCCGTCCTTTGTGGGAATGAGGGATTTGCCTTTGCGCTCTGCAAAGCCGGATTTCACCAGCTTTTCAATGATACCGGCGCGGGTCGCAGGAGTGCCGAGACCTTTCTTCTCGGTGTCATCGTCGAACTGATCGTTTCCGGCAGTCTCCATCGCAGACAGGAGCGTGTCTTCCGTGTACTGCTTTGGGGGCGTCGTGAAGTGTTCGGTGACACTGGCAGATACACCATCCAGAACATCGCCCTCATGGACTTCGGGCAGGGACTTCATGGGATCGTCCTTTTCCTTCGTCTTGAGGGAAGCCTTGAACAGCTCTTCAATGGCTTTCCATCCGTTTTGAACGACGGTCTTCCCCTTGGTTTTGAACGCATAGCCCTCGCAGGAGAGCGTGATCTGCGTTTCTGCGTAGGTGTGCTTCTCACAGGTCGCACACAGAAGGCGCATCCCAACAAGATTGAGGATTTTCTGCTCTGACTGAGGAAGCGCCGAAACATCCTGCTTTTCGAGCTGGACGGTGGGGAGAATAGCGTGGTGATCCGTGACCTTGCTGTTGTCGGTCACGCGGGAAATGTCCGGAGTGACCGAAACGCCGGAGAAAAGCGGAAGCTGGCGGCAGACAATGGAAATGACCTGACGGGCAGTGTCCTCCATATCGTCCGTAATAAACTGGCTGTCCGTGCGCGGATAGGTCAGGAGCTTTTTTTCGTAGAGCGTCTGAACGAGATCGAGCGTCTGCTGGGCGGTAAAGCCGTAGTAGCGGTTAGCTTCGCGCTGCAAGGTGGTCAGATCATAGAGCTTCGGAGGATTGACGGTTTTCGTCTCCCGCTTGAGAGAAGAAACGACGGCTTGCTTTTTCTCGCAAGCCGCCGCAATCTTCTTTGCTTCCTCTTCGGTTTTGACCTTTTCCAGATCGGCGGTCAGATCGCCCTTGCCGACGTGGACGTTGAAATACTTCTCCTTATGGAACGTGGAGATTTTCCCGTCACGCTCCACCAGCATTGCAAGGGTCGGCGTCTGGACGCGCCCGACCACCAGCTTCTTGTGATAGAGCGTGGTGAACAGGCGGGTGCCGTTGATACCGACAATCCAGTCTGCCTTCGAGCGGCTGAGTGCCGCTTCATAGAGACGGTCATATTCCTTGCCGTCCCGGAGATGATTGAAGCCTTCGCGGATGGCGGAGTCCTCCAACGAGCTGATCCACAGACGCTTGAAGGGCTTGGTGCATCCGGCTTTGTCGTAGACCAGCCGGAAGATCAGCTCACCCTCGCGTCCTGCATCGGTTGCGCAGACCAGCTCGGTGACGCGCTTGTCCTTCATGAGAGCGGACAGCACCTTGAACTGCTGTGCTTTGTCCTTCGTGACCTCAAACATCCAGCTTTCCGGAACAATAGGCAGATCGTCATACCGCCACTTGGCATACCGCTCATCGTAGGAGCTGGCGTCTGCCAGCTCCACCAGATGACCGAAGCACCACGAAACGATGTAATTGCCGCCCTCCATGTAGCCGTCCTTTCGGGTCGTCGCGCCCAGCACCTTTGCGATGGACTGGGCAACGCTGGGCTTTTCAGCAATGACTAAGATCAATCTTCATCACCATCCGTTTCAGCATCCTCCGCAATCTGCGGCTCATCATCCTCGTTGATGTACGGCTCTTCCTCGTAGCCTTCATCATCAAAGAAGTCCATATCTTCATCCTTGGGCTTTCTGCCCTTGACGAACTTGATGTAGTAATAGGCTGCACCCGCAGCACCGGCAAGGACAAAGATGACGAGGATCATGCCGATGTTGGATTTCTTTTCGGGCTTAGGGGCGGGGGCATCGGTTTCCGCATCCTTGTCCGGCTCAGGCGTAACGGGGGCTGTGCCGGTGCATTCGCTCATGTTGGTCTTGCAGACCGGGCAGTCGGTATTGACCTGACCGGCAGCGCATTTCTCCTTGCAGTTACAGGTAGTCAGAGCCGCCGCAGTGTCATCATCCAGCAGCGCAAGCAGATCGCTTTCATCGACCATGTTGAGGAAGTATGTCTGATACTGTTCCTCGTCCTCATTGATGGGTGCATCGTAGTCGATGACAATGAAAAAGGTGTTGCCGTTCTTCGTCTGGACTGTGATGAACTGCTTGTTGGTTGCCTTGTCATAGAGCAAGTCACGGGTGTAGGCGTTGCCCTCATCGTCAATCGGCTCACCCTTCGGCTTTTCCGGCGTGGGAGTGACTGCGGGCTGCTGTTCGGGCTGGGTTGCCTCTGTGACCGGAAGGTTCTGATCGGTGTCATCGGCATAGGCAAACGCCGTCACCGAGAAGCAGGACAGCACCATGACGCAGACCGCAAGGACGGTCAGAAAACGAAACTTCTTACGCATTGTCGATTACCTCCGTATTTTCAGCGGGCTTGGTGCCGCCCTTCATGGAAGACAGGAACGCCATAATCTGATCCTTGTCCATCACCATAGAGCGCACAGTATTGATGATTTCAAGGTTTTCCAGTTCTGTCTTCTTGTCGTACAGCTCCTTGAGCTGTCCTTCGATTTCGGTCTTTTTCTTTTCAGCCTTCTCAATGTCAGAGAGGACCTTCTGATACTTGGGATTCATGCAAAACTCCTTTCTTTTAATAGGCGGGTCTTCCGAAGGCGTAGAAATGCTGCTGCCAATAGGAAGAGTTGATGGATGTGTACTGAATGGGATCGCCGCAGTGGATCATGACCCCATCACCGACGTAAATGCCGACGTGAGACACGCCGGGGGTGTCATACGTCCCGACGAAAAAGATGAGATCACCGGGCTGTGCATTCGCCTTTGAAACCGGCGTACAGACGTTGTAAAGCCCTTGTGCGCCAAGCCGCCCGGTGTTCACAAGACCGCTGTTCGTGAGAACATAGCTGACAAAGCCGGAGCAGTCAAAGGATGTGTCGGGATTGGAGCCGCCCCACACATACGGATAGCCGAGATACTTTTCCGCCTCGGTAATCAGCGCTGCAAACTTCTCGTCGTTCAGGTATTCCGGGTTGACATCGTAGTCAGCGGGCGGATTTGTGATGTACTTGTCCACATAGGGAGAGTCACCGAACAGATCCTCGCGGTTGCCCAGCACAGACATATACGTTGCGTACATGGAAAGCTGTTCCTGAGACATGATGTAGACCGGGACATGGGAGAGATTGAAGTTTTCGAGCTTCACGTTGCAGATGTAGTAGTCATACGGGACGCGATAGGTTTCCGTGTGCGTGTTGCCGTCTGCGTCCGTCCATGTGTCGGTCTCCGTGCGGTATCTGGTTTCGACGATGACCTCTTCGGTGAGGATATACTGCTTTTCAAACAGCATTTGGAGCGTACCCTGCACCTCATCCAGCGTGAACTCGCCCTCATGGAGAGCCGAGAGAATGGAGATCAGCACATAGGGGTCATGCTCAATATCATCCAGATCGAAGTGGTATTCATCGTAGTTGTGAGTGCTTTCGTAGGTGTCGAGATAGCGTTGCAGCTCCTGTTCCATTTGGCAATACTGCGCTTCTGCGCCCAGCATCGCATCATCCTCGCTGAGATAGGAGGAAGCGATTACCGTCGAGCCGGTAGAGGTGAGCATCGAACACGAGCTGATTCCAGCACCGAGCAAAACGAGAAGGGCAATTCCGACGCCGATCCAGATGAAGACCTTCTTGTTCTTCTCAAAGAACTCCTTGATCTTGTCGGACACCTTTTCACCGAGCTTCTTGCCGGTATTCTTTGTGGCAGTCCCGGCAGTCTGAGAACCGGCATTTCGAGCGGCGGCATATTCCTTCTTGATGTTCTGCTTCTGGTAGTGCTTGTTCATGTTCTGCTTCTTCATCTCAGGATGCTCCTGCTGATTTCTCTCATATTGGAGCTTCGCATCAGCAGCATCCGCCTTATGTTCCAGCTTAGAGACCTTCTCATAGGGCTTGTTGACGCTGCTTTCCCGATGATGACGGAAATGCCGAGCGGCAGTCTCAGCGGCGATCTCCGTTTTATGCGCCGCCTCAACCGCCGTGTTTTCCTGTTCGACCTCATGGATTTTGCCGTGAATGCCGGAAGCAAGGGTGTCACCGACCTTGCGGACGGTTTTATCTGCCTCAAATTGCAGCTTGCCTTTGCCCTTGGGCTTTTTCAGCTCATCCTCAAAATGAAGGCGGGTTTTGCCCTTGCCGGTCTCTTCATCGAAGACACGCTCTTTCTTGAGAACCTTGTGCGTGGGCAGCTTCTCACGGGCGGCATCCAGACGCTCATGCGCCTTCTCGGACTTCCTTTCGAGCTTCTGCATCCGCTTCGTGGGCGGAACGGCATCGTCCGAGACCGGCTTCGCAGAGGAAGTCTCTGCCGCTTGGGAGAGAATGGCATCTGCATCCACTGCTTCAACCGCAGAGGTCTTGCGCAGCTTGTGCGTGACAACCGTTTCGGCAATCACTGTGCCGGTATGAGAAGAAACACCGTGCTGCTCTAAAGTTGGAGGCTTGAACGGCGTTTCCGGTGAGGGCAGCGGTTCAGGTACATTCTGGGGTGGATTATCCGGCTTTTTCTCTTCTGTGACGGACGTTTCCGAGGGCGGCTGTGTGTCGTTATCTTCGGCGTGTTCTGTCTGAAACTGACGCTGCTGACGGCGCATCTGCACCTTTTTCTGTTCCTCCGCAGAAAGGGCTTCGGAAGGAGCGGCTGTCTCAACCGGCTTGACCAACTTTGCATCTCCCAGCCGTTTTGACACACGCTGCTCGGTGCCAGCCGTCAAGTTTCCCTCAACCGCGCCCTCCCGCGTCATCCGCAGAACTACCTTGTCGCGGGCTTTGAGTTCCGGTTCCTTGGACATCAGATTTCACCTCCAATCCGCTTGTAGGCAAGCTCGGTGTATTCAGGGTTCAGCTCTACGCCTACAAAATGCCGCCCCATCTGCGCGGCAACCATGCCGGTTGTGCCGCTTCCCATAAAGGGATCAAGCACAATGCCGCCTTCGGGACAACCGGCGAGAAGACAGGTCTCAACCAGCTTCGGAGGGTAGGCGGCATAGTGACCGCCCTTGAAGGGAACCGTGGTGATCTTCCAGACATCGCGCTTGTTGCGGAGCGGATTGATGTCACAATCCTTGATCTCGCCATGCTCACGCGGGCGGTTGATGGACTGCGGCTGAGGCTGACCGGGAACGGGCTTGCCGTATTTGTTGCCGCCCTTCATGCCGCGCTTGAGGCGTTCTGCCGTTGCAGGGGCAATCGGCTCGGAAATTGCCTTGTAGTCAAAGAAATACTTCTTGGACTTTGAGAACAGGAAAATATGCTCATAGCAGCGGGCGCAGCGGTCTTTCACGCTCTCCGGCATGGGGTTATCCTTCATCCAGATGATGTCGTTGCGCAGATACCAGCCGGTATCGCGGAGGGCAAAAGCCAGCATCCACGGAATGCCGATCATGTCCTTCGGCTTGCAGCCCTCAACCTTGTTGTTGAGAGCCACAGCCTGACCGTTTCTGCCGTTGGGGTTCTTCGGGTCAACAAAATCGCCCTGATTGCCTTTCCCGGCGTAGGTGTCCGAAATGTTCAGCCAGAGCGTACCGTCCGGACGCAAAACGCGCCTGACTTCGGTAAATACTTCCGTCAGGCGCGAGATATATTCCTTCGGCGTTGTCTCTCTGCCAATCTGAGCATCCATACCGTAATCACGGAGCGCGTAATACGGAGGGGACGTCACACAGCAATGAACGCTGTCATCGGGCAGAGTTTTCAGGATTTCAAGGCAATCGCCGGTATGAATGATGTCAAGTTGTATGGTGGTGTACCTCCTGTTCTGTTGGATTTGTGTTTCCATTGAAATGTTGGCTGTGAAACCCGACAACATTTCAATGGGCATCAGTCGGAGTAATACTCGTCCGGCTCATAGTCCTCATCTTCCATGAAGTCCTCGTCGAGATCGTCAATCTCGTCCGCCCAACGGTCGAAGATTTCCTCGGCTTCCTTCGCCGCCTCACGATAGAGGCTCAGGCGGTTCTTCTCAAAGGCGGCAAAGGCGGGGACGAACTTGCCGAACTCGCGGATTGCCTTCACATCCTGCGTGCGCATATCTGCGACGCACTGAATGATTTCGGACATCGTGAGCAGATCGTCGATCATCAGCTCATACTTGTCCTTGGGGATAGATACGGCTTCATCATCCGCCGCGTCAGCGAAAGGGGTATTCTCATCGCTGTTGCTGCACTTGGGAACATCAACCTTGAAGTAGAACCCGATCATATCCACAGATACCTTGGTCATAATCTGACGCGCCTCCTTGACCTTTTCGTCGATGTCCTCCCTCACATGGAGGTAGGCGCGATGATGCTTCTTGAGGTCGCTTTCCAGTCGGATCAGATCGGTCAGCTCCCACAGAGCCTTAAACAGCGCGGAGGTGTTCTCTCCGTATTCGATAGCGTCCGCGTAGGGAATGGTAATCATCTTGTTGTTCATATTCAAAATCCTCCTATCAGTTCTGTACGGTTTCTTCTAAGCGGGTGGTCATGATGCGGTAGAGCTGGGTGTCCTTCGGGAAATCATCCTTGAAGGGAACGATGGTCGAGCCGTAGAAGATCAGGCCCTCACCGGCGTTGGAATTGGTGATGTAGTTCTGCTGGCTGGGCGAGATGTTCAGCGCCTTCGAGAGAATCTGCCGGTCGCCGGACGCCTGATTCAGAAGGTAGACAAAATCCGAGTTTTCAAAGATGTTCTCCACCTCACGGGACGCAAGCAGATCCTTGACGTTCTGCGTGATTCCGGTCGGAATGCCGCCCCATTTTCTGAAACGCTTCCAGATTTCCACGCTGTACGCGGCGGTCTGTTCTTCCTTCAAGAGCAGATGGAACTCGTCCATGTAGTAGCGCGTTGCCTTGTGCTGGGCGCGGTTGATGGTAACTCTGTTCCACACCTGATCCTGCACAATCAGCATACCGAGCTTTTTGAGCTGCTTGCCGAGTTCGCGGATGTCATAGCAGACAAAGCGGTTGTTGACATCCACATTCGTTCTGTGATTGAAGACGTTCAGAGAGCCGTGAACATAGATTTCAAGGGCAGTTGCAATGCGCTGTGCCTCCGGCTCCTTCTGATTTCTCAGAATGTTGTAGAGGTCTTCGAGGATCGGCATTTTCTCCGGCTTGGGGTCTGCAAGAAACTCCTGATAGACCATGCGGACGCTGCGGTCAATGATGGTCTTCTCAACCGGCTGCAAGCCGTCCTTGCCGCCGACAATCAGCTCACACATGGAGAGGATGAAGTCGGATTTCAGCGTCAGCGGGTTTTCCTCTTCGGAGTAGTTCGTGTTGATGTCCAACGGATTGATGTAATCCGTGCTGACCGGTGAGATGCGAATGACCTGACCACCGAGCTTCTGCACAAGGGGAAAATACTCGGCTTCGGGGTCACAGACGATGATGTCATCCTCCGTGATGAGGAAGGCGTTCGTCATTTCACGCTTTGCGGAGAAGGACTTACCGGAACCGGGTGTACCCAAGATCAGCCCGTTGGGGTTCTTGAGCTGCTTGCGGTCAACCATGATCATGTTGTTGGACAGCGCATTCAACCCATAGTAGAGAGCTTCGCCGCCCTGAAAAAGCTCCTGCGTGGTGAACGGCACGAAAACCGCTGTGCTGGAAGTGGTCAGCCCGCGCTCGATTTCCACCTGATTGACGCCGATAGGCAGAGAGGACATCAGCCCTTCCTCCTGCTGGAAGTCAAGACGCTTGAGCGCACAGTTGTACTTCTGAGCAATGGCGGCGGTCTGGAACACCGCATTTTCGAGCTTCTGGCGATTGGTTGCCGTGTTCATAATGAGAATGGTCACGAGGAACAGTCTCTCATTGCGGGTCTGGAGATCCTGCAACAGACGCTTTGCCTCACCGCCGAAGGTGGCGAGATCGGACGGGATGATGTCCATATCGTAGCCGGAGCGGACCGCCTTTTTCTGTTCCTCAATCTTCATCTTGTCGAGGTCGGTGATCTTCATCTTGATGCTCTTGATTGCCTTCGCCTGGTCAATCGTCCGGATATGAAAATTGACCGTGATGTTGCTGTCCATCTCAAGGAAGTCGGCAAGCATACGGTCATTGAGTTCCGGCGCGAGGATTTGGAGAAAGCTCACTGCGCCGATGGTTCTGCCCATCTTGAAGCACTTGCCTTCACGGAAGTCAAAGGAAGTGGGCGCGATGAAATCCTTCGTACTGAGTCCTGTCCGAGCAACCATGTCAAAGGAAAAGCGAAACGGCTCATTGGTGTCCATGTTGAACACATCATGAAGCACTTTCAGCCGTTCATAGCCGGACAGCGGCTCGGTTCTCACACCGAGGGTTTTGAAGTTATTGAGAATGTCGGTTTCAATGCGTTCGAGCTTCGGCTTTGCTGTGCGGAGGGAGTCCGCCTCAATGCCGAAGGTGATGTACTTCTTCTTGACCAGTCCGTTGTTGCCCTTGGTGAGCTGGCTTTGCAGCATTCCGGAATACTCGGAGCGGATGTCGTTGAAGGCGTCCTCCTGTGCCGGAATGTTGATACGCTTGCGGAACTCATTGAGGCTTGCCTTCTGATTGATGAAGGAGAGCTGGACGAAAATCGAACTGTCGAAGTAGTTCAGAAAGTCGCACCAGTTCTCAAAGATGGCAGTTTTGTCCTCGTTCTGCGCAAGCTGGTAGTTGATGTCCTCAAAGGCGATGGACTTCGTGTAGAGGCGGCTGTTCACCTTGCAGATACCGTCACGGCACATCTCCACATAGGGGATGGTCTGCTGGGCGGACTTGCGGACTTTCTTTGCCTTCCTGTCCTTTTTCTTCTGCATGACGATCCGCTTCTTTTCCTGAGCGGAAAGGGCATCGCCGTAAACGACGCCGTTTTTGACGGTCATCTTAGGCTTTGCCTTTGCTGTGCTGTTGTTCAAGCTGCAATTCCTCCTGTTCTTTGATTTTCTGCTGAATCTCAGCGTAGAGATTGTTCGTGCGGTAGGGACGCACCTTGTCCCGGATGAACATGGACTGTACGATGTGGTACAGATACTTTTCGGCGGGCTGACCGTCCTTCTCGTAAAGCGCGAAGAAGATGAACGGGAGCATGATGACCACCATCAGCATTGCCGCCGTAGACAAGTCGAGATGTGCCTTCGCCAGAAAGAAAATCGGGACACCGACTGCCGCAGCGATGGAAAAACAAATGAGCTGCCGCTTGGTCAGGTTGAACATGACCTTCGTTTTGACGCGGTTAAGATCCTTCGGGACCGGAACAAATGCCATTGACTGTTTCCTCCTTTCTAAGCTGCTTTTCATAGCGCAGCTTCATTTGTGCGGGATATTGATCCTCCTTCGGCTGACGCTTGCCTGTCCAGCGAAGCCCACCCGCTTTGCCTTGACAGATCCAGCCGGAAGCACGAAGGCTTGCACCGTTTTCGCTTTCCAGCGTGTAGGTGATGATGCGCTTATAGCCCATAGCCGCAGCAGCTCTTGCCGCCGCGCCGTAGAGAAAGCTGCAAGCGTTCTTCGCCCCGTTGGTGCATAGCCTTGTAACCTCCAATGTGAAGCCGTCATCCAGATACCGGCTGACGGGACGCCCGACGATGATTACACCGACCAGCTCACCGTCTGCTTCACAGCCGATGGAAAACTTGTGACCGGCAACCGGCTTATGATGCCGGTGATACTTCCGGACATACTCGTTGGCGTCTCGAAGAGAGATAGGTCTTAGCCGCAGCATGGTGTTTCCTCCATTGGAAGATGTGCCGTGCATTCGACCTCGTTGCCCCAAACGTCCCAGCCTTCGGGAGACTGACGGGCAAAAAGCTCTACGCGGGGAAGGTCTCCCATGAGCCGAACAATGCGTTCCCGCGCCTCATCCGGCTTTTTGGAATGCTCTTCGATGTGGCTGAGGATGACCTGACGCACACCGGCGTCAACTCGCTTCGGATGTCCCTTCGTGGCAAGGATGCAGATTTCCGCGTTTGCCCTTGTCCAATACCCCATGCCGGTGAAGAGGTCATCGTTCTTGCGGTTTTGCTTCACCCATACAAAAGCCACGGTCTTATAAGAAAAGCCCCATGCCGTCAGCACTTCGAGTGCTTCACAGAGGCATGGGAACGTGATCCAGAGGAACAGAGCGCAGTCCTTCGCAGCCAGTTCGCCAACCGGAAGTGCCTTGATGTCTTCAATGCACATTGTCGGGTAGTGGCTTTCTGCCGACCGTCCCTGTCCCTTTTTGGAGTAAGTCCGATACGCCCAAGGGGGATCGGCGTAGATGATGCTGTACTTCTTCATGCTGCCGACCTCCTTAGTGCGCATGGAAAATGGATTTTGCGAGGCTTCCGGTCTTGAACAGCGAGAAACACAGAATGACCGTGTACGCCGCCACAGAGAACAGAGCCGAGTGAATGTTGTCTGCAATAATCATGCCGTTGATCAGCACCGCATAGATGCCGACGCAGACCATGATGAGAAAGCCCTGAAATGCCAAAGCGAACAAGCCTTTCAGATAGTTCGTGCCGATGCTGCCCCATTCGCGGTTGCTCATGGTTGCGATGGGAATAGGCGCGATGCTCACGGTGCAGTAAATCTCAATCATGCGCCCGTAGAGGATAACCGTAATGAGGATCGCCATGATTTTGAGGCATAGACTGATCAGAAGCGTTTCTATCGACAGTCCGAGCAGTTCTCCGACGCCCATGTTCTCCATGCCGGTACGCATCTGCGCAATCGTCGCGTCAATGTCAATGCTGGTGTTGCCGTGGATTACTCCGGCTGCACCGGAAACTACGTTCTGCCCGATGTCGAATACTGCCATCACGATGTCAAACGTGTGTGTCACGAGATAGATCGCCACAGCCGCCTTGAAAAACCACTTGAAGAACATCCAAGTGTCCATGTCGTGAAGGTTGTTTTTCTCGGTGATCATGGAAATCAGCTCGTAGCACAAAACAAAGGTGATGATGATACCAGCGATGGGGACTATCACGTTTTCGGATAGTCCCCGGATCATCTGGTACACGCCGCCGTTCCAGCCGGACGGTGTTTGCCCAACTTCGGCGGCAATCGTTCCTACCTTCTCGTTGACATCGGTGAACATATTGGTCAGGTTGCTCTCGATCCATCCGATCAGCATATCCTTGAGAGCTTGTTCGATCTTTTCTAAAATGCTGCCCAATATTTCACCACCCTTCGGTTAAGCTGGGCTTGCCGTGGATTAGCCGAACAAACCGGAGAGCAGGGGGATGAGGGTCGTGCCGATCAGCACCACACCGCCGCCAGCCATGAGCTGTTTTATCCCCAAATAGGTGTAGGAAAACGGCTCGATGGCGGGCGGCGGCGTGTCAAGAAATATCTATGGAGTTTTTAAGAACCGCCCCGGCGGGGGCAGGTCAGGCCGTGACCTGCTCCACCTCCGGGATGGGTTTGAGATTGAAATGAATTTCGATAGAAATGTGTCTTGTCTTATCGCTGTCTATGCTCTCATGGACAACGATTTCTTTAATCAGCCGGTTTAAGGTGGCGGCGTCCAGTTCCGTGATGTCGGCGTATTCCTGAATGGCTTCCACCCACTGGCGGGCGTCACACGCAAGCCGGATTTAATCGGCCAGCTTCTTCCGGCCTTCCTCAACCTTTGCCTTCAACTCGGCCTGTTCCGCCTGCGTCTTTTCCATCAGCAGATTGAAGTTCGCTTCGCTGATACGTCCGGCAACCATGTCCTCATACAGCCGCAGCACCATCTTTTCCAGAACGTCAATGCGCTCCTCGTCTTTGGTAAGGGAACGCTCCAACGCTTCCCGCTGGCCTTTCTGCTCGGCTTCGCAGGTGTCGGTCAGCTTCCCGGCAACGGCTTCCCCGTCCATCAGGGCGGCTCTGGCGCACTCCCGGATTTTGTTCAGCACAAGGCTGTAAAGGGTGTCGTACTCAACCCGGTGCTGGGTACAGTGCTGCTTGCCGTAGGCGTTGTAGGTCTTACAGGAATAAATCTGCTTCGGGTGCTTATCGTTGGTGTAGCGGATTGTCAGCGACTTGCCGCACTCGCCGCACTTGATAAGCCCCGCAAACAGGCTGATTTCCCCGGTCTGGCGGGGGCGCTGCCGGGATTTCAGCTTGCGCTGCACGATGTCAAAGGTCTTGCGGTCAACAAGCGGCTCATGCTGGTTCTCCACTACAATCCAGTCCTCCGGCTTCTTCTCCCCAATGGTGCCGATTTTGAAGCGGTATTCCTTCTTCTGGGAAGCGATAGCGCCGGTGTAGACGGGGTTCATCAGGATGTCCTTAATCACGGAGAAGTCCCACATATACCGCCCGTTGACCGGGTCTTTCTTTTCCCACTTGGTTGACACGTTCCGAAAGCCCCGCACCCGGTTCCAGTAGGTCGGGCATGGGATTTTTTCTTCTTCCAGCCTGCGCCGGATGTAGTTGGGGCCGTGTCCTTCCAGCGCCCACGCAAACAGACGCCGGACAATGGGGGCCGTTTCCTCATCAATCAGCAGATGGTTTTTGTCCTCCGGGTCTTTCCGATACCCAAAGGGGGCAAGGCAGCCGGTAAACTGGCCTTTCTGCGCTTTCAGCAGATAAGAGGAATGAACCTTCTTGGAAATGTCCTTGCTGTACATCTCGTTGAGGATGTTCTTGAACGGCGCAATGTCGTTGTTGTCCCGCATGGTGTCGATACCGTCATTCATGGCGATATACCGCACGCCGTTGCGGGGAAAGAAATCTTCAATCAGGAAGCCGGTCTGCAAGTAATTCCTACCCAGTCTGGACAGGTCTTTCGTGACCACAAGGTTTATCTGCCTGCGCTCGATGGCTTTCAACATCCGTTTCAGGTCGGGGCGCTCCATGTTCAGCCCCGTGTAGCCATCGTCCTGATAGACTGCAACAACCTCCCATCCCTGCTTCTCGCAGTAGGTTTCCAGCATAGCCCGCTGGTTTGCGATACTGGCGCTCTCCCCGTCAAGGTCATCGTCCTTGGAAAGCCTGCAATAGATAGCCGCCCGGAAGCTGCCTGCCAGTATTGCGTCTACGCCTGTATATTCAAATCCGTTCATCATAACCGTTACCCGCACAATCCAGACGGAACACGGTCACTCTGAACCTTGTCTTTATTATATCCTAAATCTTGCTTTTTCGCAAGATATTCTTTATCATTTCTCTGACTGTATTTCTGTGCAATCAGGCTCACGAAAACGTCCGTAGCGTCCAGTTCGCCGTCAAATACCGTTGTGACATGGATTTCAGTTTTGCTTTTTGCCATAGGCAGTTACCTCCATAAATGAAATAAGCCAGACAGGAGAGGGTCGGCAACGAAGTCCGGCAACGGGCTTCAAAAAACCTCGAAAACAATCTCTGTCTGGCGGTTTGGTTATTTATTACTTTTTCTTTTATTTTTCTGTTGCTTTGGTTGTCAGAGGGGAGAAAAGCCCGCAGTTACGGGCTTTTTCCCGGCAACCGGCTCGGCAACGGGATAGCAACGGGGTCGGCAACCGGCTGTCATTTCCTCGGATTTTTCAGAAGGGAAGCTCCATCTGCTCTGTGACTTCCACAAATCCGTCCGGCGTTTTTTCACGCCCGTTGTCAGCGCCCGTTGCCGGGGTTTCCCGTTCCCAGCCCTTTTGTCTGCCGTATCCTTCAAATATCCGGGGATTGGAGAAATACTTCCATCCCGTGATACCGTGGTTCATAATGTCGTTGACTTCTCGGATTTCCCATTGTTTCGGCTCGTCAAAGGGGTGGTTTAAGGCTTCCTTGAAAAGCTGCTTGGAGCATACGGCGCTGCCGGTGTAGCGGTCAAGGTACGCCTGTATCATCCCGGCCTTGGTGTCCTCCGGCATGAAATCCCGCTGGTGTTCTTTGAGGTACTGTATCATTTCGGGGGTAAAAGACAGCTTGAAATCGCCGCTTTTGTAGGTTGTCATGGCTTCCGCCCATACCTGTTCCAGATAGGCTCTGGAAGCGGCTTCATCGTCCAAAATGTGTACCTCGGCCCGTTCGGGGTAGACCATGACCGGCAGGAAGCGCCGGTTCCCGGAACGGTCAAGGGGCAGGAAGTCCAGGGCGTTGGAAGTCCCGCCGAACACGCATTGACGCAGCCTGTCCTCCGGGTGGGTTTCGTAGGGGATTTTATAGACCTCCTTCTGGCGGCTGAGGAAAGACTTGATTTCCTCAATGCTCTTGGCGTTGGCGGTGGCAATCATCTCCGACATTTCAATAATCCAGTGGCCTTGTAGCTTGCGGTACACGTTATCATCGTCCAGCTTCCGCAAATCATCGGAAAACCACTCGTCCTTTACGGCCAGCAGCCGGAAGAAGGTGGATTTCCCGGCTCCCTGGCCGCCAACCAGACAGAGCATGACCTCAAATTTACAGCCGGGGCAGAAAGCCCGGTGGATGGCTCCCAGCAGGAACAGCCGCAGCGATTGGAAGGTGTAGTTGTCCGTGTCGGCTCCCAGAAAGTGCCGCAGGCAGTAGCGGATACGCTCTTTCCCGTCCCAGACAAGGCCGTTCAGGTAGTCCCGGATGGGGTGGTAGCTGTTGGCGTCTGCCGCAAGGTCGGCGGCGTCCGCTATCTTTTTCTCGCTTGTCAGGCCGTAGGTCTTTTCCAGATACAGGCGAATATATTTCATGTCCGTATCGGTCATGGCCTTGCTGCCGGTTCTGCGTTTCCTGCCGATGGGCTTTAGAAGGTCAATGCGCTCGGTCAGGAGATTTTTCGCCACCGCCCCGGAAAGTTCGGGGTCGTGCTGGAACACGGTCAGGCAGTTTTGAATACTGTTGCGGACGCCGCCTTTCTCGGTGCCCTCCAGCATGGCCTTGACTTCCTCAACGCTCCGGGGTGGCGGGGCTTCTTGTATGGTCTGTTCTACGGCCTGCCGCAGTTCTGGCGGCAAGGTCTGCCATTCTCCGCTCAAGGTTCCTCACTTCCTTTCCGTAGCTGGCAATCAGGGCGGCACGTTCCTCTATGTCGGAGAACAGCAGCACATCCAGCAGATATTCCACATGGGATTGTTTCTGCAAGGCTTCCACGAAAAGCGGGTGCCAGTCCTCGTCCGGCGTCTTGGGGGCATAGTCCCGCTTCCAGCGGCGCAGCAGATTGTGATAGTCGGACAGTACCCGGAAGCAATACCGCTCCATGCGTTTGAATTGCTGTTCCGGGCTTTCCTGCCGGGGCTGGGGGCGGCGGCTCCTGCCGGGTGGCTCCCTGTCCTCATAGGGGATGGAGAAGTCCTGCGCCAGCATGAGGGCGGCTTCCTTGGGGCTGACGTTTTCCAGACGGGAAACAAAGTCAATCACATCCCCGTCTGCCTGACAGCCGAAGCAATGGAAGCGCCGGTCAACCTTCATGCTGGGGTTTTTATCGTCATGGAAGGGGCAGACGCACATCCCGTTTCTCCCTACCCGGATACCGTAATGCTCGGCGGCCTGCCGGGTGGTAACAGACTGCTTCACGGCTTCAAATACGTTCAATAGGCAAATCCTCCTGAAAATAAGAAAAGCGCCTGTCATTCTCACGGGGAAAATGGCAAGCGCCTGATTGGTTAAAGTTCCATATCCTGTTTTTGCTGGCGGCGGGGCTGCTGGCGTTTCTGTTCTTCCCGCTGTTTTACGCCCTCAATCTTCCAGCTTAATTGTTCGTTGATGGACGGCTTCTTTCCCGGCTCCGGCACAACCCGGCGCTGGTCGGGCGGCAGCACATGGTTTATCCAGTAGCGCACATCCCGCAGCAGCTTCATGTCCTCCTGAACCGCCTGCAAGCCCTCATTCTTTTCCGACAGTTCCCCGGAAAGCTGCTCCCGTTCCTTCTTTAATTCTTTTGTATCAAAGGGCAGTTCCTCCTGATGGGCTTTGAAAAAACGCTTGGCGGCAAGGTAGGCGTCCAGTTCTTCCCGGTGTTCGGCGGCAAATTTCTCCTTCCGGGTTTTCCAGCCGATGGAAGCGTATTTCTTGTAAACCTCTTTGTAGGCTCCGTGGTTGGCGATATGGGAAAGGGTGGTGTCAATGGCCTTTATCCGGCGTTCCGATTTTCGGATGTCGGTCTTGGCGGAAAGTATCTCCCCGCTGACTTTATCCAGATAGGCGTCAAGGCTCTCCACGGTGGAGATCTCTTTCTGCCGCAGGAAATCAAGGGCTTCCATGACCTTGTTGAAATCGCCAACAGTGCCTTTCAGCTTCCCCTTGGAAGTCCAGCCGGTGCGTTCCTCGCTCCGCATATCCAGATACCGGGAAAGCAGTTCGGGGATGGTCGGCTCCTTGGCCTGTTCCAGTGCTTCCAGCAGCGCCGCCTTTTTCTCTTTCAGGCCGGACAGCCAGCCCTTTAAGCTGCGTACCATCTGCTGAATAGACTGCATGAGGGAATTGGCGGCTTTGATGTCCCGGTTCAGGTTGCCGATGTCGGTCTGTATGCCTTTCTTCTCCAACTGGCTGACCGCTGGCCCCATGTGGACGGTGGGGATTTTATCTATCCCCTGACGCTCATAGGATTTCAGGTTCAGCCGTTCCGGGCTGCCGATGGCTTCCAGATAGCGGTTCGCCGTGTCAGCCCAGCCCTGCCGCCATATCTCGGCGTACTTCTGGTCGTTCCAGTCCACGGTGTCCTCCTTGTGGCTTTTCCATCTGCCGGACGCAAGCCGGATACGCTCGCCGTTCTCGTCAAGGTCGTACACCTTCCGGCTCTTGGGGAGCCATTTCCCCGTTTCGTCCATCCCCCGCATGGTAAAGAGGATATGAGCGTGGGGATTGCCGTCCCCCTTGTCATGGATGGCAAAGTCGGCAATCATGCCTTTGGAAACAAAAAACTCCCGGCAGTAGTCCCGGATAAGGTCGGCGTACTGTTCCGGGGGGAGTTCCCTCGGTATGGCAAGCACAAACCTCCGGGCAAGCTGGGAGTTCCATTGCTTCTCGATGGCTTCGGCGGCGTTCCACAAGGTATTCCGGTCTGCGTATTCCGGCGGGGCATGGGGCGGCAGCATGATTTCGGTGTGGACGATTTCGCTTTTATGGGAATAGTATTTCTGTTTCTGGTCGTATTCGGAAAACAGCCGTTCCCCGCTCTGGTAGGCGGCAGACGCAACGGCTGACTGGCGCTTGCTGCGCTGGACGATTTTCACATCAAAGTGCGGGCATGGTGGCATGACGGATTGTGGCCTCCTTTCTCCCGGCGTCCGGGCAAAGAAAAAGCAGGAAACCGTTCCATGATTTCCTGCTCGGTGGTGCCGCCGGTGGGCGGCTGGTATTCAGTTTTGAAAGGTTAGATAAGGTCGGTTCGGTAAAACTGGGATTTTGTCGTCATCAAAAAAGTAAATTCATTACCGACATCATCGTTCCTGCTTCACATTCTGCATAATCAAGAGTATTATCTGGATATAAATACACTTCTGAAAATTCTTTTGCCTTTTCTTTTACTTCATCGCTAATAATTACCGAATTACAGTTCTTGCAATGTAACACAGGTGCATTTATGACTTTTATAGTTTTCCCGTTGATAGTCATAGGAAATTCGCCAGTTTCCGCGTGTAGTGTGTTGTGGCATTTTATACATTTCATTATAAACCCTCCTTGAGAAATACGCATTTATCCCTGGCTTTATTATACTATGACCGATCACTTTTGGGAATAGATGAATTGTAAACTTGCTGGACGGGAACAGCTTGCAGCGCAAGGTGTTTCCGAGCGGCAAGTCCACAAAGGGGTAGCTGGCGGCGGCCAGCGCAGGGGAAGTGTAGCTTCCCCTGTGATGATTGGAACAGATTGAAAATCTGCGGAAATCATCCGCTCCCTGCAAGGGGCTTCCGGCAGGACGCAACGCACCGGCTCGACCGGTGTATAGTTGCGCCCTTACTCCGTAAGGGATTCCCCGGCTACCCGCCCTTTCACGCTTTCTGCAACTATTTCCTTCATGCCACTTTGAGAAAATGCCTGTTTCAGAATGTCCATCACATCCTCGTCTGTCAGCACTTCCGGCCTTAAAAGGAAACTTTCCAGCATAGCTCCTCTGGTACAGAGCCGGTGCGTCCGTTCCTTCCGGGTAAGCTGCTTCACCTGGTGTTCCAGTATTTTTTCTTCATGCTGCGCCCGCCGCAGTCTGGCTTCGCCTTTGGCAATCTCCTGATTCAGCTTTTCCAGCTTCTCATTTATCATGGCAGCCCTCCTTTGGGAAGCAGCGTGTAAATGCGGTTTGGTTCTCCCACACCCCGGCGCACCCGCAGGATAAGCCCGATGTCCTCCAATTCTTTCAGGGAACGCTTCACAGTGACGGGGCTGCGGGAGAGGGCTGCCGCTAATTCCATGATAGGAAAACGGACAAACAAAATGCCGTTGCTATCCTCTATCCCTGCCGTAAGGGTGGTGTTCAGCAGACGGGCATACATGACTTTTGCTGTGCTGCTGATCGGCAGCCGAAGCATTGCGGCGGGTAGCGGCATACAAGGCGGCAGAACCGTGTCTGCGCTCATAAATTCAAATTCCATTTAACTGATTTTCTCCTTTCGCTTGGCTCGTTTTGACAGGTAATGGGGGCAGTCTATCACGACAGTCCGGAAACTCTGCTTGCACTTATGCTGGCACTTCCGGCACAGGTCGTTGTAGGCCACACGCCCCCGGTCATTGAGGAAGAAGGAAAGCTCCAACTTCCGTTTCTTGCTCATTCTCGGCATAGTGCCTCCTATCATAGAAAATCCGCCCATTTCAGCCGTAACAACGGGAACAGGCGGATAAAGGTTTTTGGTGTCATGTTTCGGGGCGATTTTCAAGGAAAATACGGCCATAGAGCCGCTTTGAAATGCCCCATAGTATTACGGACGGGGCAGACTACACCCCGCCGATTTGTCGTGTTTGGGTAGCGTTTTGGTATCAGTTCTGCCGGGTTGTCCTGCTGTCGTTCCTGCCCCTGAATCTCACAGCGGCGTTTCGTTCCCGTTGGTACGCTCGCTGCGGTCAAGGTTCCTCCATTTCCTTGCCGCAGGTCGTTGCGCTACATCGCCGGGGAGCATATCCCATCAGGCCGGTCATTCGATTGGAAATAATCCATCGATGAACTGACTTAATCATAGCTCATTTTTGAACCCTTTCCCGTATGTCCATAAAATAGGAAAACCGCCCCAAAATCGAAAAATTCCACGATTTCGGAACGGTATATGGTATAATAAGGAATAACAGCGGCAGCCAGCCGCAGGAAGGAGCGATGTGTTTATGAAAACCCGCATTTCCGTACAGGAACGCCTGAAAGATTTACGGGTGGAACGGGGCTTGAATCTGGAAGAACTGGCACAGGAAACCGGCATTTCAAAATCAGCCCTCGGCAGTTATGAAAACGACAACGACGAATACAAGGAAATTAACCACGGCAGCCTGTTGAAGCTGGCAGACTTCTATCAGGTGTCGGTTGACTATCTGCTCGGCCTTACCAATAATCGGAGATATGAAAACACCCCGATAGAAGAATTACATTTGAGTGATGAAGTCGTGGAACTGCTGAAAAGTGAACGCTTCAATAACCGGCTGCTGTGTGAGATTATCTCCCATGAAAAATTTAAGGAATTGCTGGCAGACGCAGAAATCTATGTGGACGGGATAGCAACCATGCACTTCCATGACACAAACAGCTCACTGGCTGCTTTACGGGCTATGGTACTGGAAGAACACCCCGAAGCTGCGGCAGACCGGGCAATCAAAGTGTTGGAAGCCTGTCAGATAGAGGAAGAAGATTTTTTCTGCCATGTGACGCACAAAACATGGGACGTCATTCTCCATGATATACGCAAGGCGCACGAAAATGACAGCGAAAGTGCGCCGGATACCACGCCTGCCGATGAACTTATACGGGAAGTACAAAAGGCCATGCAATCTCCGGGGGACAGGGTTCAGCAATTCACGGAGATATTCTGCAAGGCGTTCCGGCTCAAATACAAGCGGCTCTCACAAGAGGAACGAAGCCTTTTGAAAAAGCTGTTCAAGAAATCCCCGCTGATAAAACAGTCTGGTATGAACTTCCGGCGCAGGCCGTGGAAATAAAAACAGCCGTTGTAGGATTTTGTTCCTACAGCGGCTGTTTTTATTTATGAATCTTCTCCAACAAAAGACAGGATATTTTCATCAGTTTGTAATGTAATTGTTGCGCTTTCTGAATCATCAGAATAAACTCTTGTTCCATATACGCCTGTAACAGGCTCCTCTAAATTTTCAAAAGTTAATCCGAGTTTCGAAGAAGAATTGTCAATCTTTTCAAGCGAATATGTACCTGTCCATTCTTGTTTATGAGTGTTATCTGTTAAGATAAAACTTTTTTCTTCAAAACTCAATGTCAAATCCAATACTGGTATGTCATCATGCACTGAACCTGAGAATAACATATTACCATCTAAATCAGTAATAAATTCTAAAGACCAGTTATATGATGATACCGACCGAGTTTGGGAAGAATCACACGAACATAAGCCTACACACATAAAAAAACATACGCATATTGCCAATAACCGTTTCATTTTACCTATTACCAACCTTAATTCACAACTGTTTTGCATTTAATTAGGGAAGTGTCACAGGGTAAGAAATAGCGAAAGCTCCACCGCCTGCCAAGGCATTATTAGCGGTAGCAACACCAGAAACAGAAACCGTTCCCTTATCTCCGCTATTACCTGTTCTTCCAGTATCCACATCAGTTTCGATTGTTTCTTCACCGTCGGCTAATTCTGCAAATGCCGTATTGGTGGATTTTTTGTTCATAAGCACATTAACTGTACCAGTCATACCAGTGAACTCCGGTTTTGGAGATTCATACCACGGTACATACAACTTCACATGAACTTGAATCCCATCATCCTCATCATAAGTTGCATAAGAGTTAATACGAACATTAGCGACTGCTCTTTTGGTGACACCATCGGAAATCATAACATCGGTTAAGTATCCGTCATATTCTCCAATGACTACCGGCTGTTGAGTATCCGTTATTTCCGTTGTTGTTCCCGCTGCAAAAGCAGGAACCGCACTCACAGAAAAAAGCATACAAAACGCTACCAACGAGGTAAACAATCTTTTACTAAATTTTTTCATAAACAATGCTCCTTTCTAAAATGACCAGAACCTACATTTTTTGTATTCAGTTATTGGCAATATGCTACTAACCTGCAAGCACACTCTCAAATCATAAAATGTTTCAAATGTACTTGTTTTATTTTATGATAGCACTTATTTACATTGGGTACAATAGAAAATATACACCATTAAAATTTAATTTTTTGTGCAAATCGAATCAAATATAAAATTATATCGCTTTAGATATTGTCCTGTTCTAATTTAATCACATTCATAATACCACAATTCAAGGCTTCACAAATGCGAACCAGCGTTTCCATGCTGATATTCTTTCCCTTGCCCATGTTGGCAATCATATTTGTGGTAAGACCGGCGGCAAGCCGCAAATCCTCTTTCCTCATGCCACGCTCTTTCAGTGTGTTCCATAGTGGCTGATAACTAATGTGCATAGGCTTCCCGCCTTTCTTTCCATCGTCAAGTGTTTTATACCCATTATAGCAGAAATCTTGCGTTTCCACAATATTTCTTGACTACACCGCCGGTTCCGTCTGGATTGTGCTTTTCCTTTCTCCGCTTTTATTACATCTAATTAGCCATGAGCTGCTTGATGCCCTGAGACTTGGCGCCGGGGTTGTCGTTGCCGTAGCCTTCCATGAGGTTGACAACACCCCACACTG
>OIAC01000008.1_pt1 | contig 58546 bp, 47 predicted proteins | sample 1580731 | NCBI WGS metagenome assembly OIAC01 (sample SAMEA3882504, study PRJEB24775) | human gut metagenome | biome: human-associated habitat; feature: intestine environment; material: feces | place: Netherlands | collected 2009/2010
CTCCAAAATCTCTGAGCAGTGCACAATCCAGGACATCCGTCTTGGCACGGTCAGGGGTAGCTCTATATCTATGGATGACATATCCACCCACAAAGGCAATCTTTACATTGCTATCCATGCAGCACTTCAAGAGGGTATCACCATAAACTCCGGTATGCTCAGCAACCAATACAGCATCGCTAGGAAGGCCTTTAAAAAACTTTCCAATACCCTTTAAATTGTTCGTTACAACCTTATGTGAAGGTTGGTTTGATACTTTTTTTGATGTCAAGTCGAAAAAACTTACGTCAAATTTCTCTTTTGCCAAATCTATTCCGTATATTTGCATTTTGAATGAAGTTTTAATAAGAAGGGTGCTCCGTTCTGAGCGGCTACAACTATACTACGAGTCCTGTCTTGTTCTACACAAGCAGGCTAATTTACTCTCAAGCTTCTGCTCAGAAAATATCCAGTTCCCCAAACAGGGCTAAGCCTTTACTATGCTAGAAAGGGCACAGGGTTAACGCTGGATATGGAGTATTCTTCTTTTTTTATTGTACTTATCTAGTTTTCTGCAAAGTTAACAAAAGTTTGCAGATATAAAGATTTTCACCTCTTTATTTTTCCAAGTGCAAATATAATAGAAAGGGCAGAAGCTCCTAGCCCAGGGCACCGCCCTGGGTGTAGTGGTTGGTGCAATGCGCCCTGTAAGGGCAAAAGCTTTAAAATACGAAGCAAATTCAAAGCTTTTGCCCTTACAGGGCGACAGGTTTCCGTTTATAATACCCAGGGCGATGCCCTGGGCTAGGAGCTTCTGCCCTTTCAGGGCGTATGGATTTCTGCGGAATTAATGCTTCTATCTTGTTTTTCTCTCTTTGTGTTATTTTGAAATGAATAATAGGGTTTATTCTTTCAGAATGAAAGATAAAGCGTATTGATGTGTGTTGATGTGTTATTATCTACCTTTTCTTAAGACAAAAGGTAATGGAAATCTTTCGTATGTTGACAAAAAGTAGTAATTTTGCAGCCGAAACATAACAAAATGTTATTTGTTTTAGGTAAAAAGAGATAAAAATAACCGTAAAAGAAAGGAAAAGATATTATGTGTGGAATCGTATCTATCTTCAATATTCAGGAGCAAACTCCTGAATTGCGACAGCAAGCGCTTCGTATGAGTCAGAAGATTCGCCATCGCGGACCAGACTGGAGCGGAATCTACTGTGGTGGTTCTGCTATCCTGGCACATGAGCGTCTGAGCATTGTTGACCCGGAAAGTGGTCGCCAACCTTTGTTTGCACCAGACAAAAAACAGGTGCTTGCCGTAAACGGTGAGATTTATAATCATCAGAATATCCGTGCCCGTTTTGCTGGCAAATACCAGTATCAGACCGGTTCCGACTGCGAGGTGATTCTTTCTCTCTATCGTGAGATGCGAGCTGATTCCGACTTTGATACCTTAATATATAAAGGTGAGGATGCGCTCCACGCCCGTATCTCCAAGATGCTTGAAGAGCTGAACGGTATCTTTGCCTTCGCCCTTTACGATGCTGAGCGTGATGAGTTCCTCATTGCCCGCGACCCTATCGGCGTCATTCCTCTTTATATTGGTTATGATAAGGATGGAAAAGTGTTGGTGGCAAGCGAGTTGAAGGCTCTGGAAGGTCAGTGCGACCATTACGAGCCATTCCTTCCAGGTCATTATTACTATAGCAAGAACCCTGGCATGAAGCGTTACTATACCCGTGATTGGTTTGAATACGCTGCCATGCAGAAGAAATATCAGATTGATGATAAGAAGAAGGCTGAAGCCCAGCTGAAGGATGCGGAACCTCAGGAAGAGGCAGCCGTGAAGGAGATTCACGATGCCCTCGAAGCATCTGTAAAGCGCCAGCTGATGAGCGATGTTCCTTACGGTGTATTGCTCAGCGGTGGTCTCGATTCTTCCGTCATCTCTGCCGTAGCCGAAAAATTCTCTTCTACCCGTGTGGAGAATGGTGGCGAAACCCAGGCATACTGGCCTCGACTTCATTCCTTTGCCGTAGGCTTGAAGGGTGCGCCTGATTTGGCAAAGGCACGATTGGTAGCCGAGCACATCGGAACCGTGCATCACGAAATCAACTACACCATCCAGGAAGGTCTGGATGCCATCCGTGATGTCATCTATTTCATTGAGACCTACGATGTTACCACCGTGCGTGCATCTACCCCGATGTATCTCCTGGCGAGAGTCATCCGAAGCATGGGTATCAAGATGGTACTTTCCGGTGAGGGTGCCGACGAGGTGTTCGGAGGTTATCTCTACTTCCACAAGGCACCGGATGCCAAGGCTTTCCATGAGGAAACCGTGCGCAAGCTCGGTAAACTCTATCTCTACGATTGTCTGAGAGCCAACAAGAGTCTGGCGGCATGGGGCATCGAGGGCCGTGTGCCTTTCCTCGACAAGGAGTTCCTGGATGTAGCCATGGGTATGAACCCGGTTTTGAAGATGTGTCCGGACAAGACCATCGAGAAGAAGGTGGTTCGTGAGGCATTTGCCGATCTGCTTCCTGAAGAAGTAGCATGGCGACAGAAGGAGCAGTTCTCCGATGGCGTGGGCTATTCATGGATTGATACCCTGAAGCAGATTACCGCATCAGCCGTCAGCGACGAGCAGATGGCGCATGCTGCCGAGCGATTCCCTATCAATCCTCCACAGAACAAGGAGGAGTATTATTACCGCTCTATCTTCGCCGAGCATTTCCCAAGCGACAGCGCTGCCAAGAGTGTGCCTAGCGTGCCAAGCGTAGCCTGCTCTACAGCCGAAGCCCTTGCCTGGGATGCCTCTTTCAAGAACCAGAACGACCCTAGCGGCAGAGCCGTGGCGGGAGTTCATGAACAGGCGTATAAATAGTCAATTTAAGTTTCGCAAGTAGGCTCCACACGCCCTGAAAGGGCAGAAGCTCCTAGCCCAGGGCAACGCCCTGGGTATAAAAGTAATCAGCAAGGCGCCCTGAAAGGGCAAAAGCTTTGTATATTGCTTGGTACTTGAAAGCTTTTGCCCTTACAGGGCGACAGGCTTGCGTCCGTAATTACCCAGGGCGTTGCCCTGGGCTAGGAGCTTCTGCCCTTTCAGGGCGTGTGGGGATTTACATGCGAAAGTTCAGTAACAAAATTCATATCCAAGCAAGTGACCTACCCTCTTGCTACTGCTTCAACGAACGGTGAATTTTCGAGAGACTATACGTCAGAGAATCCAGGAACAGGAAAAGACCCAGCAGCCAATAGCCCCAGGAATCTGCATCCCACAACCATACTACACCTCCTATCAGCAGCAGATTCAGAAGATGAACCACCAGATGCTTGCCTGCCAGGAAACTCAGGCGATAGGCATAATGAACATGACAGAAAACAAAGACTCCTATCGACTCCAGAACATAGGCTACTACAATACCAGCACCCAAGCCATCCAGACCATACCATAGATAGCCGATGATTTCACAGACGATGAGCAATAATACGCAACAGCATTCCTGAACCAGAAATATCCGAGCCTCACCCCTAGACAAAGGTATATACTCCAGTGGCAGATAAAACGCCTTCCATAATAACCCTGCTGCTGCAATCTGAGTCATACCCAAGACACCTAGAAACTGACTGTTGTATAATAATGGTATGGCTATAGGAAGCAACAGGATAATGGCAATGATGATTGGACCCATCAAGAGGATATTCATCTCTAACTGTCTGTTTACAATCAGATTACGGTTTTCCGCCTCAACCCTACCACTCTCCTCACTCTTTACTGCAGAAAGACGGGGATAATAATCAGTTTCCATCACCGAAAAGATCATACCACCATACACCAGCACCAGGGTAATACCGGAATTGAAAAGACCAACCACGGCGAGATCTCCCTGCTGATTGAGAAAGGCTCTTACTAGAAATTCGGCACCACTACTCATCATTCCAGCCAAGACAAACGAGAGTCCCAGACGAACCATCGGGAAAGCTTTAACCAACTGGCTCCTGGAAAAGCACAAGCGAAACGGCTTTTCCTTACGTGAAAACCAAAAGGCAAGAAACCATTGGCTTAATGACAACAGAAAAAGTACTACGAGAATCCCCTGCTCTCCGAAATAGCCATAGATGGGTACAGAAACCAGCAAAGACAAAAGTGCCAATAAAGAAGACTGCACCGCCAATGCCTTGAGCTTACCCAATCCTTTGAGAATAGCCGTCTCGCCACCAGCCAATATGGTAAAGAAGATAGTAGGAGCCAACAATATGAAATGCAGGGTATGGTTTCCCCACGAAAAGGTGAAGAGATTAAGCAAGGGGCCTAAAAGAGCACAAATCAAAGCACCCAGAAAAGCAGAAAGCAGACAGAGTGAACGGACCTGGGCAACAGCCTGGTCTATCCCGCTTGCGGTATCTGCCTCAGAAACTACCCTTACACCACTGGTAGGAATACCGAGATTGGAAGCAGAAGAAAGAAAATTGGAAGTAGAATTGAAAAGAGACAGCAACCCCATACCTGAAGGTCCCAGGAACATAGCGGTAAATTTATTCCTGACTACGCCAACGAGCATATTCAGCCCCTGTACTCCTCCAAACAATCCGGTATATTTCAATATATGCGAATAGCTGTTCTTTTCTGAATCCAGTCTTTCATCCATTTTCTTAGTCTTTCCCATAATACTTTAACGCAAATCCAGGAGATTTATTGCAAAAACAGGGGATTTATTGTAAAAACAGGCAACAAAAAAAAGGCCGACACTCTTCATAAGAGTAATCGACCTTTATACTTTTCAATCTCCAAAGAAGATTCTTTAAGAAGATTAAGCCTCAGCTGGAGCCTCCTCTGTAGCCTCAGTCTCAGCAGCAGCCTCTGCAGCAGCAGCGGCAGCAGCAGCCTTCTTCTCAGCTACCTTCTTAGCGATTGCCTCGTTCATCTTCTTCTCTGCCTCGAGCTCCTTAGCAGCAGCTTCCTTCTTAGCCTTAGCGTCGCCCTCGCGAACAGCAGAAGCCTTAGCGTCCTTGCCATTCTTCCAAGCGTCGAAACGCTTCTGAGCCTCAGCATCGTCGAATGCGCCCTTCTTAACGCCACCCTTGAGGTGCTTCATCAAGTAAACGCCCTCGCCCTTGAGGATGTTGCGAACTGTGTCTGTTGGCTGTGCACCTGTCTCTACCCAGTAGAGTGCGCGCTCGAAATTCAAATCTACAGTAGCAGGATTGGTGTTAGGGTTGAAAGTACCAATCTTCTCAGTAAATTTACCATCACGTGGTGCTCTAACGTCAGCGATTACGATGCTGTAGAAAGCATAGTTCTTACGACCGCCGCGCTGCAATCTGATTTTTGTTGCCATTTTTTAAATCTAATTTTAATTTAATTATTAATGAGGTTTGAATTTTATGCTGTCATCTCGTGACAGCGGGTGCAAAGGTACTACTTTTATTTGGTACCCACAAATTTTTCTCCTATTTTATAGGCTTTTTTAGCATTTCTTTTAAGAATCAGGGCTTTATCGGATGCGATCAGCGGCTTTTACCAGCTTTTCGTCATCATTTACACCCTTATATGCCATAGCGACAAGTATCAGGCTGACGATTGGCAGACAGGCTGCGAACTCGATGCCCATCTTGCCCTGAACCTCTGGAATAGGAATGATACCCAGAAGAATCAAGACATAATCTATCACCCACAGTACCTGAAGCAGCATGGTACATTTGCAGATACTCATCTGTACCTTGCGATTCTTATAAAGGAATATCGTTACCAACGATAAGATTGCTGTTACGCTGAGCAGGACAAACAGAGGGATGCAGGTGGCAGAGATAGCAAGACCGCCCTCGCCTGTCACCACACCCAGATTGTAAACCATACTGTCTGTTCCCATTCCCTCTGGCGCTATACTGCCAATAGGAAAGAACAGACCCAGCGCACATACAATAACAGCTAAAAGCAAAAACAGGGTTTGTTTACGCTGTATCATAACTCTACCTGCCTTGTTTAGAGTTCATCCTCATCAGAAGAGTGAGCTGGCATACTTGGATCACGCCAATAGATGCTCTTCTCTACAAACTCCTCTGTAGCAATCAAAGTTGGCTTTGGCAACTTCTCATAGAAACGAGAGATCTCAATCTGCTCACGGTTCTCGAAGACCTCTTCCAAAGAATCGTTGTAAGAAGCAAACTCAGAGAGTTTCTTGCTCAAGTCCTGCTTAATCTCAAGCGAGATCTGGTTAGCTCGCTTAGCGATGATTGCAACACTCTCGTAAATGTTATGCGTATCATCACAGAGATCCATGATGTTACGAGTAACTGTGTTAACTGGTGCTTTTGATTTCTTATAATCCATAATTTATAGTACTATATATATTATATCTATTTTTATCTATCGTTTCCTGCTAGTAAGCTGTGAGGGGCATTATTTGTTGTCCCCTGCGAGCTTGTCGAGTGTATCCTCAGGATGTGCCTTCTCGAAAGCCTTGCACTTCTCGATATATTTCTCGGCAGTGGCACGCTCCTTGGAATCCGGATACTCATTGATGAAGCCATAGCATTCATCCTCAGCATCCTGATAGCGCTCCAACTGCTTGCTCTCAACACTCATCTTCGCCAGTTCATACTTGCTCTTCATGATGAGTGTAGCAAATTCCTCGCGCTTGTTGCTGTAAGGATAATCCTTGAGGGCATTCTGCGCTGTAACGATGCAAGCCTCATAATTGTTGCCGCCGTTGGTGCAGTTGCCGAAGTAAGTACCCATATCGAAGTACAGGCGTGCACTCTTATACTCCTTCTCTACCAGAAGATCCTGCAAGGCAAAGAGACGGTTGGTAGCCTGAGCCTTGAGATGAGCATCCGGGAAGAGATCGAGGAACTCCTGGAAGGCTGTAATCGCAGTATAAGTAGTACTCTGGTCGAGTCGAGGCTCCGGGGCATTCTGATAGAGGCTTTCGCCCACAAAGTACTTCGCCATCTCTGCATACTGTCCCTTCGGATAGCTGGCATAATATTTCTTGAAATACTCTGATGCCGTTTCGTAATCCTTCAAGCCATACTCAGCCATTGCCAACATATAGAGACACTCCTCGCCCTCAGTTGAACCCTTCTTCATGGTTACAACTTCCTGCAACAGAGGAATGGCACGAGAATACTTGCCCTGTGCAAAACACTGCTTGGCATACTCGTACTTATAGGTAGGTGTTGCTGCCTTATATACCTGATTATATTCGCTCGCACAGCCAGTAAGAAGCAATGCTACACTAGCTGCGATTAGTATTGATTTCTTCATATTATTACTTTTGTGGATGCAAAGTTACAGATAATTTGCTTATTATCAAAAGAAAAAATACATTTTTTCGCAAATAATTAATCTTTATAACGATTAATGCCGTTTTTTTTGTATTTTTGCACCCAAAAACAGAGATTATGGACTTTAAAATCACATCAGAATATCAACCGACGGGTGATCAGCCGCAAGCCATCCGACAACTCACCGAAGGCATCCAGCAGGGAGAGCCCGCACAGGTGTTGCTTGGCGTAACCGGTTCCGGCAAGACCTTCACCGTAGCAAACGTGATAGCCAACGTGGGCAAGCCGACTCTTATCCTGAGTCATAACAAGACGCTTGCCGCCCAGCTTTATCAGGAGATGAAGGGCTTCTTCCCCGATAATGCCGTGGAGTATTACGTTTCCTACTACGACTATTACCAGCCGGAGGCATATCTGCCAACCACGGATACCTATATAGAAAAAGATCTCGCCATCAATGATGAGATCGACAAGCTCCGTCTGGGTGCTGTTTCCGCTTTGCTTTCAGGCAGAAAAGATGTCATCGTGGTTTCTTCCGTATCATGCATCTATGGTATGGGTGGACCAGTAGCTATGCAGGAGAACATCATCAAGATTCACCGGGGACAGCAACTCGACAGAAATGAGTTTCTCAGGAAACTGGTAGATGCCCTCTATGCAAGAAACGACATCGAACTGCAGCGCGGCAACTTCCGCGTAAAGGGAGAAACGGTAGATATCTTCATGGCGTACAGCGACAATGTGCTGCGAGTAACCTGGTGGGATGACGAGATAGACAGCATCGAGGAGGTAGATTCCCTCACCTATCACCGACTCGCCTCCTTCGAAGAATATGAGATTTATCCTGCCAACCTTTTTGTAACCAGCAAGGAGCAGCAGGAAATTGCCATCAGAATGATACAGGACGACCTGGTGAAGCAGGAAGAATTCTTCAAGAGCATAGGCGATGGCATCAAGGCACAGCGCATCAAGGAGCGTGTGGAATACGATATGGAGATGATCAAGGAGCTGGGACACTGCTCGGGCATCGAGAACTATTCGAGATATTTCGATGGCCGACATGAAGGAGAGCGTCCATACTGTCTGCTCGATTTCTTCCCGAAAGATTTCCTTCTGGTGGTAGATGAGAGCCATGTGAGCATTCCGCAGATCGGGGCGATGTATGGTGGCGACAGAGCCCGAAAGAAGAACCTGGTGGAATACGGTTTCCGATTGCCTGCCGCCTTCGACAACCGTCCGCTCACCTTCGAGGAATTTCACAGTATGATTCATCAGGCCATCTACGTGAGTGCCACCCCAGCCGACTATGAGTTGAGAGAATCTGAAGGTGTGGTAGTAGAACAGCTGATCCGCCCTACGGGATTGCTCGACCCGGAGATAGAAGTCCGCCCAAGCGAGAACCAGATAGATGATCTGCTCGATGAGATTCTGACCAGAACCCACCGGGATGAACGTGTACTCATCACCACCCTTACCAAACGTATGGCAGAGGAGCTGACAGAGTTCCTGCTGAACCACAATGTAAAGGCTGCCTATATCCATAGCGATGTGGCAACGCTCGACCGCGTGAAGATCATGAACGATCTGCGAGCAGGCGTGTATGATGTACTGGTGGGCGTGAATCTGCTCCGCGAGGGTCTAGACTTGCCTGAGGTATCGCTTGTTGCCATCCTCGATGCAGACAAGGAGGGATTCCTGCGCAGTCACCGTTCTCTGACCCAGACTGCCGGCCGTGCTGCCAGAAACGTGAACGGCAAGGTGATTATGTATGCGGACAATATTACAGACAGCATGCAGAAGACCATTGATGAGACTGCCCGCCGAAGAAGCATCCAGCTGAAATACAATGCCGATCATGGCATCACCCCTAAGCAGATTCAGAAGGCAATCACCTCTGCACTGCCTATGGGCAAGGAAGAAGAAGCAGCTTCAGGTGCAGCCACCATCAAGAGCATCAAGAGTGCCGAGAAAGCCAAAGGTATCATGGATCATAAGAGCATCAAGGGAGCCGAAGGGTCCAGACAGCGTGTCTATATCGAACCAGATAGCGCCACGATGGTTGCCGACCCTATCGTCCGCAGCATGAGCAGGGAGGAACTGGAGAAGAGCATTGCCAATACCACTGCTCTGATGAAGCAGGCAGCCAAGGACCTCGACTTCATGCAGGCAGCACAATATCGCGACGAAATCATCCGATTGCAGAAGGAATTGGAAGAAAAAGGATAGAAGCAGCACGCCCTGAAAGGGCAGAAGCTCCTAGCCCAGGGCAACGCCCTGGGTATAATAGCAATCAACAAGGCGCCCTGTAAGGGCAAAAGCTTTACTAAACACCTGGTTTTAAAGCTTTTGCCCTTACAGGGCGACAGGCTTGCGGGCATAAAAAACCCAGGGCGTTGCCCTGGGCTAGGAGCTTCTGTCCTTTCAGGGCGTGTGGCGCTAATTTGCGAAGTTCTATCCAGGGCATGTGGCGCTAACTTGCGAAAAATCAGCGATTCACTTCCCGAAATTATTCGAAGGAAAGTTTTTTCAGGCGGGTACGCAATTGCTCAGCCTCGCTCTTCCTGATAGATAACTTGATGCTGCAGGTATTGTCGAAAGTCTGATCCACAATACGGGGATTCATCTCTTTCACAATCCTCATCACATCATTCATCATCGGATAGGTGAAATCATAGGTTACGATTTCCTCTACCTGCTGCGTTACCTCCTCGCAATGCGCCAGGGCATCTATCGCTGCTTCACGATAGGCAACAATCAATCCGCTGGTACCCAGCTTGACTCCTCCGAAATAGCGGATGACGACAATCAGGATATCCGTCAATTCCGCCTTTGTTATTTGTCCAAGGATAGGCTTGCCAGCCGTAGAAGAAGGCTCACCATCATCATTGGCACGAAACTCGGTGCGCTCCGGACCCAACATATAGGCATAACAACAATGTCGGGCATCGTAATATTTCTTACGGTACCCGGCAACAATCTCCTTCACCTCGTCAACAGTGGTAACGTGGTGAGCAAAGGCGAGAAACTTACTCCTTTTCTCGGTGTAATATCCCTCGCCTACTGTATCTGATATGGTTTTAAATTCGTCAATCATTAATCCAACTTGTGAATAATCAATCCGCTGCGCAACTTTGGCTCAAACCAGGTTGCCTTAGGAGGCATAATCTTGCCACTGTCAGCGATGTCCATAATCTGCTGCATGGTAACTGGATGCAAGGCCAATGCCATCTTCATCTCGCCACTATCTACACGACGCTTCAACTCGCCGAGTCCGCGAAGGCCGCCCACGAAGTCGATGCGCTTGTCTGAACGCAAATCCTTGATGCCCAGAATATCATCCAGAATCAGACGGGAAGAGATATCTACATCGAGCACGCCGATTGGGTCCTCATCATCATAGGTTCCTGGCTTGGCAAATAAGCCATACCACTTACCGTCGAGATACACGAGGAATGAATGAAGCGCTGCTGGCTTCAGAATATCCAAGCCAAACTGCTTGATAGCTTCATCAATGGCAATCTTCTCATAGCATGGGATACCCTCCTCATCGCCAGATACATTCACATTAATCGCATCAATCTCTATCACCTCGAAGTTCTTGGTAAGAGCATCGAGGAATTCTTCTGATGTCAGACCATTCAGATCCTTTACGACACGGTTGTAATCAAGAATGGTGAGCTGGCTAGCCTGGAAGCAGACAGCCATGAAATAGTTGTATTCCTCCTTACCGGTATGGTTAGGATTCTGCTTCGCCTTCTCTGCGCCTACCAAAGCTGCGGCTGCCGAACGGTGATGACCATCGGCGATATAGAGGCTAGGCATCTTGGCAAATTCAGCGGTGATGGTTTCGATATCCTTATCATCGCTGACAATCCAGAACTGGTGACGGAAGCCATCGACTGGAGCGATGAAATCATACTCCGGTGCTGTAGCAGCATAACGCATCAGAATCTCATTGAGCACAGAATTATCAGGATAAGCAAAGAAAACCGGTTCGATGTTTGCATTGCAGACACGAACGTGCTTCATGCGGTCCTCTTCCTTGTCACGGCGGGTGAGCTCATGCTTCTTGATGACGCCGGTCATATAATCATTTACGTATGCACCCACAACAAGACCATACTGTGTCTTGCCATTCATAGTCTGTGCATAGATATAATACTGTTCTTTATCATCCTGCTTCAACCAGCCGTTCTCCTGAAACTTCTTGAAGTTCTCTGCTGCGCTCTCATAAACACGAGGGTCGTATTCAGAAGTACCCGGCTCGAAATTGATTTCAGGTTTAATGATATGATAAAGGCTTTTCTCGTTATCGCCAGCCTCGGCACGAGCTTCCTCTGAATCGAGGACATCGTATGGACGAGACTCAACTTGCTCTACTAAATCTTTGGGAGGGCGAATGCCCTTGAAAGGTTTTACTATTGCCATAATGTTATATTTTACTTTGTCAAGATGAATAAAAACACGAAAAGCCCATCAAGAGTGCTTCGGTGAAAAAGCACTCTTCATGAGCTATATATTGGGGATGAATAATTACTTATTTACCTGGAACTTGGTGCAGCCATCTGCAAAGAATGCATTGATCTGCTTGGCAGCTGCGATACCAGCATTGATGTTAGCCTCGGCTGTCTGCGCACCCATCTTCTTAGGGGTTGAGAAGTAGCGGCCCTCGAACTTGGCGAAGTCGGCGTCAGCATCTGGTTTGATGTCGGTGATGAACTTCAAATCCTCACGCTCAGCAAGAAGCTTCAGAAGCTCAGGCTCATTGATGACCTCCTTGCGGGCTGTATTGATAAGAATACCACCCTTAGGCAACTGGTTCACGGTCTTGTAATCGATGCTCTTGATAGTCTCTGGAGTAGCAGGGATATGAAGAGATACGATATCGCAAGTCTGGAACAACTCATCCTGAGACTTCACGGCATGAACACCTGCTGCCTCGATGACATCTGCAGGGCAGAAGGCATCATAAGCAGATACTTCCATACCGAAGCCCTTGGCGATGCGAGCTACATTGCGACCCACGTTACCAAATGCCAGGATACCCAACTTCTTACCCTTCAACTCAGAGCCAGCCTTGCCATTGTAGAAATTACGGACTGTGAAAACCAGCAGACCGAATACCAACTCGGCTACGGCGTTAGAGTTCTGACCAGGAGTATTCTCAGCTACTACGTTGTGAGCAGTAGCAGCAGCCAGGTCGATGTTATCATAACCAGCACCGGCGCGAACGATAATCTTGAGGTTCTTGGCAGCGTCGAGCACCTCGGCATCAGCCTTGTCAGAACGGATAATCATCGCATCCACATCCTTCACGGCATCGAGAAGCTGAGCCTTCTCTGTATATTTTTCGAGCAGTACCAACTCGTTGCCTGCTCCCTCTATTTCTTTCTTAATGCCCTCGACAGCAGCTGCTGCGAATGGCTTTTCTGTTGCAACTAATACTTTCATACTTGAATCCTTTAAGAATCAATTATCACCAAGGATAATTATAAATTATTAATTGTTAATTATAAATTATCAATTAGTGTTGAGCTTCAAATTCCTGCATAGCCTTGACGAGTGCCTGAACACCCTCCATGGTCTGTGCATTGTAGCAGCTGGCACGGAAACCACCTACAGAACGGTGACCCTTGACACCAACCATGCCACGCTCTGTAGCGAAATCAAGGAATGGCTTCTCCAGCTCCTTGTACTCATCGTTCATCACGAAGCAGATGTTCATCAATGAGCGAGATGCCTCTTCTACGGTACCCTTGAAGAGCTTGTTGCGATCAATCTCAGCATAGAGAACCTCAGCGCGCTCGTGAGCTCGCTTGTCAGCAGCCTCTACGCCACCATTTGCCTTCAACCAACGAAGATTCTCCATCAAAGTATAGATAGGAACTACAGGAGGAGTATTGAACATACTGCCCTTCTCTACGTGAGTGCGATAATCGAGCATGGTAGGAATCTCGCGAGGAGCCTTGCCGAGCATCTCATCCTTCACGACGATGACGGTAACACCAGCCATAGAGAGGTTCTTCTGGGCACCTGCATAGATGGCGGTGTACTTGGAAACATCCACAGGACGGCTCATGATATCTGATGACATATCAGAAATCAAAGGCACGTTCACGTCTGGATCTACACGGAGTTCGGTACCATATATTGTATTGTTGCTTGTGAGATGCAAATAATCACAATCGGCTGGCACAACGTTAGGAACCTGAGGATAGAAAGTGTAATTGGCGTCGGACGATGATGCGATCTCCACGACCTCACCAAAATGCTTTGCCTCTTTCATTGCCTTCTTAGCCCAAGTACCAGAATTAATGTAGGCAGCCTTCTTGATGAGGAAGTTGGCAGGAATCTGCATGAACTGCAACGACGCACCACCACCAAGGAAGATTACGGAGTAACCCTCAGGAATGTCAAGAAGCTCCTTGAAAAGGGAGACAGCCTCATCAACAACTGGCTGGAAATCCTTAGCACGGTGGCTGATTTCCATCAATGAAAGACCTGAACCATTAAAATCCAAAATCTGCTTTGCTGTGTTCTCAATCACTTCACGTGGAAGCATTGATGGACCTGCGTTAAAATTGTACTTCTTCATCTTGTTTAATTATTTTAGTTTTCTGACTATGCTATTCCTGTTAGCAAGAACAGTATAAGCGCAATCCACCCATTTAGGCAACTGAGCAACCCTAATGTATGGATTTACGGATGCGAAATTACATATTTTATTTGAATCTACCAAATTTTCCTGCACATTTTTAGCGATTTGGGCAAAAATCTTTCATTTTGTCAGTGCTTTTAACATATTTATCGCATATTTATGCCATAAATATCAATTTATAACAAGAAAAGCCTCCTCTGGATATAATTTCCAAGAAGAGGCTTTTATCTATATTAAAATCATCGCACTTCTTCTACGATGGTCTTTACGCCCTTAATTTTCTCACCCTTTACATTGTTGAGCACACTTCTCAACTTTGGTCGGGCTATCGCTGCATAGGCATAGCGGTCGTTGACATCAATCTTTCCGATTTCAGACGAATTCAATCCGCCCTTCTTGCAAAGGAAGCCCAGGATATCGCCCTTGCTGATCTTATCCTTCTTTCCCTTACCTATATATAAGGTAGCCATTTTTGGCTTTGCAGGCATCGGCAACTCCTCTACGGCAGGAATCTCGTAATCCTCTACCTCTGCATCAACATAGTCAGGAATATGCTCCTCCGGACCCAACAGGAAGAAAGCTCTACCCTGCGCCTCCCATCTTGCGGTACGACCCACACGATGGATATAGCCATCTTCGCTTTCCGGCATGTGGTAATGGATGATGTTACAGATGTCTGGGATGTCGAGACCACGTGATGCGAGATCGGTGCTTACCAGGATATTGGCACTGCCATTGCTGAAACGATAGAGTGAAGCCTCGCGCTCCTTCTGCTCCAGACCGCCATGGAAGAAAGAGGTAGAGAACCCCTGCTCCACCAGATACTTATTAGTGCGCTCTACGCTATCACGATAGTTCAGGAAGACGATGGTGCTCTGGTCACCCAAACTGCGGAGCAGCATACCCAGGCTCTCCAGCTTATCCTTCACCGGACTTTCCACCTTATATATATGTACACGTTCAGGCACCTGCTCCTCGTCCATTCGATAATCTATCTTCTCTACTCTGCCCATGTGTACGAAACGAGGAATCTCCTCAGCCTCGGTAGCAGAAAGCAGGAAGTGACGGCGCAAGCCAGGAAGCGATTTCACCAGACGGCTCATCTCATCCTGGAAACCCATTTCCAGACATTTATCAAATTCATCAATTACGAGATATCTGATATGGTAACGGTTCAGATTACCCTTATCAAGATGATCGTTCAGACGGCCTGGAGTTCCGAAGACTATCTGTGGACGCACCTGCTTCATCACCCGATGCTCATCCATTGTCGCACGACCTCCATAGCAAGCCATGGCACGAAGTCCGCTACCCATATTCTTGAGCACGGTGGCAGACTGCAGTGCCAGCTCTCTACCAGGAGTCACCACGATAGCCTGCGGCTCGTCGTCGCCGGCATCAATGAGTTGCGAGAGCGGCAGGAGATAAGCCAGCGTCTTACCACTACCCGTAGGCGAAAGCACTACCACATCTCTATCGGTGTGCAGCACGGCCTGCATCGCATCCTGCTGCATATCGTTGAGTTCGATACCCAACTTATCTAAAATTCTATCTATCATTGTCTTTTGTTTATTGAAAAAGAGATTACCTTTTCTTCATGATTTTATCTATTTCATCAAACTCCTTACCCATATTCAGGTTCAGATAGATGGTATAGAGCGGGAAAGCCCACTTGGATTGCTCATCAGGCTGGAGCTTTCTGTATTTTACCAGATAAGGGAGTGCCTTCCTGTAATTGGCATCCACCTGTTCACGCACCTTTCTCGAAGTCTGCGAACTCTTATCCTGCTCCACTGCCATATTGAAGTAACAGATGCCTGCATTATAATATGGATCGGCAAGTTCCTCATTCACGGAGATAGCCTTATCGCTTACCTTGATACACTCCTGGAGCTTGCTCTGTTCGAAGAGGATGTTGCTTTTGGCAACAAGATACATATCACTGTCTGGCACAATGGTGAGAGCCTTATCTACTACTGCCATCGCAGAATCCAGCTGATTGATATCTACATAAAACTCCACGAGTCGTGGGAAGAAATACGGAAAGGTAGGTACCCGTTCGAATCCTTCCTTGAGCGATGCCAGATAGCGCGCTGTATCCTTCTCCAGATAATAGGTTTCGGCAAGATACTGCAACATATAGTTGTAATGCACGGTATCTTTCAGCGCTACATAAGAATGATGCAACGTTGCCTTGGGATCCTTCATCTTATAGCCGGAATATACGGCATAATAGGCAGCCAAAGGCAGATGCTTGTCCTTCAGACTGTAATCGTACGACTGGAACAGCGGCTGGTTGGCACAATCTATATAACGGTCGAAGAACTTATAGGAATCGGCATACTTCTTCTTACCGAGGAACCACAGTCCACCGTTTAAGAGATTGGTGCGGATATGGGAAAGATAATCAGCATGCTGCTTACGGAATTCGATTTCCACCTTTCCCTTTTTATTAGGAACCATCTCTACAGAATCAAACTGCTGCGCAATCTCGAAGAGCTGTCGGGTGAGGTTGAAGAGCTGGGCAGTATCATATTTCTGCTTGAGATAGAGCTTTTCGTTACCCTGCTCGTATTGCTTACGTACGGCATCGAAGTAGAGGTTCCAGATTTTCTTGTTGTTCTGATTGGCAGAATCAGCCAGAAGTTTCTGCATGCTCGCCTGCGCCTGAGGCAGGTTCTTGCCCGACTTCACCTGATCCTTCGCCAATTGAATTTCCTTCTTCTGGGCAAAGCCCGCAGATGGCACAAGAAGGAGCATCCACAATAGGGCACTCGCCAAGTTGCGGAAAAACGGATATCCCCATTTACTTCTATATCCCGATATTTTATGTCTCAATCTATTATTTATTTCCATAATCATAATAGTACCAATATGTGTTGCTGTATGTATCGCGGAGAACAGACTGGCGTTCTACCGGATTGCTATACTTACGCTCCATCGACTGATAATCGGAAAAATCGGCATCCATCACGTTGTCGTGAAACTCTACGATAGGATGCGTCCGAAGATGACAATAGAGCAAAATTGCCTCTTTGTAATGAGTTGGCAGCTTGGTCAATTCGTGATACTTAACCAGCTTGCGGACAAATTCATCGAGCTTCTTATCCAGCAGGAGCGCACAAAGTTCGTACTCCTTCGAGAGGCGATACTTCAGACGATGTTTCTTCATCCAGGGCGATGTTCCATACATCCACACCGGAGCCTGCCACATCAATGCCTTGACGGACGTGCCATTGATATACATCGATTGGCTGCCGCCTACCAATGGATAGGAGAAAAGACGGCTGCCCAGCTCGCCCGTTCTGTAAAGACAGGCTATACGGAGCATCGTAAGCGACGAATCGGTCTGCAGGGATTTTTCTCCAACCTCTAAAGCTTTTTCATACTGTTTTTCTTTCATCAGATGTTCCATCTTCATTCTTTCGTGAAAGAGGCGATCATTGTTGGTGATGAAGATAACTGCCAGCATCATCACGACAAGCTGGGAGATGTTCACCCATGAGTAACGCGAGAACCAACCGAAACTATGTGGCTCCTGCTCAAGAGGTTCCAACTGTCTGACCACCCACATCACGCCAGCCCAGACCAGCAGACTGAAAGGCAGGACAAGCCACCACCAGCCCAGCGACACACTGGTATCTACATGGGTAGGCACATCGGCAATCAGGGCCAGCAAAAGGAATGAAGGGAAATAAGTAAGTCCGTGAAAACGACGCTTCACACGGGTCACCGCGTATGCTCCCAACTGCAGCAGAAAGCATACAAAGGTAACAAGCAGCGGTGCAAGCGTATAGAAATAATCCGTCTTACCATCTGATAAGACATGCTGCGCCACGGCTAGAATATCTGCCTGGTAACAAGCCAGGAATGTATAAGCAAAAACTAAAAAAATGATAGCACAGGCGAAGCGCATCTTCGCCGTGCTATTCCTTTTATGATCCATATATCTATGTTTAATTTTTCTTGAGCACCAGTGCCGAACGGGCTGGCAAGTAGAGCTTCAACCACTCCTTGCGATCGTTCACATACACAGGGTCATAGTTGGTGAGGTGGGTCATCTCGTCATCGTTCAGACCGTTGCCACCAAACGCCTTGTTGTCGGTATCGAGTACCACGCTATAGGCACCGGTAGGTACCAGGAAGCCATAGTCGGTAAACGAGCGGGTTGGCGAGAAGTTGAAGACGAAGAGCAGGTCGCCTCTCATATAAGCGAGTACCTGATCGCCATCATTGTGCCAGATTTCAACAACTGGTGTCTTGTTAAAGTTCTTTTCACTCTTAATTGTCTTGAGCATCTCCTTGTCGAAGTCGCCGAGATAGTGATAGCAGAGATCCTTGTTATCTACCAGATTCCACTGTCTGCGAGCATACTTGTAGCTCCATCCGTTACCCTCGCGAGGGAAATCAATCCACTCTGGATGACCGAACTCATTACCCATGAAGTTCAGGTAGCCGCCATTGATGGTAGAAGCAGTAGCCAGACGGATCATCTTGTGCAAGGCAATGCCTCGGTGAACCATATCGTTCTCATCACCCTTCTTGAAGTGCCAGTACATATCAGCATCTATCAGGCGGAAGATGATGGTCTTGTCGCCTACCAGTGCCTGGTCGTGGCTCTCGCAGTAAGAGATGGTCTTCTCGTCTGCACGACGGTTCTTGATTTCCCAGAAGATGCTGGATGGCTTCCAGTCTTCATCCTTCAGCTCCTTGATGGTCTTGATCCAGTAGTCTGGAATATTCATTGCCATACGATAGTCGAAGCCATAGCCGCCATCGGCAAACTTGGCAGCCAATCCAGGCATACCGCTCACCTCTTCAGCAATGGTGATGGCATTCTTGTTCACCTCGTGAATCAGACAGTTGGCAAGGGTGAGATAGCAAATTGCGTTATCATCCTCATGGCCATTGAAGTAGTCACCGTAATTGCAGAACGCCTCTCCCAGACCGTGGCTGTAGTAGAGCATAGAGGTTACACCATCGAAGCGGAAACCATCGAAGTGGTATTCGCTGAGCCAGTACTTGCAGTTGCTCAGGAGGAAGTGCATCACCTCATCCTTACCATAGTCGAAGCAGAGACTGTCCCAAGCTGGATGCTCGTGTCTGTCGCCAGGATAAAAATACTGGTTAGGATCACCGGCAAGATTACCGAGACCTTCCATCTCGTTCTTCACTGCATGAGAGTGAACGATATCCATAATGACAGCTATGCCATTCTGATGGGCTGTATCAATGAGAGACTTGAGTTCCTCTGGGGTTCCGAAACGGCTGCTGGCAGCAAAGAAGCTGCTAACGTGGTAACCGAAGGATCCGTAGTAAGGATGCTCCTGGATAGCCATGATCTGAATGCAGTTGTAACCATCCTCTATGATACGTGGCAACACGTTTTCCTTGAATTCCGTGTAGGTGCCCACCTTCTCGGCATCCTGTCCCATGCCTATGTGGCACTCGTAGATGAGCAGCGGAGTGGTGCTAGGTCTGAAGGTCTTCTTCTTCCACTTGTAAGGCTCAGGGTTCCATACCTGCGCAGAGAAAATCTTGGTCTGCTCATCCTGAACCACACGGTTAGCCCATGCAGGGATACGCTCGCCTTCTCCACCTTCCCAGTGCACCTTCATCTTGAAGAGATCACCGTGCTTCATTGCCTTTTCCGAGAGTTTCAACTCCCAGTTGCCGGTGCCCTTGATACGCTTAGCACGATACTTAGGGCTTTCCTGCCAGCCGTTGAAATCTCCGATGAGATAGATATCTGTAGCATTTGGCGCCCACTCGCGGAACACCCATCCCTTCTCCGTCTTGTGTAATCCGAAGTAGTCGTATCCGTTGGCGAAATCGCTGAGCGAAATCTTGCCGTTACGGGTAAGCTGGTTGAGTTTCCAGAGCGCATGCTCATGTCTTCCTACGATAGCAGGCTCAAAGTCTGCCAGATATGGATCGTTCTTCACGAGTCCGATATGTTTTGGGGCAGCAGCCTTCACGGTTTTCTTGGTAGCGCACTTGGCGGTTGCCTTACAGGTAGCCTTCTTGGCTGTTGTCTTCTTTACTGTAGTATTTTTAGCTGAAGTTTTCTTTTCTGTTGCCATATATCATGATTTTAGATGGTTCTACTATTTGATTAAGGTTTTTAAGCCTTTATCTTGAAGATTGCCTTATGGATATCACCCTTGCCGATGCATGGCTGATGACCGTCCTGTGGGAAGAAGATAGCAAACTGGCCTGGCTTACAGGTTACCAGTGTCTGAGCCTTCACGCCAGGATACAAGGTGCAATCCTTAGCCTCGTTGTATTCCACTTCCGGGAGATCCTTCACTGGAGAATATCCATAGGTTTCCTCTGTATTCATAGGAATCTGAATATCAATCATCTGACGATGTGCCTCGATGGTAGCTTCTTCCTCGGTCTTGCCGTGAGCTACAGCGATATTCACAAAGAGATCATCACCCTGGATAGGATGCTTGCCGGTCTCCAACTTAGTGAGATCATTCTCGTTGATAAATTTCACTACTTCTGCGAAGAGTGGATTAAGAGAAACATATTTCTCCAAATTGTCTAATGTATCAATTACCATAGTATATTGAATTTTGTGATTGATTTCTACTTTCTTAAGTTTATATTTCAGGAAAGCATAGAAGCGGATAAGCATTTCATTGCCTCTAGATTGAATCATGATTCAATTCTTGCCGGAGTTTAATCCTCAAATCGCTTTCCGTTCTCATATACACCCTTGGCAGTAACCTGACCATTGCAGTCTTTCTCTACGAATCTGCCATCGCGTGCATCCTTCTTATAGTTGCCCTCGAAGCGCTTGCCGTCCTTGTTCTCCTCGATACAGAAGCCCTCGCGCTTGCCATTGTGATAGACACCCTTGAAGCGGTTGCCGTTGGCGTAATGTATCACCACGTTGCCATCGACATATCCCTTCTTGAACTCGCCTTCAAAGATGTCGCCGTTCTTCTTGGTCAACTTTCCCCTACCGTTCTGCAGGTCGTCTTTCCAGCTGCCAACATAGATGTCGCCATTCTTCCATACGAAAGTACCCTGTCCGGAACGCTGGCCATCCACAAACTGTCCGGTGTATTTCGAACCGCTGGCTGAGCGGAATATACCTTCACCGGTACGTTCACCCTGCGAATAATCACCTTCGTATATATCACCGTTATGGAATTTGTAGATACCCTTACCGTCCTGGATATCATCCTTCCAGTCACCAATATAGGTATCACCGTCAGCATATTTAAAGGTACCCTTGCCAGAGCGCTGGTTATCTACCCACTGTCCATCGTAGGTGGTTCCATCTCCCCAGTCAAAGAATCCATTTCCATTCTTCATGTCGTTCATCCACTGGCCTTTGTATTTGGCACCGTTGGAATAGGTGTAGGTACCTTTTCCCTGTCGCTTATCCTTATACCAGTCGCCGTCATACTTATCACCATTGTAATAGTACATCACGCCATGTCCGTGCTGGAAATCGCGGAACCAGAGTCCTACATACTTATTATTGTTCTGGAAGTAATAGGTACCCTTGCCGTGCTGCTGGTCCTGCAGCCACTGTCCTTCGTATCTCTCGCCATCCGAGAAAGTATATACGCCATATCCGCTGCGCTTTCCCTTGACGTAGGCACCCTCGTAAGTATCACCATTCTTATATATGGTAGATCCCTTGCCCTGTGGCTTGCCGCTTACCATCTCTCCCTTATACTGACCGCCATCACGGGTGATGCAGCTACCGAGCGAGATTTTCTGCGCCGACATGGCAAGAGGCGAACATGCCAGCATCATCGCCAGCATCATCTGCTTACCTGTAAGCAAAAACGTGCTTACAGAAAAATATCTTATAGAATTGTTTTTCTTATCATTCATGTCGTTTATCATCATTTTGATTTCGAAAAGAACCGGTATTATAGCCATTCCCGGACCACCTGATTGCGTGTCCGGAGCGGAGTTTGACCGATTCCGAACCGATATATTCGATTCAATCCCCAAAAGTAACGCTTTTTCGGCAAACCGCCAAATAGATTAAGCAAATTTAAGGGAAAAAGAACAAAAATAAGATTTCAAGAAAAAAAGTTCTTCCGGATACAATAAAACGGGAAATCAGCCGTTATTAGGGCAAATAAATGATAATACCATCCAACTAATCAAAAAATAAAAATAAGTATGATATTAAACTGCGCCATCATAGATGAAGATCCTGAGGCTTTGGCTTTGCTGAAGCATTATGTTGAGGATACACCATCCCTCAATCTTATCGGTGCGTACCACAACGCTATCGAAGCTGTAGATGGAATCCACCACAGCCATCTTGACATTCTGTTTCTTGCCATCCACATGCAGCAGATCAGCGGACTTGAGTTTGCCAAGCTCGTGCCAATGAACGTGAAGATTATCTTCACCACCGCATTCAAGGAGTATGCCATCGAAGCATACAAGGTGAACGCCTTCGACTATCTGGTCAAGCCTATCCTATACGAAGACTTCATGCAGACCTGCCAGAAGGTATTCGACCATTATATGCAGGACGATGCCTACAACCCTATCAAGCGCGATGGCTTTGTAGTGGTGAAGAACGAAAGCAAATACACCCGAATTCCTTTCGAGAACATACTCTTTATCGAGAGCGTGAAAGATTACGTGAAGTTCCACATGGCGGACGGACGCAACATCATGACCCTGGGCAACCTGAAACGCCTGGAAGAGAAACTTCCACGCCAGAAATTCAGAAGAGTGCACCGCTCTTTCATTGCCAATCTAACTAATTTTGACTACATCCAGAACATGAAGGTAGTCTATGGCAAACTGGCGGTGCCTATCTCTGACACCAACAGGGATGATGTGGTGAAATTCGTAGAAGAACACGGAATCAACTAACAGATCTGCAGTGGGGATGTAACAAATATTCTAGCATCATGTGCGATAAGGAATTCGAGATCGCGGAATCCCCAAAGCACACTGATGCAAGGCATTCCGCTGTTCTTGGCGGTCATGACATCTACATCACTGTCGCCGATATAGACTGCGCTTTCCCTATCGGCATTCATCTGACGCAAAGCCTCATTTACAGTATCCGGGGCTGGCTTTTTCTGAATATCCTCCCGCTCACCTATAGCCACATCTACCAAGTCGCCAAAGAAATGGCGACAGAGGGCTTGGGTGGCAGCATAGAACTTATTGCTCACCACGGCAATATTCTTGCCTCTGTCCTTCAACTCCTGTAACATTTCCATCACACCCGGATAAGGCTGCGTGGTATCAAGATTATGCATCATATAGTGCTTGCGGAAATCGGCAAACACCTGTTCAAACTTCTCATTTTCCAAACCATCCGGAATGGCACGTTCCATCAATTTCTTGACACCGTTTCCAACAAAGCGGCGCACCTCATCTACGCTTCGCTCAGGAAAGCCATTCGTCTTGAGGGCATAATTGCAGCTCGCAGCCAAATCGTCCAGGGTAGAAAGCAAGGTACCATCCAAGTCGAAGATATAGGTATCGAAATTAAACTGAGCATGAGGCGGCATTTTCTTCACACGGAATTCACCGCCATGAAGGATACAGACATCCTTGGAATAAAGGCGGATTTCATCCGGACCGCTAACCGCATAGCGGTTGGCTTTCTCCTCCTCATGGCCATAGGCAATACCTGTTCCCATGGTTCGATTCTCACCAAACTCCCATCTCTTGAACTGATGGGTCCTGGCATCCACTACCACATATTTATACTCCAGCGGAGCCTCCAAAGCCTGTACGTTGACAGAGAGCACCCAACTGGTTCCGCCCTGATGAATCATCGGAAGATAATGGTCAGTATTCCACTCGCCCAAGGTTGGATGATTACCCAGCAGTGCCACAGCCTCACCCTCGTGAAGCTGAGGAGCAGAAACCTTGAAGATCACGGTCTGCTCGAACAGAGGCAGCTTGGCTGCCTCATCACCCGTCCAGACTACCGGAGCCGTATAGTTGATGAAACCGCCCAGCAGCTTATTCTCATCATCCAGCCAGAAGTCGGACAGGATATAGTTTCTGTTCGCCTCATACACATAGGCTCTAGGAGAAGCAACAGATTCCCTGCGCACCACATTTCCCTCGGCATCTACCACCTTATAATAATAGGCTACAGCCACAAAGGGATGATGACGGTTTTCCAAAGTATGGGTTTCAGCCATCCAATGATAACCATCTACTGTGTTCATCGCCAGATCTACCACCTTCCGCTTTCCGTCACGTGCGAAGAATGTGATATCGGCATGCAAAGACTCCCCCCACTCTGCCTTGTATGATATTGTAAATTTCATTCTCATATCATCAATCGTTTTAATATGTCAATATTCCTCAGTTTCAATGATGCAAAGGTAATGAAAATCTTCATACTACGGATAAAGAATCAGTGAATTAACCTATTTTAATTGCATACGCTTTGCTATTTGGCATTTTTACTGTACTTTTGCACCAAAATGTTTCAAGAAGAACAGATCAAGTTCAAAGACGAACAGAAATATTTCAAGAAGAAAAGAAAATGTTTTAAGTAGATAAAGAAAATGAAGAAAAAGAAAACAACTTCTAAGTTTTACCTCTATGGCGCCATCGGCTGCATCGCCGTCATTGCCATCGTAGGTTATCTCTACTGCTTCTCATCATTCTCGAAAAGCAGCGAAACCAAGTATGTATATATCGACGCCGATGACAACATCGACTCTGTATATAATAAGGTGAAACCTTTCGCCAAGAGCATCCCGATGCAGGCATTCCGCACACTCACCCTTCATTCAGGCTATGCCGACCACATCCGCACCGGTAGATACGCCATCCATCCTGGAGACGGAGCACTCAAGGTCTGGCGTCACATGAAGAACGGTTTACAGGAACCTGTCAACCTCACCATACCTTCCGTACGCACCATCGACAAGCTCGCCGTGGAGCTGAGCAAGAAACTGATGCTCGACAGCACAGAAATCAAGAAGGCACTCACAGATGAGACGGTTTGCGAGAAGATGGGCTACGATACAGCCACCATCGCCTGCATGTTTATTCCTAACACCTACGATATCTACTGGAATGTATCTATCGAGAAATTCCTGGAACGTATGAAGAAAGAGAGCGACAAGTTCTGGAACTTTGAGCGCACGGAGAAGGCCAAGACGATGAAGCTCACCCCTAACCAGGTGATTACACTTGCCAGTATCGTGGATGAGGAAACTGCCAACAACGGCGAAAAACCGATGATTGCAGGTATGTACTACAACCGACTGATGCTGCGCAATGCAGAGTATCCAGAAGGTATGCCACTACAGGCTGACCCAACCATCAAGTTCGCCTGGAAGCGTTTCGAACTGAAGCGTATCTACAACAACCTCCTGTACATCAAGAGCCCATACAATACCTACAAGAATCCAGGTCTTCCTCCTGGTCCTATCCGCATTCCATCGGTTGCCGGCATTGATGCCGTACTCAACCATGTAAAGCACGAGTATCTCTATATGTGCGCCAAGGAGGATTTCAGCGGCACCCACAATTTTGCCCGCACCTATCAGGAGCACCTGCAGAATGCAGCAAAATATTCCAAGGCACTCAACGAAAGAGGAATCAAGTAAACGATATATCAGAAAACTTGCAAAATGTCTGTCATTTTGCAAGTTTTCTGTTTTTTATTTGGTAGTCTCCCTAAATTGTTGTAAATTTGCAGCATTAAACTATCCATATAAAATAATTTATTACATGAACAGAACGATTATTACAGTAGTGGGCAAGGATACAAAAGGTATCATCGCCAGAGTTTGTACCTATTTGGCAGAGAAGGACGTCAATATCCTGGATATCTCTCAGACCATCGTACAAGAGTACTTCAACATGATGATGATTGTTGACATGGGTAAGATGAATACATCTTTCGAGACTGTTGCCGACGAACTCGCTGATCTTGGCAAGAGCATTGGTGTTCAGGTAAAATGCCAGCGTGAGGAAATCTTCAACATGATGCACCGCATCTAAGTTTATCACATTTAAAAGCAATAGAAGGAATATGATCAATATATCTGAGGTTATCGAAACCAACAAGATGATTGAGCAGGAGAACTTCGACGTGCGCACCATTACCATGGGTATCAACCTCCTGGACTGTGCCACTTCAGATCTCGACCAGCTCTGTCAGAACATTTATAATAAGATTACCCGCCTCGCCAAGGATTTGGTGAAGACTGGTGAGGACATCTCTAAAGAGTATGGTGTGCCTATCGTAAACAAGCGCATCTCCATCACTCCGATTGCACTCGTAGGTGGTTCTGCCTGCAAGACTACCGATGACTATGTGAAGATTGCCAAGACTCTCGACAAGTGTGCCAAGGAGTTGGGTGTCAACTTCCTCGGTGGATACTCTGCCATCGTAAGCAAGGGTATGAGCAAGAGCGATGAGCTTCTCATCCGTTCTATCCCTCAGGCTATGGCTCAGACCGATTTCATCTGCAGCTCTGTAAACGTAGGTTCTACCAAGACCGGTATCAATATGGATGCCGTACGCCTGTTGGGCGAAATCATCAAGGATACAGCCGAGGCTACCAAGGACAATGGTTCCTTGGGTTGCGCTAAGCTCGTTGTTCTCTGCAATGCTCCTGATGATAACCCATTCATGGCTGGTGCCTTCCATGGCGTTTCTGAGGCAGACGCTGTTGTCAGCGTAGGTGTCAGCGGTCCTGGTGTAGTAAAATATGCTTTGGAGCAGGTGAAGGGCGAAAGCTTCGAGGTTCTCTGCGAGACTATCAAGCGTACTGCTTTCAAGATTACACGTGTAGGTCAGCTGGTTGCCAAGGAGGCATCACGCCGCCTGAATGTACCATTCGGCATCATCGACCTTTCATTGGCTCCTACTCCAGCCATCGGCGATAGCGTAGCTGATATCCTGGAGTTGATTGGTTTGGAGCGTGCTGGTGCTCCAGGTACAACCGCAGCGCTCGCACTTTTGAACGACCAGGTTAAGAAGGGCGGTATCATGGCTTCTTCTTATGTTGGCGGTTTGAGCGGTGCCTTCATCCCTGTTTCTGAAGACCAGGGTATGATCAATGCCGTAGAGGCAGGTGCACTTACAATCGAGAAGCTGGAGGCAATGACTTGCGTTTGCTCTGTAGGTCTGGATATGATTGCTATCCCAGGCGATACTGCAGCTACCACTATCTCCGGTGTCATTGCAGATGAGGCTGCCATTGGTATGGTAAACCAGAAGACTACTGCAGTCCGCATCATCCCTGTTGTGGGTATGAAGGTGGGTGATACTGTAGATTTCGGCGGTTTGTTGGGTTATGCTCCAATCATGCCGGTTAATCAGTTCAGCTGCTCTGATTTCGTAAATCGTGTAGGTCGCATTCCTGCTCCTATCCACAGCTTTAAGAATTAAGACATTAAAAACTTTCCATATCGTTTGGGGGAGGCATCAGTCTATCATGACTGCTTGCCTCCCCCTTTTCTTTTGTGGGAAATAGATTATCGTACAACTACTTCACCTATCACTTGCAGCTACTTTTCTATACTGGCACCAAACTGCAGCACATACTTGATCTGCTTGCCGGCAACATGAGAAGGATTCTTCCATTTACCACCCAATACCAGAATAGTAGCTGACTGATGAGCAGGAACAGCATCTACCGCCTGCTGCAAAGTCATGAAGTTACCCCTACCCTCGGCACTCACTACATAATCGTAATGACGAATGTGCTTCTTCAGCGCAGGCACCTGCTCGGCCAAGGCATCAGCCAATGCATTAGCTACCACATGCGCACCATAGACATTATAATGGGTGTTATCTTTTTTACCCTTTGGAACCTGAGGATTCTCGCCCGGCATAAACCACATGTGAAGCTTTCTGCTGCCTTCGATACCCATCTTGGTTTCAATGTCGTGGGTAATCTTGGTAGCATCCACGAATGGAACATTCAATGCCTTGGCTACATGGCGTGGAGCTACGACATAAGCTCCGTGGGTATCTATGAGCGTATCACTGTTGATGAGTTCCTTGCCATCATATTGTTTGTCACGAAGTTTCTCATCATTGTCATTCTTCAAATCCTCAGAATAATAGCAGCGGCGAACCACACTATTCAGAAGTACAGGGATGCCACCCTTCTGGCGGGTTTCGTTTACATACTTGGCGAGATGCGCATCAAAGGTACCTCCAGGCTCGGTATAACGATCAGGGAAATGCTTCTCATCATTATGACCAAACTGGATAAGAACATAATCGCCTGGCTGCATCTTATCCAGAATTTTCTGCCATCTTCCCTCATCCAGGAAGCTCTTGGAGCTTCTGCCGTTTACCGCATGGTTGTCAACGATAATCTGGTCGTCGAAGCAACCTTGCAGCACCATACCCCAACCACGTTCCGGACTAGTCTTATACCATTGCTTTTCGGCAGCAGTAGAATCACCAATAACGAAAATAGTAGTTTTCCTGGAACTGGAAGTCATCATCAGAACCAAGACAAATACAGACAAAAAAGTTATTATTCTTTTCATTGTTTTATATAGTTTGAGTTTTTAAATGTTTCTAGCCCTAAAGCTAATAAAAATCCGCCTCCTATGCAGAGTTTTCACAAATTCACACATAAGAGAACGGACGAATGGTAAATATATACGGTAGAAAAACCTTATACCAGAATTATATAGCCTTTATTATTTCTTAACGACAGCGATGAGCTCCTCTGCAGAAACCAAAGTCTGTTCACCACTCTCCATATTCTTCAATGTAACCTTGCCAGCTGCCATCTCATTCTCGCCAGCGAGAACTACAAATGGAATCTGCTTCGCGTTGGCATAGCTCATCTGCTTCTTCATCTTCGCCTTGTCTGGGAAGATCTCAGTGCGGATACCAGCTGCACGAGCGGCAGTCACGATAGGAAGACAATAGGCAGTCTCTTTCTCACCGAAATTGATGAAGAGCACCTGAGTAGAATTGACCGCCTCCTTTGGATAGAGATCGAGGGCATTGAGCACATCGTAGATGCGGTCGGCACCAAAACTGATACCTACTCCACTCAATCCTGGCAAGCCAAAGATACCGGTAAGGTTGTCGTAACGACCACCACCAGTAATACTGCCCATAGGAGTATCAAGCGCCTTCACCTCGAAGATGGCGCCAGTATAATAGTTCAAGCCACGAGCCAAAGTAAGGTCGAGCTCAATCTCATTGTTCAGACCAACAGACTTCAAGGTATCAAGGATAAACTTAGTTTCCTCTACACCCTTCAATCCGATTTCAGAGCCTTCGAGAACCTTGGAAATCACTTCAAGTTTCTCATCGTTAGAACCTGACAATGAGATGATTGGTTGCAACTTCTCGATAGCCTCTTCAGAAATGCCATCATTGCGAAGTTCCTCGTTCACATTGTCAAGACCAATCTTGTCGAGCTTATCGATAGCCACGGTGATATCTACGATTTTCTCTGCCTCGCCAATTACCTCAGCGATACCGGTAAGGATCTTACGGTTATTGATCTTGATACAGACACGCACACCAAACTTGGTAAAGACAGTATCAACAATCTGCATCAACTCAACCTCGTTGAGAAGAGAATCTGAACCAACCACATCAGCATCGCACTGATAGAACTCGCGATAGCGACCCTTCTGTGGACGGTCGGCACGCCATACTGGCTGAATCTGATAGCGCTTGAAAGGCATCTGCAACTCATCACGATGCTGCACCACGTAGCGTGCGAAAGGCACGGTAAGATCGTAGCGAAGACCCTTCTCGCAGAGCTTCGCTGCCAACTTGAGTGATCCGAGCGAATGAATATCCTCATCGCTCACCTTATTCATATAGTCACCTGAATTCAAAATCTTAAAGAGCAGCTTGTCGCCCTCCTCGCCATACTTACCCATCAAGGTCTGAAGGGTCTCCATGGCAGGAGTCTCAATCTGCTGGAATCCGTAAAGGGCATACACATCCTTGATGGTATTGAAGATGTAATTACGCTTTGCCATCTCAACAGGACCGAAATCGCGGGTACCCTTTGGAATACTTGGTTTCTGAGCCATTTATTTATGTTAAATATTAAATGTTAAATGTTTAATGCCTAGTGCTATGCTCACCCTTAAGCAAACATCATACACCAAACATTAAACACTATCAAATTATTTACGAACAATAGTCTGAGCGCGGTCTGGACCGATAGAGATGATACCAATCTTGGTCTCAAGGAACTCCTCTACGAATGCAATGTAGTCCTTGAATTCCTGTGGGAACTGATCCTCAGAAGTAAACTGAGTCATATCAGTCTTCCATCCCTTGAACTCCTTGTAAACAGGCTCTACGTTATCAATCTCGTAAGGGAAATCTGTAGTAACAGTGCCATCAGGCAACTTGTAAGCCACGCAAGCCTTGATGGTATCGAAACCATCGAGCACATCGCTCTTCATCATGATAAGTTCGGTTACACCGTTTACCATAACAGAATACTTGAGCTGTACGAGGTCGCACCATCCACAACGACGCTCACGGCCAGTAACCGCACCATACTCATGACCCAGGTCACGGATCTTGGCACCAGTCTCATCGAAGAGCTCTGTTGGGAATGGACCTGCACCTACGCGAGTACAGTAAGCCTTCATGATACCATAGACATTGCCGATACGGTTAGGACCGACACCCAGACCGATGCAGGCACCCGCACAGATGGTATTAGAAGAAGTTACGAATGGATAAGAACCGAAGTCAACATCGAGCATAGTACCCTGAGCACCCTCGCAGAGGATGTCCTTGCCAGAGCGGAGCACCTTGTTGATCTCCACCTCGCTGTCGATGAGCTTAAACTGCTTCAAGTATTCGATGCCCTCCATCCAGGTCTTCTCTACCTCAGTGATATCGAAATCAGTGTATCCGAGGCTAGCGATAGTCTTGAGATGAGCAGCCTTGTGAGCAGCATACTTCTCCTCGAAGTTTTCGAGGATATCACCTACGCGAAGACCAGTACGGCTTACCTTATCAGTATAAGTAGGGCCAATACCCTTACCAGTGGTACCTACCTTGTTCTTGCCCTTAGAAGCCTCAATGGCAGCATCGAGCACACGGTGAGTAGGCATGATGAGATGCGCCTTCTTAGAAATGTAGAGACGGCTCTTGAGGTCATGGCCACTCTTCTCCAAATCCTTAGCCTCGCCCATAAAGAGGTCTGGAGCCAAGACTACGCCGTTACCGATGATATTTACCTTGCCACCCTGGAAGATACCAGAAGGGATAGAACGAAGAACATACTTCTCGCCTTCGAACTCGAGAGTATGACCCGCATTAGGACCACCCTGGAAACGAGCAATGACATCATACTTAGGGGTCAAAACATCAACCACCTTACCTTTTCCTTCATCGCCCCACTGCAAACCGAGCAGGACATCTACTTTACCTGTGTTCATTTCTATAAAATATAGTTATTTTTATTACTTATCGTTTTTCTTGCGTGTAAGCTTTGCCTGGCATGCACTGCATACGCCGTAGATATAGAGGGCGAAAGTATCCTTTCGGAAACGCTGCAGCTTGAGGTCATTCACTGCTGCCGTAACAGCCGGCACATTGATCTCCGTTACCTGCCCACACACGCTACACACCTGATGGATATGGCTATCATTGTAATAGCACGCCTCGTATTTGGTACCATCCACCAGGCTGTGTCTCATCACGAGCCTCAGCTCGATGAAGAGATGCATTGTATTATAGAGCGTAGCTCTGCTCACCCGGAAGTTTCTCTTCGTGAGCTCAGCATCCAGCTCTTCAAGAGTGAAGTGCCCATCAATGCTATAAACCGCATCCAGAACTGCATATCTTTCCGGGGTCTTGCGGTGATGATTGCACTCCAAATATGTGTCCAAGATTTCACGAACCTTGGCTTTATTTTTCTCAGTCATAATCCTTGTTAGTTACATAAAACGCACAAAGATACTCATAATTCCGGACATAAGGGCATATTTAAATTTAAAAAAACTAAATTGCCCTATTTTTGATGATTTTTCTGCTGTTTCTTCACCAATCTGATGGCTGTTTAGGGATTATTGATGCAAATTGCCACAAAAGCCCCGACCAATTACTCTGCTAATTTGAGCATTTCAGCATAGATGCGCTGCACAGGCAAGCCCATCACATTGAAGTAACTGCCCTTGAGTCCGGTACATCCGATGTAACCTATCCATTCCTGGATGCCATAGGCACCCGCCTTGTCGAACGGTTTGTAATGGGTGATATAATAATTGATTTCCCATTCTTCAAATTCCTTGAAACTTACTTCCGTACACACCGAGAACTTGCGCTGTTCTTTCTTCGTAGTAAGGCATACGCCCGTAACCACATGGTGAGTCTTGCCGCTCAACATCTTGAGCATGCGAACCGCATCATCGGCATTCTGCGGCTTTCCGAGAATGATTCCCTTACCCTCCTGATCGTTCTGTTCATCGGCAGCAGGAGCAATCACTACGGTATCTGCTGTAAGAATGAGCAAATCATCGGAAGAGGATTTGTCTGAAGATTTGTCTGAAGCAGAATCTTCCGAAGCCTCTTCAGAAGTCTCATCTCCATTCAATAAAGAGCGATAAGCATCCGCTTTCTTCTGGGCAATATACTCAGCCACATCGTATGCATCCAAATCTTCAGGATAGCTTTCATCAATACCACGCAATACCTTCACCTCGAAATTAACATCCAATCCTGCCAACAACTCTCTGCGGCGTGGCGAATTGCTCGCCAAAATAATCTTATACTTCATCTGTTTTTTTACTATACTGAACTTGCGAAAGTTCAAATTACTAATTCATTTACCATCCAAACGCCTTGGCATTGGAAAGCCAATGCCCCTTGGCACGAAGCACCTGCTCTACAATATCCCTGCCTACTCCTTCGCCACCATTGGCTGAAGAGACATAGCAGGAAATCTCCTTGATATCAGAGCAGGCATCGGCTGGGCAGCACGGGCAGCCACAACGACGCATTACCTCGTAATCCGGGATATCATCACCCACATAGATGATTTCCTCATCAGAAAGCTGATACTTCTCCAGAAAAGCATCATAGGTGTTGATTTTCACAGCACATCCCATATAGATATCCTGCACGCCCAATCCCTCATATCGCTTGCGGATAGCCTCGGTAGTTCCGCCCGTAAGGATGACGATGCGCACACCCACCTTCTGAGCCAACTGGATTGCATAGCCATCCTTGATGTTCACGGTGCGAAGAGGTTCACCCGTACTGGCAAGCGTAATGGTCTGGCGGGAAAGCACACCATCCACATCAAATACAATCGCCTTTATCTTCTTCAAATCGTAATTAATCATACTTGAAAAACTTTTTCTATTTAGTAATCAGACACTTGAACTCTATTCCTTGATACTCAGCTTATGAATACTCATGCTCATTCTGTCATAGATATCCTTCATCTGCGGATTCGACCTGAGCAGAGCTCCCTGCGCCCGAAGCACATTCTCATCATACCTTACAGCCGGACCCGTCTGTGCATCTTTCGGATCCAGCTCGTGCACCTTCGCAGCCGTCTCGTCTATCAACGGAAGCATCACATCGAACGGTATTCCGTGCTCCTCCAGGATTTCCCGGCTCAAGGCATAGCAATGATTCACGAAATTGCAGGCAAAGACGGCAGAGAGATGCAGGTACTTACGGTCTTCACTTGCCAGATGATACACCCTACTGCTCACCTGATGCGCCACATCACCGATCTGCTGCAAGGCATGCTCATCATTCGCCTCGATAAAACAAGGTATCTGAGAGAAATCCACCTCACGCTGCTTGGAGAAAGTCTGCATCGGATAAAGCACACCATAATGTAAAGCCATTCCCTGGAAAACATCCATCGGGATAGAGCCTGCCGTATGCAGAAAGACCTTGGTCTCCTTTCCTTTGCAGAGAACAGGAATCAACTCCACAATAGCACTATCCTTCACCGAAACGACGTACAGATCTGCATCTGAGCGAACATCTGATATATCCGAAACAGGCTGTGCGCCCACCTCGGAAGCCAGAGCCGTAGCTGATTGCATCGTGCGGCTGAACACCTGCACCACATCATGACCTGCGGCAAATATCGCCTTCCCCAAATGAGTGGCAAGATTGCCAGCACCAATCAATATCACCTTCATATCTTTTTCTTTTTCAATCTTATTTTTACCTAAAGCCATCAAGCCGCTTTACGCAAGCCATCAGGCCATTTTTACCTAAACAATCCTTGATAATGTGCAAAAATACTAAAAAAGAGCCACACAATGGAAGAAAACTTGTTTTTTTATAATTAATTTATTATTTTTGCAATGTGAAAAGAATAGAAGTAAGAATATATTCGGAAAACGAGGAGCTGCCCCATCTGTTGGAGGGCAACTTCTTCCATAGCTTGGAACTCTTCCAGATAGGTGAAAAAGTACCAAGCGACACCCCCATTATGGCTGTAGCTACCCAGGAAGGGAGAGTAGTCGGACAAATGCTAGCCATGATACACCGCCGCCATATCCTTATTCCACCTTTTATATATACACATGCGCACGTACATGGAGAAGGCGTCTATCTGGACGAAGAAACCGCCGAAGCCATCTTCCCTACCCTGCTGCATGCGATGACCCGCGAACTCGCCCGCCGACATACCCTCTACATCGAATTTTCAGAGATACAGAAAAAGATGTTCGGCTACCGACATTTCCGTCGCACGGGCTATTACCCTATAGCTTGGCAGGAAGTATATAATTCGCTACACAGCAAGACACCGGAAGAGCGTCTCACCGACAAGGCTAAAATGCAAATTGAAGCAGCAGAAAGAAAAGGATTGAAATGCCATAGCACTTCTGACGAAAACGAAGTGGGAAAATTCTATCAACTCTATAGAAACTTCTACAAGATGAAACCTCGCCGCTATGTGCCACCAAGAGAATACTTTGAGCAAATAAGCAAAAGCAGCGAAGCAAAGGTCTTTGTGACAACCTACGACAAGAAACGCCTGGGTATCAAGAAAGTATCTTACGAAAACAAGATACTGGGCGGATGCACCCTGGCCTTCTGCGACAACGATGCCTATCTGTGGCACCTGGCATCGCTCAGGAAAAGCTACCGATATCTGCATCCCGATACCCTGACCGTCTGGCACGCCATCCAATACGCCCACCAAAGGGGCTTCAAGCACCTGCACTTTATGGATGTAGGCTTACCTTGGAAGCGAAATCCGTATAGAGAATTCATTCGCAGCTTCGGAGGCAAGCCCGTGGCAAAATACCGCTGGTTCAGATGCAACATCGGCATCATCAACAGACTGATGAAATGGATATACAAGCTTTAAAGCTGTCCGATTGCCTTATCCAGCAATTCGAGACCGCGATCGGTACAGAAACCACGAATCATAATGAGAGTGAAATTATCGAAGAGCTCCTGCATCGTAAATCTCTTATAGAGCTGCTGATGCATCATCTCTGACATACAGATTCTCGAAGACTCATAAACCACCTCGAAATTTACATCCTTGCGGAAGTATCCCTCATCTACACCAGCCTGGAAGAAGCGCATGCTATCATCATATTCCTTATCATGCTCCTCTTTCAGGAACTTCAGGATGCGGGGCATTCTATGAATCTCCTCATAGAAAACTACCCCCACCTGCTGGTTACGCTCCATCTGAAGGCGATAGATATAGCCAATCACATCCATTACATTACGCGCATGCGCAAGAGCATACTCTTCAACGCGGGCCTTATATTCTGCCCGCTCTATCTTCATTCCTGCAAGCAGCAGTTCCTCCTTGTCGCCGAAGATCTCATACACCGTACGCTTCGACACACGAAGTCCACGAGAAATCTCATCCATCTTCACCGCCTTCACGCCGCGCTGGTGAAACTCTCTCATGGCATAAGCTATGATCTTATCGCGCAATTCCTTTCTATATTGATTAATTTCTGCCATATCTCTTATTTTAATGGTTTGTTGCATATCCGATTCTGCCAACTCCATATAGCAAAACCGCATCCTTTAAATAATTTTTGTGCAAAGATACAAAAAAAAATAAAAATCCATCTTTTTTTAATAAGTTTTTTATTACCTTTGCACAATCTTTAAGATAAAACGCATTTTTTGCGAAAAATAGAAAGAAATAGAATCATTAAACCAATACATTGTTATGGTAAAAATCACAAAAGAGGCGGCTCTCGAATACCACGAAGCAGGCCGTCCTGGTAAGATTGAGGTTAAACCAACAAAACCTTATCACACACAAACGGACTTGAGTTTGGCGTATTCACCAGGCGTAGCTTTCCCATGCTTGGAGATTCAGCAAAACCCAGACGAAGTTTACAAATACACAGACAAGGGTAACCTGGTAGCTGTGATCAGTAACGGTACTGCTGTGCTCGGACTCGGCGACATCGGCGCGATGAGCGGTAAGCCAGTAATGGAAGGTAAAGGATTGCTGTTCAAGATTTATGGTGGAGTGGATGTCTTCGACATCGAAATCGACGAGAAAGATCCAGAGAAATTCTGCGAGACCGTAGAGAAAATCGCACCTACTTTCGGTGGTATCAACCTGGAGGATATCAAGGCGCCTCAGTGCTTCTACATCGAAGAGCGCCTGAAGAAGACCCTCGACATCCCTGTGATGCACGATGACCAGCATGGTACTGCCATCATCTCAGCTGCAGGTTTAAAGAATGCCCTCGAAGTAGCCGGCAAGAACATTGCCGACGTGAAGATCGTGGTTAACGGTGCCGGAGCTGCAGCCATCAGCTGTACCAAGCTCTACGTTGCCCTCGGTGCACAGGTGAAGAATATCGTCATGCTCGACTCTAAGGGTGTAATTACAAGCGACCGTGAGAACCTGACAGAGCAGAAGAAGTTGTTCGCTACCGACCGCCGTGATGTTCACACACTCGAAGAGGCTGTGAAGGGTGCCGATGTATTCGTAGGACTCAGCAAGGGTAACGTACTCTCTAAGGATATGATCCGCTCTATGGCTGACAGCCCTATCGTATTCGCACTCGCCAACCCTGTTCCAGAAATCAGTTACGAGGATGCTATGGACAGCCGTCCAGACGTATTGATGTCAACAGGCCGTTCCGACTATCCAAACCAGATTAACAATGTTATCGGTTTCCCATATATCTTCCGTGGTGCACTCGACGTTCACGCCCGTGCCATCAACGAGGAGATGAAGATGGCTGCCGTTCACGCCATCGCCGACCTGGCTAAGCAGCCTGTGCCAGACGTAGTGAACGACGTATATCACGTAAACGACCTTACATTCGGTCCTAAGTACTTCATTCCAAAGCCAGTTGACCCACGCTTGATCACAGAGGTATCTGCAGCAGTAGCCAAGGCAGCAATGGAAAGCGGCGTAGCTCGCACCCCTATCAAAGACTGGGAGAAGTACAAGCAGGAATTGCGCCAGTTGCTCGGTCAGGAGACCAAGCTCACCCGCAAGCTCCACGATACAGCCCGCCTCCACCCACAGCGCGTAGTATTCGCAGAGGGCGGTAACCCAACCATGCTGAAGGCTGCAGTCCAGGCAAAGAACGAGGGTATCTGCGAGCCTATTCTGTTGGGCAACCCTGACCGTCTGAACCGTGTGGCAAGCCGATTGAAGCTCGATCTCTCAAACATTGAGATTGTAGATATGCGTGCCGACAACGAGCAGGGTCGCCGTGCCAAGTTTGCCAAGCACCTGGCAGAGAAGCGTGCCCGCGAGGGCTACAGCTTCGAAGAGGCTTACGATAAGATGTACGAGCGCAACTACTTCGGTATGTCTATGGTTGAGCAGGGTGATGCTGATGCATTCATCACTGGTCTCTACACCAAGTACAGCAATACCATCAAGGTAGCCAAGGACGTTATCGGCATCCGTGATGAGTACAAGACATTCGGAACCATGCACATCCTCAACACTCAGAAGGGCGTATATTACATCGCAGATACACTGATCAACCGTCACCCAGACGAGGATGTCCTCACCGACATCGCCAAGTTGTCTGCCGGAACCGTGAAGTTCTTCAACGAGGAGCCAGTAATGGCTATGTTGAGCTACTCTAACTTCGGTACCGACGCCATCGGTTCTCCTGTAAAGGTAAAGAAGGCAGTGGCAGAGATGCAGAAGGAATTCCCAGACCTCGCCATCGACGGCGAGATGCAGGTAAACTATGCACTCAACAAGGATCTCCGCGACGAGAAGTATCCATTCTCACGTCTCAAGGGCAAGGATGTGAATACATTGGTATTCCCTAACCTGAGCAGTGCAAATGGTGCATACAAACTTCTCCAGGGCTTGAACCCAGAGGCTGAGATCATCGGCCCTATCCAGATGGGATTGAACAAGCCTATCCACTTCACTGACTCAGAGAGCAGTGTACAGGATATCGTAAACATCACAGCCGTAGCTGTAATCGATGCATACGTAGAGAAGATCAAGAATCAGAAATAACCTCTTAAATAAGAGTTATTAAATATCGGAAATTATGCTAGTAATAGCAAAAGATTGATTATGAATATGTTTAGGGAGGGGCAGAAGCTTGTGAAAGTTTCTGCCCTTTTTTCGTATATAAAGAATCTATACCCAATCTAACAAAAGAAAAAATATCAGTTATCCTATTTGATATGAAGAACCTGCTAAAAAAGCACAAAAGACAGCAAAAAGCAATCGTTTACGCATCAATTTCCGTTAACATTAGTTAAATAATAGAATTGTGCGCCTACACATTTGATATGAGACAAAAAAAGTTTCAAAAAGATTTGGAGATATCAAAAAAAAGCCTTACCTTTGCAGCAGTTATCCTGAAAACAATCTTTTCACCTTAAGGAAAACTAATACCTATTGAAGATTTGGAGCGGTAGCCTGTGAAGGTCATCGCTTTTTTTGTTTATACCCACTTTTTTGTTAACAACCCTACGTCTTATACCCACTTTTTGTTAATAACCACACTTCTTTGTTAATTCTTCCTAAAAGAAGAAGGTTTTTCATCTCTTTATTCTCTTATTTCATAGAAAATAAGTAATTTTGCACACCGAATGCTCATGGATTGGGCAAATATTACAGAAAAAGTTAAGTTCGTTGGGGCTCGGTAAAGATCCGGCACGATGCAGGACGCCTCGCGGAAAAACCCGTTTATATAAATAATTAAATGTACGCAATCGTAGAAATTAACGGTCAGCAGTTCAAGGCTGAGGAGGGCAAGAAGCTCTTCGTACATCACATCAAGGATGTTGAGGCAGGTCAGACTGTTGAGTTCGACAAGGTTTTGCTCGTTGACAAGGACGGCGCAATCACTGTCGGTGCACCAGCTGTAGAGGGTGCAAAAGTAGTAGTAGAAGTAGTGAACCCACTCGTAAAGGGTGAAAAGGTTATCGTCTTCAAGATGAAGCGCCGCAAGGACTATCGCAAGAAGAACGGTCACCGTGCACAGTTCACTGAGGTATCAATCAAATCTGTAATCGCTTAAAATTAGGAGGAATTAGAAAATGGCACATAAGAAAGGTGTTGGTAGTTCTAAGAACGGCCGTGAATCAGCTTCACAAAGATTAGGCGTTAAGATCTGGGGTGGTCAGAGCATCATCGCAGGTAACATCATCGTTCGCCAGCGTGGTAACAAGCACTTCCCAGGTGAGAACGTAGCTCAGGGTAAGGATGATACATTGTATGCTTTGGCAGACGGTATCGTTTACTTCCACAAGGGCCGCAAGGACAAGAGTACAGTTTCTGTTCTCTCTCCAGAGGTTTACGCTGAGAAGACTAAGAAAGCTGACGCTTAAATTTTAAAGTTTTAGAAAAAACTATTCCAAACAAACAATATAGAAGCCTGCTCATACCTAGAGCAGGCTTTCTTCGTTTAACCCCCATAAAAACCACGAAAAAACTTTAATTCTACCCTTCTCTGCAAAAAAGTTGGCATTTTTTTGCGCTATCACAAATATTTTTTGTAATTTTGCCTTCAAATAGGAAAATTAATATAAAAAAGAAATTTTATGCTTACACTTAAACTCATCAGTGAAGAAACTGAACGTGTAGTTAAAGGTCTCGAAAAGAAGCATTTTCCAAATGCTCGTGAGGCAGTAGAGAAAGTTTTGGAGTACGACAAGATTCGTCGCGAAGCTCAGCAGAAGTTGGATAACAACAAGCAGCAGGCTAACCAGTTTGCCAAGCAGATTGGTGCCCTGATGAAGGAAGGCAAGAAAGAGGAAGCTGAGAGCGCTAAGGCTCAGGTAGCTATGCTCAAGGCTGATGCCAAGGCTCTGGAAGAGATCATGGAGAAGGCTCAGAATGATATGACCAACCAGTTGCTCGAAATCCCTAACATTCCTTGCGAGCAGGTTCCTGAAGGTAAGGATGCTGCAGACAATGTAGTTGTAAAGGAAGGCGGCGAAAAGCCTAACCTCGGCGCAGACGCTCTCTGCCACTGGGATCTCCTGAAGAAGTACAACCTCGTTGACTTCGACCTCGGTGTGAAGATCACAGGCGCTGGTTTCCCTGTATATATCGGCAAGATGGCTCGCTTCCAGCGTGCTCTTGAGGCATTCTTCCTCGATGAGGCCCGCAAGAGCGGATACCTGGAGATTCAGCCTCCTTACGTAGTTAACGAGGATTCTGGTCGTGGCACAGGTCAGTTGCCAGACAAGGAGGGTCAGATGTATCACGCTAATCTCGACAACCTCTTCCTCATCCCTACAGCCGAAGTTCCTGTAACCAACATCTTCCGCGATGTTATCCTCGATGAGAAGGATCTCCCTATCAAGCGCTGCGCTTACTCTGCCTGCTTCCGTCGTGAGGCTGGTAGCTATGGTAAGGACGTTCGTGGCTTGAACCGTCTGCACCAGTTCGACAAGGTGGAGATTGTCCGCATCGACAAGCCAGGTCACTCTTACGAGAGCCTGAACGAGATGCTCGACCACGTAGAGGGTCTCTTGAAGAAGCTGGAGTTGCCATACCACATCCTCCGTCTCTGCGGTGGTGATATGAGCTTCACCTCTTCTATCTGCTACGACTTCGAGACATGGAGTGCAGCACAGGGCCGCTGGTTGGAGGTTTCATCAGTATCTAACTTCGAGAGCTACCAGGCTAACCGTCTCCACTGCCGCTACCGCCATGCAGAGGACAAGAAGATTGAGCTTTGCCACACCCTTAACGGTTCTGCTCTCGCCTTGCCACGTATCGTAGCAACCATCCTGGAGAACAACCAGACTCCAGAGGGTATCCGCGTACCTAAGGTATTGGTTCCTTACTGCGGATTCGAGATGCTCGATGACAAGAACTTCGATTAATTCGATTCATTCGATAAAACATCGATTCATTCGATAAAATTAAAATAAAACATATTGTACGAGGATAACTTCGGCTACCCCATAAAGGCGGCCGCAGTTATCCTTTTGCATTTTATATACCATGAGCAAACATCAAGATAACTAATAAGAAATAGAAACACAGATAATATTCAACATAAAAAGTTAGTAGCCCATGAACAAGATTATCAAGAAAATACAATACTCAGAAAAAGTATTCCGTTTCGATGTGGAAGCTCCACTCATCGCCAAGAGCCGCAAGGCTGGCAACTTCGTTATCATCCGTGTAGATAACAACAGCGAACGTATGCCGCTGACCATCGCCGATGCCGACATCGAGAAAGGCACCATCACGCTGGTGGTACAGAAGGTAGGACTCTCCTCTACCAAGCTCTGCGCCCTGAACGAGGGCGATGAGATTCACGACGTAGTGGGACCACTCGGCAACCCTACCCACATAGAGAACTTCGGTACCGTGATCTGTGCAGGTGGTGGCGTAGGTGTAGCTCCTATGCTCCCTATCATCAAGGCACTCAAGGCTGCAGGCAACCGAGTGCTCAGCGTTATCGCAGGTAGAAGCAAGGACCTCGTCATCATGGAAGATGAGGTGCGTGCATCCAGCGACGAACTCATCATCATGACCGACGATGGAAGCTACGGCGAAAAAGGCGTAGTAACCGTGGGCATCGAAAAGCTCATCAACCAGGAACATATAGATAAGGTGTTCGCCATCGGTCCTCCTATCATGATGAAGTTCTGCTGCCTCCTTACCCAGAAATACAATCTCTCTACTGATGTATCGCTTAATACCATCATGGTAGATGGTACCGGTATGTGCGGAGCCTGCCGTCTCACGATCGGCGGCAAGACCAAGTTTGTCTGCATCGATGGTCCGGAGTTTGATGGCGCCCAGGTAGATTGGGATGAGATGTTCAAGCGTATGGGCACCTTCAAGGATGTAGAGCGCGAGGAGATGGAGCACTTCGAGGAGCATCTGGCTACAGTGGATGCAGGGAAGAAGAAGGAGACTACAGACATTACGATGGATGTGGTGCCTACCGATGCACCAATAGAAGAACTTACCGACCGTAATGCAGAGTGGCGCAAGGAGTTACGCGCATCGATGAAAGCAAAGGAACGCACCGCTATCGAGCGCGTCAAGATGCCAGAGCTGGACCCAGCATATCGTGCAACTACCCGCACCGAGGAAGTAAACATCGGTTTGACCAAGGAGATGGCTTTGACAGAGGCTAAGCGCTGTCTCGACTGTCCGAAGCCTACCTGTATGGAGGGCTGCCCAGTGAGCATCAACATCCCATCCTTCATCAAGAACATCGAGCGTGGGCAGTTCCTTGCCGCAGCCAAGGTTCTGAAAAACACCTCTGCCCTCCCAGCCGTTTGTGGTCGTGTTTGTCCTCAGGAGAAACAGTGCGAGAGCAAGTGCGTACATCTCAAGATGAACGAGCCAGCCGTAGCCATCGGTTATCTGGAGCGTTTCGCTGCCGACTACGAGCGTCAGAGTGGCAATATCTCTGTGCCTGAATGCGATGAGGCAAACGGCATCAAGGTGGCAGTAGTTGGTTCAGGTCCTTCCGGCTTGAGCTTTGCTGGCGATATGGCGAAGAAGGGATTCGACGTCACCGTGTTCGAGGCTCTGCACGAGATTGGCGGTGTATTGAAATATGGCATTCCAGAGTTCCGATTGCCAAATGCCATCGTGGATGTAGAGATAGAGAATCTCCAGAAAATGGGTGTGAAGTTCATTACCGACTGCATCGTGGGCAAGACTATCTCCGTGAAGAATTTGAAAGAGCAGGGATTCAGGGGATTCTTCGTTGGTTCGGGAGCAGGACTTCCTAACTTCATGAATATCCCTGGCGAGAACGCCTTGAACATCATGTCATCCAACGAGTATCTTACCCGTGTGAACCTGATGGATGCAGCCAACCCTCATACCGACACCCCTATCAACCTGGGTAAGAAGGTGGTTGTTGTAGGTGGTGGAAACACAGCGATGGACAGCTGCCGCACCGCTAAGCGTCTGGGAGCCGAGGTTACATTGGTTTATCGCCGTTCGGAGGCAGAGATGCCTGCCCGACTTGAGGAGGTGAAGCATGCCAAGGAAGAAGGCATCAACTTCATGACCTTACATAATCCAAAGGAATATGAGGCGGATGAAAAGGGCGCAGTAAAGGCTGTGGTCTTGGATGTGATGCAGCTCGGAGAGCCAGATGCCAGCGGCCGTCGCCGTCCGGAAGCTACAGGCGAGACCATCACTTTGGAGTGCGACCAGGTAATCGTAGCAGTTGGCGTAAGCCCTAACCCACTCGTTCCTAAGAGTATCGAGGGATTGGAACTTGGCAGGAAAAATACCATTGCCGTAAATGACCAGATGCAGAGTTCTATTGAGGAAATCTATGCTGGCGGCGACATCGTAAGAGGTGGCGCTACCGTGATCCTCGCTATGGGAGATGGTAGAAAGGCTGCGCTCAACATGAGTGAGAGGCTTTTGAAGAAATAAAATAAAAAAAACAGAACTTTCGCATGTGCGAAAGTTCTGTTTTTTTATACTATAGATTGAATCTCAAACCGAACTGGAGATTGAAATTCAACTTCTTATCCTTGAAGGTATTTTCCACATGGCTTCCGTTATCGAAATAATATTTAGCACCCGGTTCGATATACAGACCCACCTTTGGTGTGATGTCATACTGCGCACCGAGCGAAGCCTTTCCAGAGAACTGCACCCTGTCTCGCTTGGCATCCTCTTTCTTTACTCCCTCTTCTTCGGTATCATTCTTCACATTGTAATCAGCCTCAGCACCAGCCATCACATAAGCATGGAAGCCTCCACTCTGCCAGAATTCATAATTCAATCCCACCGGAATACCCACATAATGAAGCACCTGATGAACATTGTAGCTACTACCTGGTGCGTATGGGTAAAAATCAGAAGAAGTGCGAGTATATACCAAACCCGTGCTCAAAGACAGACGAGGTGCAATGCCAAAGGCTACCTGCAAACCTACGGAAACCGGAGCATGATGCTTGGCATTCCCCTGTTGGCTTCTTTGAATCGCCTTATAGGATGCCAAGAGATATTCTTTTCCATATATGCCTCCAGCCGTTGGATCAGGGATGACACCAGGCATCGGTTCAGCCATCGTTCCATAGCTAAAATCATTATAGCCTCCAGACGCGTCGGAATTCACACCGCCCAGACTTGGCGTCAGGTTTTCGGCATAGAGTTGCATCGACCAGCCAGAAACCTCCTCATTTTTTTCAAAATGATAAGACTGAGAAGCATACGCTGCCGCATGATGATCGGTAGAGCGGGTTAAGACCTTATGATCGGATTTCTCTGCAAGCAAAGAAATTTCATTCTCAGATTCTTTCTTAAGAACATCATTCGCCTTCTTTTGAGATGCAGCGGATTGCAAATCCGCTGAAACAACGTGGGATGGAGCTGGTTGAGATGCAGCGGATTGCAAATCCGCTGAAACAACGAGGGATGGAGCGGATTGAGATACAGCGGATTGCAAATCCGCTGAAACAACGTGGGATGGAGCGGGTTGGGATGCAGCGGATTGCAAATCCGCTGAAACAACGTGGGATGGAGCTGGCTGGGATGCAGCGGATTGCAAATCCACTGAAACAACGTGGGATGGAGCTGGCTGGGATGCAGCGGATTGCAAATCCGCTGAAACTGCAGGAGATGAAAGAGATGCCAATTGCAGATTACCCTTTTCTACATCCTCCTGGTGCAGATAAACATAGCTTCCTCCTATTCCCAATAATGCCACAGCTGCTGCTGCCGCAGACCATCGCTTGAAATAGACTACCCTGGCATTCTTTTTAACCTCTGAACCAACGTGTAGATCTGCAGATTCTGAGCTTTCTGAAGCTATCGTCTGTGGATTCGACGAAACAGATTCTATATTTTTCTGAGCAAGCGATTGTTCAATGCCTGCCCACAAGTCGTGGCTGACAGACTCCTGATAGTCTGCCAACTGCTCTTGAAGTTTGCTTGTCCAATCTTGATTACTCATATTCTTTCTCGTTTATATTATTTAGATATTCATTTATTTTCTTTGCCAGAAACTTCTTGGCTCTTAGATATTGCGAAGCAGAGGTACTCTCCTTGATGCCCAGCAGATCAGCAATCTCCTTATGGCTTCTTTGCTCAAACACAAACATGTTCAGAACCAGTCGATAGCCCTCGGGCAATTCACCGATCATCTTCGTCAATACGGCAGGCGGCACCCGTTCCACCTCCGGTTCGTCGTCACTCACATCTTCCGGAACTTCATCCACGAAAGTGATGCGACTCTGCCTTCGGGTAAAGCTGATAGCCTCATTTGCCACAATCCGGAGAAACCACGCCTTCAGCGAACCTTCTCCCCTGTACTCGAAGTTGGCAATACCAGAGAAAAGTTTCACAAAACTATCCTGCACCACATCCTCCGCATCATCACGTAAAGGGACATACCTCAGCGCTACCGCCATGGCATATCCTACGTAGCGGTCGTAGAGCCGGTGCATCGCCGCCCGACTGCCGCCTTTGATGTCGTGCAAAAGTAGTTTTTCAGATTCCAATTTTCTCTATCTTTTATGTATTAAACGAATATCAACACAAAACCTTGCACCAAAAAACGAACTTTTTTTGATGCAAGGTTGTTTTTATACCGAGATAACCATTCCCTCATTGGTGAGATAGCTTTCCTCGAAAACCTCTTTGGCTTCTTTCAGCAGAACCGTCTCATCATTATATCTCGCACTATAATGTCCCAGGAGCAACTTGCCTACCCCGGCAGCCTTTGCCACCATCGCAGCCTGCTTCGCCGTACTATGGTTGTAGATCTTAGCCCGGTCTTCCTGTTCCGAAGTATAAGTACTTTCGTGATAAAGCACCGTAACCCCCTTCACCTTTTCCCAGAGATTCGGAATATATCGGGTATCACTCATATAGGCATAACTGCGAGGCGGGTCGGCAGGTGTCACCAGACGGGCATTCGGAATCACCTCGCCCTCCTCGTTGGTCCAGTCAGCCCCATTCTTGATGTTGTTGATCTGACTGATTGGGATGCCGTAGTAATCTATCATATCCCTCTTGATATGAGGCAGCGTAGGCTTCTCTCTGAAGATATAGCCGCAGCATGGCAGACGATGTTTCAGAGGCACCGTCTCCACTGACAGAGAATGATCTTCGTAGATAATCTGCTGCTTCTCCGTATCTACCGGAATCATCTCCATCTCATACTCCATCGTCTGCATAAAAAAGTCAACCTGTTGCTTAAACAGAGGAGCATAATCCTTTGGAGCATAGACTCTTAACTTAGATGTTCGTCCGAGCATTCCCAGTGTAGAAAGCAAGCCCATCAAGCCAAAGCAGTGATCACCATGCATATGGGTGATGAAGATGGCATTGAGCTTGGAGAAGTGGATATGGGAACGACGGAACTGCATCTGTGCACCCTCGCCACAATCTATCATATAGCACTTTCCCCGCATCTCTATGAGCTGCGAGGAAGCATTGTGTTTCAGGGTTGGCAGCGCACTGCCACACCCCAGTATATGTATCTTAAATGGTTCCAACTTAATCTAAAATTTAGAATGACAATTTACTCCTGGCGCTTGAAGACATAGATGCCCTGGGTATTCTCCAGCATCAAGCTGTCAGAGCCCAGTTTGTCGATGGCAAAGGTATCCTTGTTGAGCAGGAGCTTTCCGTTCAGGATTTTCCATGAAGTCCAAGGATTGGTCTCAGCCTTCACATTGTTTTTTACCTCTCCACCTTCCAGCAAATCGAAGTTCTTGTCGAGTGAAGTCCACTTGCCCAAGAGTGAAGTAAGATTGATGATTTTCTGTGCCATCATCTCTCCATCCTGTGCCTTGTAACCGATAAGAGCGATGCGGTCGCCTGCCAGCAAACCACCCAGCACGATGTCTGGCTGCTCATCATCGATGAAGACAGAGAGCGTATCTCCCTCATCAGAAATCAGTTCCAGATTGTGCATAGATGTACCCTCACCACAAACACCGTAGATGGTTGAATCATCGGCAACTTCCTCCAGATCGAGGGAATCTGTAGGAGTGATTACCTGTGCGGTTTTCTTATCCTTGCAGCTATTGGCAGCAAAGAGTACCACCAAAGCCATCATCATATAAACTAATCTTTTCATAATCCTTTAGTTTTTGTTGTTATAAAAACGTTTTATCTTGTTTATCATGAAGCTCCTCCTATTGAAGCTTACGATTCCGACTGAAGCCTTTCCTGTTTCTTGGCTTCATCCCACAGTTTATCCATCTCTTCCAAGCTCATGTCTTTTAGATTCTTACCCTGCTTGAGCGAATGATCTTCTACATAGTTGAAACGGCGGATAAACTTCTGGTTTGTCTTCTCCAGCGCATTGTCCGGATTGAGCTTGTAGAGACGGGCAGCATTGATGACGGAGAAGAGGAAATCGCCGAGTTCCTGGGTTGAATTTTCCTTGTCGTCCTTGGCAAGTTCTGCCTTGAGTTCTTCCAGTTCTTCGTGTACCTTGTCCCATACATCCTCCTTCTCCTTCCAGTCGAAGCCCACGTTTCGTGCCTTGTCCTGAATGCGATAGGCCTTGATAAGGGATGGCAGGGAATTTGGCACACCGCTCAGAACGCGCTCGTTGCCATCTTTCTCCTGCTGCTTGATCTGCTCCCAGGTTTTCTCTACCGAGGCAGCATTCTTGGGTTTGCTGGCACCAAGAGCCAGGGTTTCTTCAGACTCCTTATATACCACCTGTCCCTCATCATTGATATACATATCAGGATTCGCCACACTCCATTCGCCCTCTTCCTTCCAGTTGATGAAAGGATGGCGGAACATCAGTTTGTCAGCTTCCTGATTGCAGACATCGCAGATATCGAACTCGCCGTCTTCCCTGCCGATGATGCTATAGAACATCACGTGCTCCAGTACATCGCCCAGCTCCTTCTTGATATCCTTGTAATCGCGCTTCATCAAGGCATCACAAAGCTCGAAAGTCTCCTCGATGGTATTCGGACGAAGACTCTCGAATGTCTGCTTCTTATCCCATGGACACTGCAGGCGCAAACGGTCCTGCACATCCAGCAAGCGGCTGAACGCCGCTAACTTTTCTTCTTTCGTATGCATTGTTTAAATTCCTTTATAAATTTCTCTTCCACTTCTCTCCCGCTTTCGTATTAAGAAAGATGGCGAAAGAAAGAGCCAACACAAATATAAAAACATTAAAAAACAAATATACTTCCATAATTTTTATTTTATATCTTTGATTTTCAACAAACTATTGGCACTATAGGCAAGCAAGATTCCACCCAAAGTACCAAATATCAGACACACTATGTTAAAGGTTTCTATACTACCTCCATTAAATAAAGGCGATAATCCACCCACGACAACGCTGCCAAACATCAGCTTCGCCATATCATAGAGAAAACCAGCTAGCAGTTTTCTTCTATCTTGCTCTGAAACTTCTTTTACTGCATTACTAACCATCGTTTTGTGCAAAAATTAATAATTTTGATGCAAAGATAGCATTTTTCGCTCAAAAATTCGTATCTTTGCACCGTTTTTTAAGGAAAAAGAAAGAAAAAGAATAAAAATTAGATAGAAACAATGGAATTAGCAAGTAAATACGATCCACAAGCTGTGGAAAGTAAATGGTATCAGTACTGGCTCGACAACAAGCTTTTCAGCTCTAAGCCAGATGGTCGTGAACCTTATACAGTGGTAATCCCTCCACCAAACGTTACGGGTGTGCTCCACATGGGACACATGCTCAACAATACGATCCAGGACATTCTCGTTCGCCGTGCACGCATGGAGGGCAAGAACGCTTGCTGGGTACCAGGCACCGACCACGCTAGTATCGCTACCGAGGCTAAGGTAGTTAATCGCCTCGCTCAGCAGGGTATCAAGAAGACCGACCTTACACGTGACGAGTTCCTCAAGCACGCTTGGGACTGGACTCACGAGCACGGTGGCATCATCCTCAAGCAGCTCCGCAAACTCGGTGCCAGCTGCGACTGGGACCGCACAGCCTTCACCATGGACGAGACTCGCTCTCGTGCCGTAATCCACGTATTCTGCGACCTTTACCAGAAGGGACTCATCTATCGTGGCGTGCGCATGGTTAACTGGGACCCTAAGGCTCAGACTGCACTCTCTGACGAGGAGGTGATCTACAAGGACGAGCACTCTAAGCTCTACCATCTGAAGTATTATGTAGTAGAGCAGGACTGCCAGCAGGTGGATGAGGAGAACGTGATGCACAAGGATGAGAAGGGTTACTATGCTGTGGTAGCAACCACCCGTCCTGAAACCATCATGGGCGACTCTGCCATGTGTATCAACCCTGAGGACAAGAAGAATACCTGGCTGAAGGGCAAGCACGTGATTGTGCCTCTCGTAAACCGCGAGATTCCTGTCATCGAGGATTCATACGTAGATATCGAGTTCGGTACAGGTTGCTTGAAGGTGACTCCAGCTCACGATATCAACGACCACGCCCTCGGTTTGAAGCACGGTTTGGAGACCATCGATATCTTCAACGACAACGGTACCATCAGCGAGGCAGCAGGTCTCTATGTAGGCATGGACCGCATGGACGTGCGCAAGCAGATTTCCATCGACCTTCAGAACGCCGGCCTGATGGAGAAGATTGAGGACTATAATAATAAGGTGGGCTTCTCTGAGCGTACCAATGTGCCTATCGAGCCAAAGCTCTCTACACAGTGGTTCCTCAAGATGCAGCACTTTGCTGACATCGCCCTCCCTCCAGTGATGGACGATGACATCGAGTTCTACCCTAAGAAGTACAAGAACACCTATCGCCACTGGTTGGAGAACATCAAGGACTGGTGTATCAGCCGTCAGCTCTGGTGGGGTCACCGCATCCCAGCTTACTACTTCGACAATGCCGGCAAGAAGGATTTCGTGGTAGCTGAGACTGCAGAGGAGGCACTGAAGCTCGCTCAGGAGAAGAATGCCAGCATCAAGGCTGAGGATCTTGAGCAGGAGAGCGACTGCCTCGACACCTGGTTCTCTTCATGGCTGTGGCCTATCTCTCTGTTCGATGGCATCGAGAATCCTGACAACGAGGAGATTAACTACTACTACCCTACTTCCGACCTCGTAACAGGTCCGGATATCATCTTCTTCTGGGTAGCACGTATGATCATGGCTGGCTACGAATATCGTGGCAAGATGCCATTCAAGCACGTATATTTCACAGGTATCGTTCGCGATAAGCTGGGCCGCAAGATGAGCAAGAGTCTCGGTAACTCACCAGACCCACTGGATCTGATTGACAAGTTTGGTGCCGACGGTGTCCGTATGGGTATGATGCTCAGCGCTCCAGCAGGCAACGACATCCTCTTCGACGAGAGCCTTTGCGAGCAGGGACGTAACTTCAACAACAAGATCTGGAATGCCTTCCGCCTTGTAAAGGGTTGGGAGACTGCAGATATCGAGCAGCCTAAGAGTGCGGAAATCGCCGTGAAGTGGTTTGATGCCAAGCTCAAGGAGGTAAACGAGGAGATGCAGAAGCAGTTTAAGGACTACCGTATCTCTGAGGCATTGATGACTGTATATAAGCTGTTCTGGGATGAGTTCTCATCTTGGTACCTGGAGATGGTGAAGCCAGCTTACGGTCAGCCTATCGACCAGAAGAGCTACGACGCTACCCTCCGTTTCTTCGATGCCCTCCTGAAGATGTTGCATCCATTCATGCCATTCATCACCGAGGAGTTGTGGCAGCACATCTACGACCGCAAGGATGGCGAGAGCATCATGCGCGAGAAGCTGGAGATTCCTGCACCTACAGCTGAGGAGCAGAAGTTGGCAGCAGATATCGAGGCAGTTAAGCAGATCATCGCCGGTGTTCGTACCGTTCGCAACCAGAAGAACATTGCCCAGAAGGAGCAGTTGTCTCTGCAGGTAGTAGGCAAGAACGATTTCGAGGCTTACAACGACGTAACGCTGAAGATGGCCAACCTCGACAAGATTGAGGTCATCGCCGAGAAGAGTGCCGATGCATCCAGCTTCATGGTAGGTACCGACGAGTTTGCCGTACCATTGGGCGACCTCATCGACGTAGCTGCCGAGATTGAGAAGGCAGAGGCTCAGCTCAAGCACCTGGAGGGCTTCCTGATGGGTGTACGCAAGAAGCTCAGCAATGAGAACTTCGTAGCTCACGCCCCTGAGAAGGTAGTAGCTCTGGAGCGCAAGAAGGAGAGCGATTCTGTAGAGAAGATTGCTGCCCTGAAGGCTACCATCGAGGAGCTGAAGAAGAAGTAACAGATTCTTTTTATATATGTTGAATGTTGAGTGTAGAATGATGAATGCAGAATCTCAGACGGATGAATTCGTCAGCCATTCTGCAACTCAACATTCAGCATTCAACATTCAACTTTTTTATTATGATCAAGAAGCTTTTCACCTTATTTATATGTATGTTTTCGTTCGCCATGACTTTCACCAGTTGTAGCGACGAGGCTTTTGATGTGGATAGCGTCAACAAGCAGACCATCCTGGTATATTATCCATGGACAGGCAGTACCACCAGTTCGGGTTTGAAGCAATACCTTGCCAACAACATCGACAGCATCTGCCAGGGTATCGTAGCCAAGAAAGGACTCAGTGACTCACGTGTGATGGTATTTTTCAGCGAGAAATACAACAAGAGCACACTCTACGATCTGCAGTACGATGCCGCCAGCAGGACGGTGAACCGTGTGCCCGTGAAGACCTACGAGGACAACAGCTATTGCACGGCAGAGGGATTCGCCAACCTTCTCAATGAGGTGAAGCAAAATGCCGAGGCACTCAACTATGCCCTCATCATCGGAGTACATGGTTCCGGATGGACCTATGCAGAAGATTGGGAGAATTATCCGAACTATGCCCGTCCTGGCTTCGGAAGCACAGCTACAGCCAGCAAGCCATCCAGTGCATTCAGCGGCATCCAGTTTGGCAGTGACCCAGACCATCCAGTCACCCGTTTCTTCGGAAGTGTAAATTCCAAGAGTCATGCCATGGACATCCCAACCCTGGCAGAAGGAATCAGACAGAGCGGACTGAAGATGCAATACATTCTCTTCGATGCCTGCTATATGGGAAATGTGGAGACTGCATACGAGCTGAAGGATGTCACCAACTATCTCATGAGTTCGAGCAGCGAGGTGATGGGTTTGGGCTTTCCATACCGAAGCATCTGGAGCATGCTCAATTCCGCAACGCCCAACTATTCCGGCATCGTAAACGGTATTGTCAACTTCTACAAATCCAGCTACGTACCTTATTGCAACATGGCAGCCATCGACTGTCGCGAGATGGATAACCTGGCTAGCGTAATGAAGGAAATCAACAGCAAATATACACTCGATTCCTCCATTCCTCTAGAAACGATCCAACCTCTCGACGGCTTCACTCCCAACCTGTTTTATGACATGTCGGTATATGTAGATAGCCTCAAGCCAAGCGGTTACCTGAAAGACCAGTTTACCGCCCAGATAAAGAAAACCATCAAGGAGGCAGCGCATACCGATGAGGCATTTACCATGCTGAAGGATCCCTATAGAGGAACCACCTTCCAGGTGAAGAGCTATTGCGGCCTTTCCATCTCCGACCCGAGCCAGCACAGTGTAGCTCTCAAGGGAAGAGAGAAGACAGGATGGTGGAAGGCAACCCACTAATAAAGTTGAATGTTCATATTTAAAAATTAAAAGGACAAAGATGGAATTTTTTATAATCGATCGTAATGGACAGCAGGCAGGTCCTTTCAGTTTCGACCAACTTGTACAGAAGGGTATCAGTCCCGAAACACTGGTATGGAAGCAGGGAATGGCAGATTGGACTCCTGCCTGGAAGGTAGAGGATCTGAGAGCAGTATTGGAAGCAATAGAAGCCAACCAGAGCAACCAGAATGCCCAAAAGCAAGAAGGAGTTCTGCAAGATTTCCAGCAACAGGGAGCAAACCAGCAGCAGGCTCATCAGCAGGATTATCAGAAAGCCCAGCAGGAAGCCTATCAGCAGGGATTCCAGCAGGGAGCAGCGATGAATTCGAATTTCCAGCAGCAGCCTAAGAAGAACAAGAAGACGAGCCATTTCGCGATGAAGATGGTGATAGGTCTCATTATTTTCATCCTTGCCATATTTGCCGTAACCAATCCGAGCGCAGATGCTCATAAGGAGAAGGTTCGCACGGAGGCAAGCAAGGCAGTAGAAAAAGCGGTAGGATCTACCGACAACAATTTCTTCTCGCAGGCACTCCGCTCTGTAGCCAAGATGATGGCTGGCAGCATGATGGACGAAGCGATGAACCAGCTTTTCGAATACCACAACTATATCGTTTGCTCTACGGGTTCTGTAGAGTTCAACGGCAAGCCGCATACCGTGAGTTTCGGTATCCTCGGCAATGTCTATACGATGAATGCCGACGATATGGTGAAGGCGCTGGAATCTGCCGACAATCTCCATATCGAGGAGTCGGAATCAAATGTATCCTCTGACACTCCTAACATGGATGGATCAGATTCAGAAGCCAATGTCAATGAGGACCAGGCTGACAGCGATGAAGGCAGCCTCAGCACAAGAATGCAGAAGAAACTGGAAGAGAAAGCCAATCAGGCTTTCGATAAGGCAGCGGATAAAGTGAGCAAGAAGGTAGAAGAGAAAATCAACCAGAAGCTCGAAGAAACCACCGATTCTTCCAGCATCGAAAAGATAATCGATAAGATCCTGGAGTTATTTTAACGGCATATAATTTGCCTGGATTTCATAGCACAACAGCTGATGGGCATCTGCACAACAGCTGATGGACAACCGCACAACAGCTGATATGCAAGCGCACAACAGCTGTTGTGCGGTTTTAGATATAGCCAATCCCAACGACAGAGATTATATCTTCCAACAACTATCCCTATTAACTTCGAAGACTTTTCATATTACTTACGACAGCTAATCATATCACTTACGACAGCTAACCATATCACTTACGATGGCTAATCATATTACTTACGATGGCTAATCATATTACTTACGATAGCCATCAATACTAGTTATCATCATTACCCATATTTTAGAGCATCAGGTACAAAAAAAGCTGCGTCACCACAAAGTAACGCAGCCTTTTTCATATTTCATTCTTATCCCTTTAAAACTTTAAAAACTAACGGGATAGAATATTTGATCTTTACCAAAGCTCCAGACGCTCATTCTTAGGAATGAACATCTTGTCGCCCTGCTTTACACCAAATGCCTCGTACCAGGCATCAATGTGAGGAAGAGCACCATCTACACGCCACTTGCCAAGCGCATGAGGATCGTTCTTCACACGGTTGCGAATCTCCTTCTCGGTGATGTTCTGACCCCATACACCTGCGTAGGCAAGGAAGAAACGCTGATCAGCTGTGAAACCATCCTTGTTCTTCAATGGCTTCTTGGCTGTCGCATTCTTGAAGGCATTGAAAGATACCATCAAACCACCGTGGTCGGCAAGGTTCTCACCCAATGTAAAGCGACCGTTGGCGTTCAGGTCAGGCAATACCTTGATGTTGCTGAAGAAATCAGCATACATATCTGCACGCTTGTTGAAGCCCTCAGCATCAGCAGCGGTCCACCAATCCTTCAGGTTACCGCTGGCATCATACTGGCGACCCTGATCGTCGAAACCGTGAGTCATCTCATGACCAATCACTACACCGATAGCACCATAGTTGAACGCCGCGTCTGCCTTGGCATCAAAGAATGGATACTGAAGGATACCTGCTGGGAAGCAGATCTCATTGGTGGTAGGATTATAGTATGCATTCACAGTCTGAGGAGTCATATACCACTCATCTCTGTTGACTGGCTTACCAGCCTTCTCAGCAATCTCCTTATTGTTGCGGAACTGACGGCAAGCCATCACGTTCTCATAGAAACTCTTGGATGGGTCGATGGTAAGTTTGCTATAGTCAGTCCACTGGTTAGGATAACCAATCTTGACATAGAACTTATCGAGCTTATTGTGGGCAGCAGCCTTGGTCTCTGCACTCATCCACTTCTGAGCATCGATACGCTGACCGAGACTCACCTGGAGATTCTTGACCAAAGTCTCCATCATCTTCTTGGATGACTCTGGGAAGAACTTCTTGCAGTAGATTCTGCCGAGTGCCTCACCCATCTGAGCATCTACCTGAGAGGTGGCACGCTTCCACAATGGATGGTCTTCCTTTCTGCCACTCATAGTCTTGCCGAAGAAATCGAAGTTTGCCTCACGGATCTCATCGGTGAGATAAGCAGAAGAGCTGCCGATGACACTCCACTCCATCAATGCCTTCAAGGTCTCAGCATCCTCAGCAGCAGTAATCTTGTCGTAACCAGCCATGAATGCAGGCTGACCCACAATCATCTCCTGGATATATTCGCTCTTGATGCCCTCACCGTTAGCCAATGCCTCGAGAGGAATGTTTGGATAATTCTCCTTAAACTGCTTCAGGCTCATCTTGTTGTAGTTAGCCTGTGGGTCACGGAGTTCGGTACGGCTCTTGGAGATAGTAGCAAGACTGGTCTCGTGGAGGAATACCTTCTGTGCCTTCTTGGCTGCATCGGCAGCAGAGAAGCCATAGAGCTGGAACATCTTTGCCACGTAGGTCTTGAAAGCCTCACGGATGGCTACGGTAGCAGCATCGTTGTTGAGGTAGTAATCCTTGGAACCGAGAGTCAAACCACCTTGCATCACATTGTAGATGTTCATGGTTACGTTCTTCTCATCAGCACCGAAACCGGTACCGAAACCTACGCCCAAGCCCTGCATAGCATACTTCACCTGCAAGTTCTGGAGCTCAGCCTTGGTCTTGGCAGCAGCAATCTCGTCGAGGAGAGGCTTTACGGGAGCAATGCCCTCCTTGTTGCGGCGGTCGATATCGAGCGCCAACTTATAGAAGTCGGAAAGCTTCTGCTCGATGGTTCCTGCCTTGTAGGTCTTCTTCTTGAGCTCATCAAGAATAGAGTTGATACGCTTGTTGTTGTTCTCAGCCAACTGTTCGAAACTACCATAACGGCTGTAGGCAGCAGGCAGCGGATTGTTCTTCTGCCAGCCACCGGTAGCAAACTGATAGAAATCATCAGCAGGCTTTGCTGTCTTGTCAAGATTGCTCATGACAAGTCCCGACTTGTTCTGAGCATCAGCAGCCAAAGGCATGGCTGCGAGCATCATCATCGGAAGGATGTACTTCATTTTCATTTTCTCGTTATTTATTATTGTTTTAACTATGAATTCTTGATTTCCTCCAGTTCTTCGGAGAGCATCATCCAGTTCTCGTTTTCCTCATCCAGGCTCTTCATCAGCTCGGTATATTCGGTAACGAGTTCCATATTCGTAGCATTCTCAGGCTTCATCAGAAGGGCATCAATCTCAGCCTTGCGGGTTTCGAGCTTTTCAATCTTCGTCTCGCATTCCTTCACCGCCTTCTCAGCCTTGCGAATCTTCTTCTGCTGTTCCTTGTGCTCGGCATAGCTGAGCTTTCCGGAGGATGCCTCGGAAGAATCTGCAGAGGATGATGATGAAGAAGATGGAGATCCGGCAGATGACATATTCTGACTTCCGACCTGATTCGCCAGCGCCTGACTGATGCTCTCGGCATTGTGGGCACGGAGATAATCGTAGATACCGCCCAGATGCTCACGTACCTTTCCACCGGCAAACTCATATACCTTATCTACCAGTCCGTCAAGGAACTCACGGTCGTGGCTCACGATAATGGCGGTGCCGTCGAATGCCTTGATGGCTTCCTTCAACACATCCTTCGACTGCATATCGAGATGGTTGGTAGGCTCATCGAGAATCAGGAGATTCACCGGTTCGAGCAGGAGCTTGATCATCGCCAGACGGCTGCGCTCTCCTCCACTCAACACCTTGACATACTTCTCGGAAGTCTCGCCGCCAAACATGAAGGCACCCAGCAAATCGTTCACCTTGAGGCGCATCTCGCCGGTAGCCACATTGTCGATAGTCTGGAAGATGGTAAGATTCTCGTCGAGCAGCTGTGCCTGGTTCTGTGCGAAATAACCAATCTGCACATTATGACCTATCTTGAGATTGCCCGTAAAAGGAATCTCGCCCATGATACACTTCACAAGGGTAGATTTACCCTCGCCGTTCTTACCTACGAACGCCACTTTCTCGCCACGCTTGATGGTAAGGGTCACATGGTCGAAGACGGTATGATCGCCATAATCCTTTCTCACCTCATCGCAGATAACCGGATAATCGCCGCTACGGAGACAAGGAGGGAACTTGAGATGCATCTGCTTGGTATCCACCTCATCCACCTCGATCGGAACGATTTTCTCCAACTGCTTGATGCGGCTCTGCACCTGTACTGCCTTGGTCGGCTTATAGCGGAAACGCTCGATGAAATCCTTGATATCGGCTATTTCCTTCTGCTGGTTCTCGTAGGCACGGAGCTGCTGCTCGCGGCGCTCGGCACGAAGTACCACATACTCATCGTATTTCACCTTGTAATCCTCTACCCTTCCGCAGGTAATCTCCAGGGTGCGGTTGGTTACATTATTGATAAAGGCACGGTCGTGACTTACCAGCACCACCGCCTTGGCACTCTGCGCCAGGAACTGCTCCAGCCACTGGATACTCTCGATATCGAGGTGGTTGGTAGGCTCATCGAGGAGAAGTACATCCGGCTTCTGGAGCAGGATCTTTGCCAACTCGATACGCATACGCCATCCACCGGAGAACTCCCGGGTAGGACGGTCGAAATCTTCACGGGTGAAACCCAGACCGCTCAACGTGCGCTCTATTTCCGCCTCGTAGTTTTCACCGCCCATCATCATATAGCGATCATGTTCCTGGGTGAATTTCTCCACGAGCTGGGCATAGCTCTCGCTCTCGTAGTCAGTGCGGTCAGCCATTTCCTGCTGCATCTTGTCGAGGCGCGCCTTCATCTCGGTATTGTGGGCGAAAGCCTTTCGGGTTTCCTGCTTCACGGTGGTATCATCCTGCAGTTTCATCACCTGAGGCAGATAGCCGATGGTGGTTTCATTAGGGATAGCCACTACGCCGGAGGTTGGCTTCTGCAAGCCACAGAGAATCTTCAGCATCGTAGATTTACCGGCACCGTTCTTACCTACGAGGGCAATGCGGTCGCGGTCGTTGATTACGAAGCTTACATCATTGAAAAGTGGCTTTACGCCAAACTCTACTTTCAGTCCTTCTACTGAAATCATCCTATTTTAATGTATAATGTATAATTTATAATTTTCCTAACTACTTACTCAAGTTTCGCAAGTAAGCCCCACACGCCCTGAAAGGGCAGAAGCTCCTAGCCCAGGG
>OIAC01000031.1_pt1 | contig 38993 bp, 27 predicted proteins | sample 1580731 | NCBI WGS metagenome assembly OIAC01 (sample SAMEA3882504, study PRJEB24775) | human gut metagenome | biome: human-associated habitat; feature: intestine environment; material: feces | place: Netherlands | collected 2009/2010
GTGAAAAGGCAAAAAATAAAAAGGGGTGCGTCACAGACTTATGACACACCCTCTTACTTTTTTATCCTATATTTCAGTATCCTAATCTTTCTTCCAGAGCTTGCTCATATCCTCCAAGCTCTTGCCCTTGGTTTCAGGTACCAGCTTCCATACGAAGAAAGCTGCAACGATACAGATGGCACCATACAGACCATAGGTAAACCAATGACCGAAATCATCACCAGGAGTCAGGTGCATATTGAACATCGGTACAAAGGTAGAGCTGACGATGAAGTTGAATATCCACTGGAAAGCTACGGCAATCGCCACAGCCGCACCACGGATGGTATTCGGGAAAAGCTCGGCGATAAGCACCCAGGCAATAGGTCCCCAGGAGAACATAAAGCTGGCACTATATACCATGATACTCAGCATGGTAACCGTACTCAAGGCTTCATTTCCGAAGGTCAAGGCTACGCCCAAGGCTCCTGCTGCCATGCCGATGGAACCAAAGATAAGCAATGGCTTGCGCCCCAGCTTCTCTACCGTAAAGACGGCTACCAGCGTAAACGAGATATTCACAATACCCATGATGACGGTCTGGACCATCGGATTACCCATTCCCATATCCTGGAAGATACGAGGCGCATAATAGAGCACCGCATTGATACCCACAGCCTGCTGGAATACAGAAAGCATCACGCCCACAAAGATACACATAAAGCCATAAGAGAAGAGCTTCTCGGTCTTCACGGTCACCGTATTCTTGATATCGTGGATAATCTCACGTGCCTTCTCAGAACCATTGATCTTGGCAAGCACGCCGTATGCCTTCTCATCCTGTCCGATCATCACGAGATAACGAGGAGTCTCTGGTACGAAGCAGATCAGGAAGGTGAACAGTCCTGCCGGAACCATCTCGCTTCCAAACATATATCTCCAGCCCGTCTCGATGGTCCACTGCGCATCCACCATATTGGCGATGGCACCCGCAGCATCATAGATAGGATTGGCATGGGAACCCATAATGATGAAATTGACGAAGTAAACCACCAGCTGACCGAAGATGATGGCAAACTGATTGCAGCTCACCAACATACCGCGCATATTGCTCGGAGCGATTTCGCCGATATACATCGGACAGATGGCTGAAGCCATACCTACACCAATACCACCCAGCACACGATAGAAGTTGAATACCACCAGCAACGTCCAGTCGGCATGTCCCTGAGGCAGGAGATAAGATTCCGGTTCCATAGATCCCCAGGCTGAGAGGAAGAAGCAGACACCCGCAAAGATGAGCGAGCGCTTGCGACCCAGTCTGCTGGCGAAAAGACCAGAAAGCGAACTACCGATGATACAGCCGATCAGCGCACTGGAAGAAGTGAATCCGTGCATCACATCGGTGTATTCGAAATCACCGGCACCCTTGAAGAATGCCTGCAAACCCTTCTCGGCACCTGATATCACTGCGGTATCGTAACCGAAAAGCAAGCCACCCAATACGGCGACCATCACAATCGAGAAAAGATAGGCCTTAGAGCCCGTTTGTTGTTGTTCCATTTTACTATAGGTTATTTTTTTATTTGTTTATTTTTATATTTTTATCTGTTTATTTTAAAATAATACGCATAATCTGCACATTTCCCCTATTTTTTTTGTAAATTTGCAACCAAAATAAGAGAACATAGATATTACGTAATATGAACATCGCAGAATTCTTACATCAGAAGGGCGACAAAAGAGGCTTCTCTTTCGAGGTTTTGCCACCTCTCAAGGGTAATGGCACTGCGGCTCTCTTCCGCACCATCGACAGCCTCAAGGACTTCGACCCACGGTTTATCAACATTACCACACACCACAGCGAGTATGTTTACAAGGAACTGGAAAACGGTCTCCTCACTCGTCAGCGTGTGCGTCGCCGCCCTGGCACCGTTGCCATCGCAGGCGCAATCCAGAACAAGTACGACATCCCTGTCATCCCTCACGTCATCTGTAGCGGAGCCACGAAGGAAGACATCGAATACGAATTGCTCGATCTCCAGTTTCTGGGCATCAGCAATATCCTTGTGCTGAGAGGCGACAAGGCGAAAGAAGACCGACAGTTTACTCCAACAGAAAACGGTCATTCCAATGCCACCGACCTGCTGAAGCAAGTAAACCAGTTTAACAACGGTTTCTTCTTCGACGGCACCCCGATCAAGCATCCGGGTGATAAATTCTGCTGTGGCGTAGCCTGCTATCCAGAGAAGCACGAAGAGGCTCCCAACCTGGAGATGGACATGCAGCATCTCCTGGAGAAGCAGCAGTTGGGCGCTGACTATGCCATCACCCAGCTCTTTTACGACAACGAGAAATTCTATGCTTTCGTAGAGAAGGCTCGCCAGATGGGCATCACCATCCCTATCGTTCCGGCGCTGAAGCCATTCGCCAAGCTGAGTCAGCTCACCATGGTACCTAAGACCTTCCATTGCGACATCCCGGAAGCTCTGGCGCAGGAGGTTTTGAAGTGCAAGAGCGATGAAGATGCCAAGGCGCTCGGTATCGAGTGGACGACTGCCCAGGTGAAAGATCTCTTCGATCACGGATACAATCATATCCATTTCTTCACCGTTTCGGCGGTGGATAGCGTGAAGCAGATAGCTAAAATTTTATTTTAAAGTTCAAAGTTCTATGTTAAATAGTGAAGTGATAGGTCAGCAAGATATATGGAACCGTCTGATGGAGATGGTTCAGGAGAATCGTGTGCCTCATGCACTGATGTTCTGCGGTCCACAAGGTTGTGGAAAACTGGCAGTGGCGCTGGCTTTTGCCAGCTATCTGCTGGGCGATTCCCCGATGCTGAGAAAATGGGAGCATCCCGACCTGCACTTCACCTTCCCTACCATCAAGACATCCGAGATGAGCGGCGACCATACGCCCGTAAGTCTCGACTTTATGAAAGAATGGCGTGAGATGCTCCTCCAGGAAGGTCCGTATGTGCTGATCAGCGACTGGATGCAGCGCATGGGAAAGACTGATGCCGACTTCAACAAGCAGGCAATCATCACCGCCGATGAGACCGACAATCTTTCGAGAGAACTGAGCATGATGTCGAGTCAGGGCGGATACAAGATCAGTCTGATATGGTTGCCGGAGCGTATGAACCTCACGAGTGCCAACAAGATATTGAAACTGCTGGAAGAGCCGCCTCATCAGACACTCTTCCTCCTGGTAAGCGAACAGCCGGAACTCCTGCTCGAAACCATCAGAAGCCGCGCACAGCGTATCGACATGAAGAAGATTGAAACTTCCGAGGTGGAGAAAGCGCTCATAGAGCGAAGAGCGCTGGATGCAGAATCCGCCCACCGCATCGCCCGAATCGCCAACGGCAACTGGAACCATGCTTTGGAGGAGCTGGACTCTGGCAATGAAAACCGCCAGCATCTGGATATGTTCATCATGCTGATGCGCCTCTCCTATATGCGCAACATCCACGATTTGAAGAAGTGGAGCGAGGTGGTTGCCACCTTCGGCAGAGAGAAGCAGAAGCGAATGCTCGATTACTTCATGCACATGCTGCGCGAGAGTTTCATGTATAATTTCCGTCAACCGGAACTCAGTTATATGACACAGGAGGAGGAGAATTTCGCCAGGAAATTCGCCCGATTCATCAACGAGGCGAATATCATCGACATCTCCAATCTCTTCGAGGAAAGCAAGCGATTCATCGCCCAGAATGCCAACCCGAAAATCGTGTTCTTCGACCTGGCACTGAAGAATATCGTTCTGCTCATCAGAAAATAAAGGAAATACATCCCCCGAAAGGGCAATATATATTAATCAATAAATAATAAATAGAATACATCGTGGATTATAAAAATATGAAATTCAAAATGTGGAATGGCTGCGATAGAGGTCTATGCTGCAAGGCTGTGGGGCGTCAGGACCGACAGCTCAACACATACGACTGGCTAGCCGACGTGCCAGGAAACGCTGAGAGCACCGACCTGGTGGAAGTGCAATTTAAAAATACCCGAAAGGGATATTATCACAATGTTAACAACCTCGACCTCAAGAAGGGCGACATCGTGGCTGTAGAGGCTAACCCGGGTCACGACGTGGGTGTAGTAACATTAACCGGCCGACTGGTAAAACTGCAGATCAAGAAGGCAAACCTCAAGTCACAGGATGACATCAAGCGCATCTACCGACTTGCCAAGCAGGTGGACCTCGACAAGGCAAAGGAAGCCAAGAGCCGCGAACACGACACCATGATCCAGAGCCGTCAGATAGCCAAGGACCTGGGCCTGAAGATGAAAATCGGCGACGTGGAGTATCAGGGCGATGGCAACAAGGCCATCTTCTACTATATCGCTGATGAGCGTGTAGATTTCCGCCAGCTCATCAAGGTACTTGCCGATACCTTCCATGTCCGTATCGAGATGAAGCAGATTGGTGCACGTCAGGAGGCTGGCCGTATCGGCGGTACCGGTCCTTGCGGCAGAGAGCTCTGCTGCGCTACCTGGATGAAGAACTTCGTAAGTGTGAGCACCAATGCTGCACGCTACCAGGACATCTCGCTCAACCCTCAGAAGTTGGCTGGCATGTGCGCCAAACTGAAGTGCTGCCTCAACTACGAGGTAGATAACTATGTAGAGGCAAGCCGAAAGATGCCACCTAAGGATGCCGTGCTTCAGACTGCCGACGGCGAGTTCCATCAGTTCAAGGTAGATATCCTTGCCGGACTCATCACCTACTCTTCTGACAAGAACATGGCTTCCAACCTGGAGACCATCACAGCAGAACGTGCCAAGGAAATCATCGAGATGAATAAACAGGGCGAGAAACCGCTCAGCCTGATGGAGAATGGCAAGATGAAGGAAACTTCCAAGAGCATCGACCTGCTCAATGAGTCTGATCTCAGCCGATTCGACAAGGCGAAGAAAAAGAAGAAGAACAAGAACCGCAATGCGAACCGCCCGGAAAGAAACGAGAACCGCCAGCCAAACGGCAACCGTTCAGAGAAGGGAGATAACCGTCAGCCAAACGGCAATAACCGCAATAGGGATAATAGAAACAAGGGACCTCGCCAGCAGGGAAACAGACCTCAACAGGGCAATAACAATAAGCCTCAGCAAGGCAATAATAACAAGCCTCAGCAGGGCGAGAATAACAAGCCACAGCAGGCAAACAACAACAAGCCTCAGCAGGCAAACAACAACAAGCCTCAGCAGGGCGAGAATAACAAGCCACAGGAGGACAAGAAGTAAAAATGAAAAGACTGATTCATTTCGTTTTCATACTGGTGGCAACCATAGCCTTCAGCGCTTGCAATCATGCCAAGGTATATGATGAATATGCCCACACGCCGATTGCAGGATGGGAGAAGAACGATACCCTATCGTTCGAAATCCCTCCGATGGCTGCCACCGGCTATTACCGGCAGAGCCTGGGTCTGAGAACCACAGGTGCCTATCCGTTTACGGCATTGACACTCATCGTGAACCAGACCATCTACCCTGCCAACAAGGGCAAGCGTATCGAGAAGACTGATACCCTACTCTGCCAGCTCATCAACCAGCATGGCGAGAACAAGGGACAGGGCATCAGCTACTATCAGTACAACTTCCCTATCAATATCTATAAGATAAACAGAGGCGATTCCATCCATATCGCCATCCGCCATGATATGAAGCGTGAAATTCTTCCGGGTGTAAGCGACATCGGAGTGAAAATAACGAAAAATGACCAATGAGACGTATCTCACTGGTCATTTTTTTATGCTGTAAAATTCTAGCTTCTTACCAGGTTTCTTCCGGCATCAATACGCAGGAAGATGAAAAGCAGGATGGTAAAGCCCCAGAGCGAACTACCTCCATAACTGAAGAACGGAAGCGGAATACCGATTACCGGCGTCAGTCCCAGCACCATTCCCACATTAATAAATAGGTGGAACAGGAATACCGAGAGCACACAGTAGCCGTATATTCGTCCGAACTTGAAAGGTTGTCGCTCCGCCAGATGTATCAATCTCAATATCAACATCAGGAAGAGCAGCAGCACGCCTGCCGAACCCAGGAATCCTTCCTCCTCTCCTACCGTACAGAAGATGAAGTCGGTATCCTGCTCAGGCACGAACTTCAGCTTGGTCTGGGTTCCGTTCAGGAATCCCTTTCCCTGCAAGCCACCCGAACCGATGGCTATCTCACTCTGATGCACATTATATCCGGCACCCGCCAGGTCTTCGTCCAATCCCAGCAGCACATTGATACGCACTCGCTGGTGAGGTTCCATCACGTTGTTCAGCACGTAATCGGCACTGTAGAAGAAGGCAATACTTCCCATTGCGAATATCGAAATCAGGAAATAGTTGCGGAAGCGGGTCCTCAGACCGTGATACACCAGGAATCCGATCATCACCGCACAGAGCAGCAGCTGCACCCATACGATGTCAAACGGAATGATGTAGGTGGAGAAGAGTGCAAAGATGAGCGTGATGCCCACCGAGTAGCACAGGATGATGAGAGCATGCTTCCTGTTGCCCGTATAGCTGTTCACCAGTCCTGCCGTGAAGATCTGCACCAGCAGCAGCACCGTGAACTTTCCCACCGAGGTGTAGGTATCCCACATCGTCACGTTCTCGTACTTGATACCCACCACAAAGTAAACCACCATCGAGACTCCGGTAAAGAGGATGGCACCCGGCATTCCCTCGCGGTAAAGCATCAGGAAGAAGGCGGAATATACCAATGCCGAACCCGTCTCGCGCTGTCCCACGATACATATCATAGGCAAAATGATGATGCCCATAGCCGCCATGAAATGCTTCATCTTATGGATATTGAATCCATAGCTGCACATAAACTTCGCCACAGCCAGCGCCGTAGCAAACTTACCGAACTCGGCAGGCTGCAGTCGCAGCGGTCCTAGCACCAGCCAGGAGTGCGAACCCTTGATGCTATGCGGATTGAATATCGTGGCAAAAAGCAGCAATATCAGCACGGCATAGATCACGTAGGCGAAGGTATCGAAAAAACGGTCGTCCATCATCAGGATGACGAAGCCCAGCGCTATGGAGGTACCTATCCATATAATCTGCATACCCGAACGGGCACCCAGACTGAAGATATCGTTGTCGCCATAGGTATAGCTGGCACCGCAGACACTGATCCAGCCGAAGCAGAGCAATGCCAGATAGATGCCGATGGTCCACCAGTCGAGCGAACGGAGAATACCAGCTGGTTGTTTATTATCTGATTGAGCCATTGTCTTTATTATTCAATGAATTGAAACTGCAGTCTCAGGATAGAAACTGCAGTTTTGATTTGAAACTTCAGTATATTATCTGCTACTAGAGCCGTAGGCAATTCTTCGGGCCTGCATCTGTGCCGCCTGACTTTCAGAAGCAGGAGAAAGCTTGCCTTTCAGATACTGCTCCATCATCAAACCTCCGATAGGCACACCGTAGTCGGCACCCCATCCACCATTCTCCACATACACGGCGATGGCGATTCTCGGATTGTTCATAGGAGCAAAGCCCATGAATACAGAGTGGTCGTGACCACGGTTCTGAGCCGTACCGGTCTTGCCGCAAGCCTCGAAGTCGTAACGGGAGAGCATCTTACAGGTACCCTTCAGTGCCGAACTTCTCATACCAGCCACCACATAGTCATAGGCTCGCTTCGAAGCCTTGGTGTAATGACGGCGGGTATAAAGCGTATCGAGCGGTTCGCCCTGCACCTTACGCACTACGTGAGGCACATAGTAATAGCCTCGGTTGGCGATGGTGGCACCCAGATTGGCAATCTGCAGAGGAGTGAGGTTCACCTCACCCTGTCCGATAGAGATACTGATGACGGTCAATCCGTTCCAGGAGCCCTTGTAGGCCTTGTCATAGAACTGTGCATTTGGAATCAGACCTCGCTTCTCACCCGGCAAATCGATGCCCAGCTTATAGCCGAATCCCATACTCACCATATAGTCTTTCCATACAGTCATCGCCTCCTGCACCGAGCCATACTTCTTCTTGTTGCCTATCATATAATAAAGTCCCCAGCAGAAGTAACCGTTGCAGGAAGTACTGATGGCATCCACCAGCGCAATAGGCGACGGGTGACCATGACATCCCACATGCAGACCTTTGTAAGAGAAACCATGATTACATGGGAAGGCTGTGCCCGGAGTGATGATTCCCTCGGTAAGATAAGTCAGCGCCTGGGAGGTCTTGAAGGTAGAACCCGGAGGATACTGTCCCATGATACTACGGTTCAAGAGCGGTTTCCAAGGGTTCTGCGACAGCCACTTGTGCATCTTTCCCCTATTCTTGCCCACCAGTCGGCGCGGATCATAGGAAGGAGATGAAACCATCGCCAGCACCGATCCGTCTCTTGGGTCAATGGCAACGATACTTCCAATCTTGCCCTGCAGCAGTCTTTCGCCCAGAGCCTGAAGGTTGACATCGATACCCAGCGTCAGGTCCTTACCGGCAACAGGCCGCTGGTCGAGTTTTCCGTTCTGATAGCTTCCCTGTATTCTTCCGCGGGCATCGCGAAGCATAATCTTCACGCCCTTGGTACCTCGGAGCTCCTTCTCGTAATGCTTCTCCAGTCCCAGCTTACCGATATAGTCACCCGGCTGATAGTAGTCATCCTCCTCTATATCGCTTGGTGAAACCTCACCCACATCTCCCAGTACATGGGCAGCGTATGGATAGACATATTCTCTCACGCTTCGCTTCTGCACATAGAAACCGGGGAACCGGAACATCTTCTCCTGGAAGACGCTGAAGTCCTTGTCAGAAAGCTGACTCATAAAGAGCTGCTGGGTATATCGCGAGTATCCGGGATTCTTGTTTCTGTCCTTGATGGTCTCCATTCGCTTCTCGAAAGCCTCCTTGGTAATGCCAAGGGAGTTGCAGAAGTCCATCGTATCCAGACGTCCCTCCTGCTCCTTCATCACCACCATGATATCATAGGAAGGCGAATTATACACCATCAGCTTGCCGTTTCTATCGTAGATGGCGCCACGCGAAGGGAACTCAATCTGCTTCAGGAAGGCATTGGAATCGGCATTCTTCTTATAATCCTCACTCATAATCTGAAGCGTAAAGAGACGAATGGCGTATATGACTACAATTGCTATAGCCACACCACCAATCACATACTTACGCTTATCAAGATTGTAATCCACCATATTATATATATAGCTGAAATTTTTTGTTTGATCTTTTACTGTTCTCTGTCTTGCAGCAAGGTTCTATCCCTTGCGGAAGCTCTCCAATGCCATGATGAGCAGCATCGTGATGGCTGTACCGCCACCGATGCGGAGGAGCCACTCCATCCAATTGAAGAAATTGAAGGTCTCCAGAGTAAAGAATACCAGATTATAAACGAGTACGATAACCAACGTGTAGAGAACATACGAACCGACACCGATGGTGCGCATGGACGGCTCCAGGTCGTCGGCACTGTCTCTTGGCACGAAGAGTTCGAAAAGATAAGGCTGAAGCAGTCCGATGAAGGTCATCGAAGCTGCAGCTACTCCCGGCGTATTGGCAAACACGTCGATACAAAGTCCCATCATGAAGCTCCACAGCATCACCGACCAGCGTGGGTGGTTTCTGCGGAAATGGAGCACCATGAGAATATACAGCAAGGGGGTGGCGCAGTTGAACAAGTGGATATGGTTGAACACCAATCCCTGCACCAGCACGAGCACCACGAAGATGCCGAGTCGTTTTATCAAATCTATACTCATTGCTACTTATATATCTCCTCTTACTATGATCTTTTAATTTTTACCTTTGGCATTGCCGTCGGGCATGATACTATCCTGTGCAGCACGCATAATCTGAAGGCGTTCCTTCATTACGGCATCATCGATGACGCAGACATCACGCAGACGGGCAAAGTCGGTAGAAAGTCTCAACTGTACTCTATACGACAATCCATCAGCAGAATTAAACACGTGCAGAATCTTGCCCACTCTTACTCCCGGAGGGAACACAGCCGAATAGCCACTCGTTACTACGTAGTCGCCCAGCTTGAAGTGGGCATGACGTGGCACCTCTTCCAGATATGCCAGTTCCGAAACGCCACCCTTCCATCGCAGATAGCCGAAATAGCCTCTGCCCTGGATGGTACAACTGATATTCGACTTCACGTTGAGCACTGGTATCACGATGCTGTAATGCTGAGCTACGAGATACACGATGCCCACCACTCCGGTACCGCTTATCACACCCATATCCTTATGGATGCCGTCAGCGCTACCCTTGTCGATGGTAATCAGGTTGTCTGGCTTGTCCAGGCTGTTGGCCACCACCTTGGCAGGGATGAGTCGGTAATTCTGAAGCAGCGCAAACTGGTCGCGGTGATAGATGGCACTATCCTTGGTTACTCCATAGAGGCTGTCGCTCAGCTGCTGCACCTGCTGTTCCAGATAGGCATTCCGCTGGGTAAGTTCCTGGTTCACCTTGGTCAGGGAGAAGAAAGTCTCCACGTTGGCATCCCATTCATAGATCTTGCCCGTCACGGCATTGGCTGTAGAAAACCACGCACTGCCCTGGTAGCTGTTATACTGGAACAGAAGCACCATGCTCACCACCTCCAGAATCACGAAGACAAACCAATGGTTGTATTTCTGCAAAAACTCTAAAAGGTTGTGCATACTTAAAAAAATGAATCTGTATATGATTAAAATTCCGCAAATGGGCACAAGTGGTCCAGATGCGGAATTTAAATATCTTGAAATTATCTCATCAGGAATGAGAAACGATCCACATTCTTCAATGCGATACCGGCACCCTTAGCCACACTGTGCAATGGATCCTCGGCGATATGGAATGGGATGTTGATCTTGTCCTGAAGTCGCTTGTCGAGACCGCGGAGCAGAGCACCACCACCTGAAAGCCAGATACCGTTCTTCACGATGTCGGCATAAAGCTCTGGTGGAGTATTCTCGAGAGCAGAGAGTACTGCATTCTCTATCTTGGCTACAGTCTTGTCCAGACAGTGAGCAATCTCCTGATAGCATACAGGCACCTCCATTGGGAGCGCTGTGATACGGTTAGGACCGTGAACGATGAAGTCTTCAGGAGCCTCATCTCCCAGATCTGTCAGGGCAGAACCCACATGAATCTTGATACGCTCAGCCATACGCTCAGAAACCTTCACGTTGTGCTGGCGGCTCATATACTCCTGGATGTCGGCTGTCAGGTCGTCACCGGCAGTACGGATAGAGTTGTTGGATACGATACCACCCAGAGAGATGACTGCAATCTCGGTGCTACCACCACCTATATCAACTATCATGTTACCTTCTGGTGCCTCTACGTCGATACCGATACCGATAGCAGCAGCCATAGGTTCAAAAATCAAATATACGTCGCGACCGTCGGCATGCTCGGCAGAGTCGCGTACGGCACGGAGCTCTACCTCAGTAGAACCAGAAGGCACACCAATCACCATACGGAGTGAAGGTGAGAACAATCGGCTTCCTGTATGAACCATCTTGATAAGTCCACGCATCATCTGCTCGCAGGCAGTAAAGTCGGCGATAACGCCATCACGCAAAGGACGGATTGTACGGATGTTATCATGAGTCTTCTCGTACATCATCTTTGCCTTCTCGCCTACGGCAATCATCTTGTCGGTGCGTCGGTCGAGGGCAACAACAGAAGGTTCGTCCACTACAATCTTATCATCACTGATAATGATAGTATTGGCGGTACCCAAGTCCATTGCGATTTCCTGAATAAATGAAAAAAATCCCATTTGCTAATGTAAATCTAATATTTTAAGCTTAAAATCTTTCCTTTGTAGTCATCTTCCCGCCCTCGCTTTCAAGAGCGGGAAGAGTTGCGAGATGAATAGGTTTACCTCTTTATTACTTGGCAAACCAAGCGTGGATAGCAGTATCATAGTGAGAACTTACGCCGAATGCACGCTCTGCGAACATCTTGCGGTCCTCAATGTCGGTTTCAGCACCCTTCTTCTTCAGGATGTCGAGAAGCACACTGTACTCAGCCTTGCTAGGAACGATAACCACGTCCTTGAAGTTCTTGGCACCGGCACGGATCAGGGAGATACCACCGATATCAATCTTCTCGATGATGTCGGCATCGCTGGCGCCGCTGGCTACAGTCTGCTCAAATGGATAGAGATCCACGATAACGAGGTCGATAGAAGGAATCTCATACTCCTTCATCTGCTCCTGGTCGCCCTCATTGTCGCGACGGGCCAAGATACCTCCAAATATTTTTGGATGAAGAGTCTTCACACGACCACCGAGGATTGATGGATATGTGGTGACATCCTCAACTTTTTCACATTCATAACCCAAAGATTCGATAAACTTCTGAGTACCACCTGTGCTCAGGAACTTAACACCCTCTTCATTCAACTTGGCGAGCAACTCGTCCAAGCCATCCTTGTGAAAGACAGACACCAAAGCTGTCTTGATCTTCTTTGTTTCAGCCATTGACTTTATATATTACGAATTTTTATATTCAATATGGTTTCTAAAAACGCTGCAAAGATACAAAGAATATTTGAAATACACAAATATTTAATACCTATTATCACATTATTTAAAGGATATTTGCGATAAATCAAGTAATGGTTCAGCCATTTTGACAGAAGCTTTTCTGCGAATAGGGAAAAAGGAAGGAAAAAACAGACAAAATGTCAGAAAAACGCCCAAAAACACGCAATGGGCACGCTATTCGCATCCCCCGATTGTGATGCCGGAAGCCAGCAAGGCTGAAGCATCATCCAAGGCTGAAAGTCCGGAAGAACTGAAGCCAGACAACAAGAAGTAGAACAAATAACATTTAGAAAGGAGATCAAGATATGACATTCGACAAATTTACAATCAAGGCGCAGGAAGCGGTGCAGGCCGCTGTGAACATAGCGCAGAGAAATGGTCAGCAGACCATCGAACCGGTGCATCTTCTCAGTGGTATCATCGAGAAAGCACCTGATGTAACCAACTACATCTTCCAGAAGCTGGGCATGAACGGCAACCAGATTGCCATGCTCCTGCAGCAGGAGATGCAGCACCTGCCTCGGGTGCAGGGTGCCGGTCAGCCATACCTCTCGGGCGATACCAACCAGATATTGCTCAATGCCGAGGACATCGCCAAGAAGATGGGAGATGAATTCGTCAGCGTGGAGCCTATCCTCCTCGCTATCCTCAAAGGCAACTCTACCGCTGCCCGAATCCTCAAGGATGCGGGTGCCAACGAGAAGGACCTCACTGCAGCCATCCAGGCTTTGCGGCAGGGACAGAACGTAAAGAGCCAGAGTGCCGACGAGAACTATCAGAGTCTTGAAAAATATGCCAAGAACCTGGTAGAACAGGCTCGCAGCGGCAAGCTCGACCCAGTAATCGGCCGTGATGAAGAGATTCGCCGTGTGCTCCAGATTCTCTCTCGCCGAACCAAGAACAACCCTATCCTTATCGGTGAGCCTGGTACAGGTAAAACCGCTATCGTCGAGGGACTTGCAGAGCGTATCGTCCGTGGCGACGTACCTGAGAATCTGAAGAACAAGCAGCTCTATTCGCTTGATATGGGTGCACTGGTTGCCGGTGCCAAATACAAGGGTGAGTTCGAGGAGCGTTTGAAGAGCGTCATCAAGGAGGTAACCAATGCCAACGGTCAGATTATCCTCTTCATCGATGAGATTCATACCCTGGTAGGTGCTGGCGGTGGCGAAGGTGCCATGGATGCAGCCAACATTCTGAAGCCAGCCTTGGCTCGTGGTGAATTGAGAGCCATCGGTGCTACTACCCTCAACGAGTATCAGAAGTACTTCGAGAAGGATAAGGCACTGGAGCGTCGATTCCAGACTGTGATGGTGAATGAGCCAGACGAGGTAGATGCCATCAGCATTCTTCGTGGTATCAAGGAGCGTTACGAGAACCACCACAAGGTTCGTATTCAGGATGACGCCTGCATAGCAGCTGTCAAGTTATCTGAGAGATATATTTCTGATAGATTCCTCCCGGATAAGGCCATCGACCTGATGGATGAAGCCGCAGCCAAACTTCGTATGGAGCGTGACTCCGTGCCAGAGGAACTGGATGAAATCACCCGTCACTTGAAGCAGTTGGAAATTGAACGTGAAGCAATTAAGCGCGAGAACGACCAGCCTAAGATTCAGCAGCTCGACAAGGAGATTGCAGAGTTGAAGGATAAGGAGCACGACTTCCGCGCAAAGTGGGAAGGCGAAAAGGCTCTTGTTAACAAAATTCAGCAAGACAAGCAGGAGATGGAGAACCTCAAGTTCGAAGCTGAGCGCATGGAGCGTGAAGGCAATTACGAGCGTGTAGCCGAGATTCGCTACTCTAAGCTGGTAGCTCTTGAAGAGGACATCAAGAAGATTCAGGAGCAGCTGAAGAGCACCCAGGGCGGTGAGGCAATGATCCGTGAAGAGGTGACAGCCGATGATATTGCAGAGGTAGTAAGCCGCTGGACCGGAATACCAGTAAGCCGAATGATGCAGAGCGAACGTGAGAAACTGCTCCATTTGGAGGAGGAACTCCACAAGAGAGTCATCGGTCAGGACGAGGCAATCACTGCCGTAAGTGATGCCGTTCGCCGCAGCCGTGCCGGTTTGCAAGACCCAAAGCGTCCTATCGCCAGCTTCATCTTCCTCGGTACCACCGGTGTAGGTAAGACCGAGCTTGCCAAGGCTTTAGCAGAATATCTCTTCAACGACGAGTCGATGATGACGAGAATAGATATGAGTGAGTATCAGGAAAAGTTCAGTGTCACCCGTTTGATTGGAGCGCCTCCGGGGTATGTAGGATACGATGAGGGTGGCCAGTTGACCGAGGCTGTTCGCCGCAAGCCATACAGTGTGGTTCTCTTCGATGAGATTGAGAAGGCTCATCCAGATGTCTTCAACACCCTGCTTCAGGTATTGGACGATGGCCGATTGACCGACAACAAGGGTCGTGTAGTCAACTTCAAGAACACCATCATCATCATGACTTCCAATGCGAGCCGTGAGATGTTGAAGAAGACCTTCCGTCCTGAGTTCCTGAACCGTATCGACGACATCATCACCTTCCAGCCATTGACCAAGGATCAGATTGCCAAGGTAGTAGAGTTGCAGATGAACAGAGCCAAGAAGATGTTGGAGCCTCAGGGCTTCGATCTCCGCTGGACTCCAGCCGCCATCGGTTATCTTGCCGAGGTAGGTTACGACCCAGAGTTTGGTGCCCGCCCAGTAAAGCGTGCCATCCAGGATTACGTTCTGAATGATTTGAGCAAGAAGATTCTTGCCGAGGAAGTAAGTCGCGAGAAGCCAATTACCATCGACTACTCAGAGGCAAACGGCATCGAGTTCAAGAATCTCTAAAAGATAGGTTTTTATCATTTCCTATTATATGAGAAAGGTTCCTTCGGGGAGTAACATCCCCGTCGGGACCTTTTTTTATGCATGCATTCCCCAACTTTTTGGGGAATATTTCCACAGAGTTTCCTCACATTCCACACCATTCATTTTTGGCACAAAACGCATAAACACTTGATTATCAGCACAAAGCCATTTTTCTCATCTTTTTGGCACGCAGATTGTGACTATGATGATCGGGTTCGATAATGAATCCACAAACAAATAAGTAACATCAATTAGTAACAATTTAAAAAAGATAAGATTATGAAGAAGTTTATGTTTGCAGCTATCGCAGCTTTGGTTATGGTTTCAGTAAGCAACGTTTTTGCATCAAGCAAAATGGTTAGTAACGCTCAGGTTGCTCCTGTTGATACAGTAGCTCCAAATGCACCTTCCGATTCATTGGCAGTAGATGCTCCAGTTCAGCCACAGGCTGCAGCAGAGGATTCTACCCAGCAAGAGAATGCAACAGAGGAGACTCCAGCAACAACAGAGGATTCTACCCAGCAGGAAACTACTGAGCAGAAGGAGACTACAGAACAGCAGCCAGCAGAGCAGACTGCTACAGAGCAGCAGACGATTGCTGAATAATAAAATAGGAAAAGACAATTCATTTTGCAGGCGTTATACAAGAAAGAATAGATTAGGTTAGTTTTTTAAAAGGTAATAAGACTTATTCAGGTTTCCATAGAATTTACATGATTTTCAAATATAAGATAGAATTTTAGGTTCGGTTTAGTGAAAAGTGAAGTCTGTTGGCAGTGATGCCAGCAGACTTCTTGCGTTTTACGACAGTTTTTATTTCATGAGATTTTATATTGGTAAGGAAAGGTTGTCTATCGAAACCAACAAGAGTTTTCTTTAAAAAGTTGAGAAACTATCCATAAAAGACAAAAAAGTATAAATAGTGAATCATATAAATGGTCAAGTGAAATATTATCATTATCTTTGTAACTAAAATAATAGGTAACAAAACTATGACGCCAGAAGAAAAAGCAAGAGTCAAAATAGACCAATGGTTTGCTGATGCAGGATGGAAGGTTGTCAATCGGGATGAATACGAGCCTACCATCTCAGCCGTAGCTATTCGTGAGGGATTGCTTAAAGGCAATCTTGAAGCAGATTATTTCCTGTTTATCAATGGGAAAGCTGTCGGTGTGCTCGAAGCTAAACGAGAAGAAATTAATATTTCTTCCAATATTGTGAGTGAACAGGCTATCACATATGCAAAGAGTGTACCTGACTGTTATCAAGCCTGGCAAAAACCTTTGCCTTTCCTTTTTAAATCAAATGGCAAGGAAATAGAGTTTTTTGATTATAGACATCGTGAAACTTCAGAATGGGAAACTATCAGCCGCATTCTTACTCCTAAGGAAATAGTAAAGATGTTAGGTATAGACGACCCTTTTGCCGGACTTCCTACATTGAATAAGAAAGGTCTGCGAGAATGCCAATATGAGGCAGTCACGGAATTGGAGAAGAGCTTCCGTATAGGGCAAAATCGTGCATTGATGGTTCTAGCTACTGGTGCCGGCAAAACATATACGGCATGTCTCACGGCCTATCGCATGCTTAGCTATACTCCTATGCGTCGTGTTCTGTTTCTTGTTGACCGCAATAACCTCGGAAAACAGGCAGAAACAGAGTTTGGCACATTCCGCCTTACGGAAACTGGTGATGCCTTCAATACTATCTATGCAGTCAACAGGTTGAAGTCGGCTGAAGTACCAACAGACAGCAATGTGGTTATCTGTACCATACAAAGATTATTCTCACTCTTAAAAGGAGAAGAGATTACGGATACAGATGATGACGATGAAGATACATCTGATGGTGAAGTAACATTACCAGACAACCCAAACTTACCACACGATTTCTTCGACCTTATTGTTATAGATGAGTGTCATCGTTCTATTTATGGCAACTGGCGCAAGGTGCTAGAATACTTTGATACAGCTCGTCTTATAGGTCTTACTGCGACACCAATTGCTGAAACGATGGCATTCTTCAACAACAACCGTGTTGTAAACTATACACTTGAGCAGTCAATCATAGATGGTGTCAACGTCGATAGCCGTATCTACCGAATCAGAACAAAGGTAACTGAAGAAGGTGGAGCTATCATGCAAGGCCAGAGAACCAAAGTTGAGACTCGATACACTGGTGAAGTTAAAACCGTAAGTACAAAGGAAACGAAGACTTATACGAAAGAAGAGTTAAATCGAAGCATCATCAACCCTGCCCAGATAAAACTTATTCTTTCCACTTATCGTGATGCTGTCTATACAGAAATGTTCAATGACCCTCAAAGAGAGCCTAATATGGACTATCTGCCAAAGACCCTCATCTTTGCGCTCAACGAGAACCATGCAACAAATATCGTTCAAATTGCTAAAGAAGTTTTTGGACGCACGGATGACCGCTTTGTTCAGAAAATAACCTATTCAGCAGGAGATAGCAATGAACTGATACGCCAGTTTCGTAACGACAAGGACTTTCGCATTGCCGTAACCTGTACTCTTGTGGCAACAGGAACAGATGTAAAGCCTCTGGAAGTCGTGATGTTTATGCGTGATGTGGCTTCAGCTCCCCTCTATACACAGATGAAAGGTCGTGGAGTCCGGACAATAGGTGATGAACAGCTGCGCAACGTGACACCTAATGCTATCAGCAAAGACTGCTTCTTCCTAGTTGATGCAGTAGGAGTAACCGAACATGAGCATATCATACCAGGTCAGTATGAAGGTCCAGAGACAGAGACCATCACCTTAAAAGAACTATTGGAACGTATCGCTCATGGAAATCTGCCAGACAATTACCTCAAGCGACTTGCTGCCACATTATCCAGACTTTACAATAAGGCAGATAATGCACAGCGACAGGAATTTGTCCGCATCGCTCATGATGACATGCTGGAAATTGCTCAACGCATCTATGATGCTCTCGATTCTGAGCACCAGCCACAATTGCCACCATACGTAGATATCAATGAACCTAACAATGAACGTAAGGGTTTGGTATCTCCGATAGCTAATCATGCCAATGTCCGTAAGTACATTCTGATTCTTGCAGCAGGTTTTGTCAACACGCTGATGCCAGGAGAAGATACGCTCATATCCAAAGGTTTCTCTATAGAAGAGGCTCAAAGTACCACAGATGCATTTGAGCAATATTGCTGCGAACACTGTGATGACATAGAAGCTTTACGTATTCTATATAATAACGAGGGCGAACCTATCACTTATTCCATGTTGAAGGACTTGGAAAACAAGTTGAAGATGGAGAACAACCGCTTTGCACAAAAGCTCTTATGGAATTCATACGCCATCGTATATGGTGATAAAGTACGCCGCACGACCAAAAAGGAAGAATCGGAGGCTCTTACCAACATCATCCAACTGGTACGCTTCGCTTACCATCAGACAGAAAAACTGGAAAGTGCCTATCCTACGGCTCGAAGTATGTTTAATCTTTGGTATGGTCGAAAACAGATGGATATAACAGCGAAGCAGAAAGATTTGATAGGCAAGATAGTGGAATACATCGCAGCCAATGGAGCCTGCAACGTGCGAGAGATAAGGAAGAACGATGTCACCCATGCAGCCCAATTGATTGCAGCTTTCGGAAACATGAAGAAAGCTGACGAGGCTTTGGATTCCGTATATAAATTTATAGTATTAAGAACAACTGCATAGTATATAGATATGGCTAAAAATATAACAACTGAGCAAACGCTCACAAAAAAGGTATGGAATCTTGCTACGACATTAGCAGGAGTCGGAGTAGGATTTACAGATTACATCACACAACTCACCTATCTTCTTTTCTTAAAGATGGATGACGAGAATATGGAACTCTTTGGAGAGGATTCATCCATACCTGTTGGGTATAGATGGAAAGACTTGACAGGCTTGGATGGCTATGATCTCGTAAAGCAATATGAGAGTACACTCAAACTATTAAGTCAACAAGATGACCTCATTGGCACCATCTATACCAAAGCACAAAACAAGATTGACAAACCTGTCTATCTTAAGAAGGTAATCACTATGATAGATGAAGAGCAATGGCTCATCATGGATGGTGATGTAAAAGGTGCTATATATGAAAGCATCTTGGAGAAAAATGGTCAAGATAAAAAAAGTGGTGCTGGTCAGTACTTTACCCCACGTCCACTGATTAAAGCTATGGTTGACTGCTTGCAACCCCAAATTGGTGAGACTGTATGCGACCCCGCCTGTGGTACTGGTGGCTTCTTGCTTGCTGCCTACGATTACATGAAGGAACAAAGCCAGAATCGTGATAAATTGGACTTTTTGAACAACAAAGCGTTACATGGCAATGACATCACCCCACTTGTGGTTACACTTGCCTCCATGAACCTTTATCTTCATGGTATAGGCACAGACCACAGCCCTATCGTATGCGAGGACTCTTTGGAGAAAGAACCTTCCACCTTAGTGGATGTCATCCTTGCCAATCCTCCGTTTGGAACACGCCCTGCCGGTTCTGTTGAAATCAATCGTCCAGACTTCTATGTTGAAACCAAGAACAACCAGCTCAACTTCCTTCAGCATATGATGCTGATGCTCAAAACTGGCGGACGTGCAGCAGTAGTCCTGCCAGACAATGTACTTTTTGAAGGCAACGCAGGAGAGACCATCCGCAAGAAACTCTTGTCGGATTTCAATCTCCATACCATTCTCCGTTTACCTACAGGCATTTTCTATGCACAGGGAGTAAAGGCAAACGTACTATTCTTTACCAAGGGACAGCCAACTAAGAATATTTGGTTCTACGACTATCGCACTGGTGTAAAACACACCTTGGCTACGAACAAGTTAGAGCGTCACCACCTCGATGACTTTGTAACCTGCTATCATGCTGAGGACATCAATGCCCGCAAAGAGACATATGATGCAGACAAGAACCCATCTGGCAGATGGCGCAAGTATAGCATTGATGAAATCATGGCTCGTGACAAGACTAGTCTTGATATCACTTGGATAAAACAGGGTAATGATACTGAAGATTTACCATTGAGCAAATTGATGTCAAACATCAAGGAACAGAGCATGAATATCAGCAAGGCCGTAAGCGAGTTGGAGAAATTATTGAGTGGAATAAAGGAGGTATAAAATGGACAAAAGTTTGATAAACACTAACATCGAACAGCAGTTTACTGAAGTCGTAAATCTGATAGTTCAGCATCGAAGTAAAGCGTCTATGGCTGTCAATAAGGAGATGCTGCTCACAGCGTGGCATGTAGGTGCCTATGTTTCCAAGAAGTTAAAAAGTGAGGAATGGGGAAGCAAGGTTATTTCCCAACTATCTGAATATATCCGTTCTCAACATCCTGAGATAAAAGGATATAGTAGAAGAAACATATATAATATGGTGATGTTCTATGATGAATATTCTACGGAAACTTTCACTACGATAGTAAATAAGTATCTTGATGCTGAATTTGTGCAGCCAATGGCTGCACAAATTGAAGTAAAACAATTAGTATCGAAAAGTAAGGCAATACAATCAAAAAATGGTGCTGCTGCATTTGTGCAGCCAGTGGCTGCACAAATGCCTAAAATTTTGGAGTTGACAACGTTCACTAACCATATAGAAATACTATGTCGTTGTAAGCGTTATGAACAGCGGTTATTCTATATTCTTTATGCACATAAAGAAAAACTAGGAAAAAGAGAGATGCAGCGCTGTATTGACAATGATACTTTTTCCAATCTTCTCGGAAATAAAAGTAATATGTCGAAGGGATTATTAGAGCAATATCCTGATGCTCCTATTATGTTTAAAGACACTGTGTTTTTAGATTTTCTTGGGTTGCCAAAGAAATACAATGAAAGCAAATTGAAGAATGGATTAATAGAGCATATGAAGCAATTTATTCTCGAATTAGGTAAAGATTTCATCTTTATGGATCAAGAGTATCCGCTCACCGTTGGTGCATCTACCTATAAGGCAGACTTGCTGTTTTTTCATCGCGGTCTCCAGGCACTTGTTGCGGTGGAATTGAAGAAAACCAAATTCCATCCTCGAGATCTTGGTCAATTAGAGTTTTACCTTGAAGCTCTTGACCGTGATGTGAAACGTTCCAACGAGAACCCTTCTATTGGCATCATTTTATGTCCTGATGTGGACAAGGTTGTTGTTGAATATGCTATGAGTCGCAGCATGAGTCCTACGATGGTGGCGGAATATAAGCGTATCTTAATTCCGCAAGAAAAAATGCAACAACAATTAAGGGAATTCTGTCAGTTCTTCTCAAAAGAAGATAAATCTTAAAATTAATAGACGAATTAATAATGGACACAAAAGCATTAAGACAAAAGATACTCGACCTTGCTATTCACGGCAAGCTCGTTCCACAAGATCCCAACGATGAGCCTGCATCGGTGCTGCTCGAACGTATCCGTGCTGAAAAGGAAAGACTCATCAAAGAGGGAAAGATTAAGAAGGGAAAGAAGTCTGCAAAGACTTCTGATAAGCCGCATTATCCGTATGAGCTGCCGAAGGGGTGGGTGTGGTGCTACATTACAGATGTCACAAACAAAATCACTGATGGTACACACAATTCTCCAATTAACACACCTAAAGGAGATTTCAAATACATAACAGCTAAAAATATTAAAGCACATGGAATTGAGCTTAACAATATATCTTATGTTAGTAAAAATATTCATAATGAAATTTATGCACGATGCAATCCAGAAAAGGGGGATATCTTGTATATAAAAGATGGTGCAACAACAGGTGTTGTTACACTCAATAATCTTGACGAGCAGTTCAGTTTATTGTCAAGTGTTGCACTAATAAAACCCAATAAATACATATCCAACAAGTATCTTTTATATTACCTTCAAAGCCCTTTATGTTATGATTCTGTTAGAGGTTCTATGAAAGGGGTTGGTATTACTCGTATAACATTGAAGCAAATAGAAAAATGGGAATTGCCGTTACCGCCACTTAGTGAACAAGAACGAATTGTTTGCCAAATAGAAAATTGGCTTTCGTTGATTGATACTATCGAGAAGGGGAAAGAAAATATCAGTATAGCTTTAAAGCAAGCCAAATCCAAAATTCTCGACCTCGCCATTCACGGCAAACTTGTACCGCAAGACCCGAATGACGAGCCTGCTAGCGAACTCTTGAAACGCATCAATCCGAAGGCTGAAATCATAACCGATAACGAGCATTATCAGAAGTTACCTGAGGGATGGTGCCTAACTATTTTAGGGAGTATTGGAACTTGGCAATCAGGTGCCACACCAAGCTGTTTGCGAAAAGACTATTATGGTGGTAATATTCCATGGTTAAAGACTGGAGATTTAAACGATGGCATTATTACCAACATACCAGAGTTTATTACAGAAAAGGCTTTAGAAGAAACTTCTGTAAAGTTAAATCCAACAGATAGCATATTGATTGCGATGTATGGTGCTACTATAGGTAAAATAGGCATACTCTCTTTTCCCGCAACAACAAATCAAGCATGTTGTGCCTGCCTTGATTATAAGATTGACAAAATGTATATATTTTATTTTCTATTAAGCAATAGAATAAATTTTGTATCTATGGGAGGAGGAGGCGCACAGCCAAATATATCAAAGGAAAAAATTGTAAACACAACATTTCCGCTTCCACCTTTAGCTGAACAAAAACGTATAGTTTCAAAAATCGAAGAGTTATTTCATCAACTTAATATGATAGAAGAGAGCTTATAGGCTCTCTTTTTTCGTTTATACCATATTACATTTAAATTAAGTATAATATGGTAACAAAATTCAAGGATTATCTTGTCAAGGAAAACTTGACAGAGAATACAGTTCGCTCTTATGAATGGACTGTGAAGTATTTTACGGAGCATTATTCAGCAGTGAATAAGAAGAACCTCTTGGCATATAAGGGGTATTTGGTAGAGAACTTCAAACCACAGACTGTCAATTTGCGTCTGCAAGCTATTAACAAGTATCTGGAGTTTATCAAGCAGGAAAAGCTAAAGATGAAGTTCGTCAAAGTTCAACAGAAGAACTTTTTGGAGAATGTAATCAGCGATGCTGATTATAAGTTCTTCAAACGTAAGCTAAAAGCCGACGGACATGATGAGTGGTATTTCGTTGTTTGGTTTATGGGTGCCACAGGTGCACGTGTTAGCGAGTTACGCCACATCAAGGTAGAGCATATAAAGGTAGGGTATCTTGACCTTTATAGTAAAGGTGGCAAGATACGCCGTCTGTACATTCCGAAGAATTTGCGTTTAGAAGCAACAAAGTGGCTTGACGAAAAAGGAATCCAATCTGGATATATTTTCCTAAATCATTTTGGAGAACGCATTACAACACGTGGCATCGCTCAGCGATTGAAGCATTTTGCGGAGAAATATGGAATGAACAAGAACGTGGTATATCCTCATTCTTTCCGTCATCGTTTTGCCAAGAATTTCCTTGAGCGCTTCAATGACATAGCCCTTCTTGCAGACCTTATGGGGCATGAACGACTTGAAACAACACGAATCTATCTACGCCGCACAGCAAGTGAGCAGCAGAAGATAGTGGACAAGATTGTAGTTTGGTAATTCTTGCAATTTCAAGTTAGCCATCGTAAGTTCTTTCATTTACGATGGCTAATAAAGTATATTATAATGCAGCTTCTATAGTATCCATTTGAGTAAATATAAACTCTATCTTCGAAACGATACGTTTCTGTTCCGCAAGAGGCGGAAGAGGAAATATTGTATCTGCAACTTTATCTGAATTAAGATTTGTTACGACACCACCACTTGCAACATTTGTAAATTGCTCGTAAGCAAATGAAGAAGAAAGGAGATAGTACAAGAAGTCTGAAGTATATGCTTCACCAATTGGGGATATAACTAACCAGCCATCATGAATACAACCATCCACATTCAATATGTATGGTCGCCCAAAGCTCATTGAATTTGTAAGCAAAAAATCTCCTTTATGAACCATTCTGGATTTCTTGACTCCTTCTGGACGTATTTTCTCTTTTACAGAATTTATATATTTTTCTTCTTTTGTGGTGTCACCTATTTTTATCCAATTAATACCATTTGCATCATTGGTCAAATAGTCTTTTATAGGTCGCGGTGAACCTCCTCTTGCTATTTTACTTATAGTCCCAAGTTTACACAATTCCCAGGTATTTGGTATTTCAAAGCGTTTGTTCTTCTGATAATGCTCGTTATCGGTTATGATTTCAGCCTTTGGATTGATGCGTTTGAGCAGTTCGCTGGCTGGCTCGTCATTCGGGTCTTGCGGTACAAGTTTGCCGTGAATGGCGAGGTCGAGGATTTTGGATTTAGCCAGGCAAATTGTTGACTGTAAATCTGATTTTTCTTTTTCAACTATATCCACAAATGATAGCCAACGTTCAATTTCTGCCACTATTCTTTCTTGTTCTTTCAATGGCGGTAATGGCATATTTGTAGAAATTATTTTTTCTTTAGATATATTTGGTTGTGCCCCACCGCCTCCCATTGCAATAAAATTCTCTCGATTGGCAAGTAAGAAATAAAATAAGAACATTTGGTTTATACTGTACTCATAACAAGCACAACAAGCTTGATTTGTTGTTGCAGGGAATGACAATATTCCTATTTTTCCAATGGTCGCACCATACATAGCAATAAGTACACTTCCTTTAGGGTTTAGTCGTACAGATGTTTCTTCCAAAGCCCTTTGAGTAATGTATTCTGGTATGTATATTATTGTTCCGTCATTCAAATCACCAGTTTTCAGCCAAGGAATATTGCCCCCATAATAGTCTTTATTCATACGGCTTGGTGTTGCTCCTGATTGCCAAGAACCAATTTCTCCTAAAGTTGTCCACTCCCACCCCTTCGGCAGTTCAAACGGATAATGCGGCTTATCAGAAGTTAAATATATTGCATAAAGCTGCTGCTAGATTCTAAAAACAGAAACAAAGCATAGACACAGATAAGTTTATCATCCCTCCTTAATTATCCACTCACTGACAGTACGCTGGGTGCTATCATAAATCACACCAAGAAGCTTCTCCATACTGATCTTCACCTCCTGGTTAGGATACCCCAGCCTATAACTTTTGGTGAACGGCTTATACTGCTTGATGGTGAGATAACCACTCTGATAAAGCAGAGGCAGGGCTGAAGTCATCTGCTCGGGCGACACATCGAAATCATCCACACTAACGCTCTTCTGCTCGATATCAGTCACGTTGACATGATATTTCTGCAAACCCTTGATAAGATAGCTTGGCGTACCGGAACCAAACCAGTAGGCATCAATCTTCTGACCAGACAATGCTCTTATAAGACTGAACGGATTAAACACATCCTCCGAATACTCACTGAAATGGTAGCCATCATAATATTGACACTGCAAAGATACGGCATTTTTCCGACTCACTCTGAACTTTCGCGAAGATACGCAAAAAACAAAGAAATAGCATCTATCCGATTACGCGCACATAAAAGTTTTTTCCACAAAAAAGTATCATAGTCTCATTTTTCGCTGGAAAATCCATATTATATTACTGATATATTGATATTTACAATCAATGAGACTTCTCGGAAAAAGCAGAAAAAAGTATCATGGAAGTATCATAAAATACTATAGAAGTATCATAAAAGATTGCACGACACACGAGAAAAAACAGTTTAAACAGCGCAAAAAGATAGTTTAAACAGCGCAAAGACCCTAAAGAATATTGCCCAAAAACAAGTCCTATATTTGGGCATTCGTTGCCCACGCTATGGGCAATAGTTGCCCAGCACACGGGCTACCAATGCCCACGTGGTGGGCTGCGGATGCCCGTGTGACGGGCACAAGCAGACCAACCGGAGGGCATAGAGAGACCAACTGATGAACTAAAAAATAGACGCATTACCGTAACTTATCCTGATTACATTGACGAATGAGACTTCCATGATACATCAATGAGACTTCTCGGCTCAAAAACCGAGAAGTCTCATTTTTATTATTATCTTACATATCAAGTATTTAAATCACATTTTCCAAGCAAAAAATGAGACTTTGATACTTTTTTCAAGAAAAAAAACTTTTTCACGTAGAAAATCGATACCTATAAAATTTTCACGTAGGCAACCGAAGCCTAAAACATGAAGATTATTCGATGATGATACCGCCATTAGGCTGAATCACAACCTTTGCCTTACCATCCTTGCCAACCTTCAAAGCCTTCTTGACAGAAGTGAAGAACTTCTCGCCCTTCTTCTTTGGCTGGTCGGTGATATAAGTAACGGTCTTACCCGCAAACATCGGCAAATCCAGGGTCAGGGCAAGAGGCTTGTCTGTAGCATTCAGTCCGCCTACGAACCATCTGCCGGCAGTAAGCGCTGCACCAGAACCATTCTCTACACTCGACTTGCGAGCCACTACCGCATACTTGGTTGGATAACCGGCAATAAACTTGGTATCCTCCCATGCAGTTGGTACATTCTTGAGCCAATCCAACTCCCACTGTGGTACATCCTGCAAATTGTTAGGATAGAGACAGATGCAGTTTACGCTGCTCTGGTTGGTGATGGCAGTAGCCATCTCGAACACATCGCTGGTATAACGCTGGTGACGGCTCTTGTTGTCCTTGGAGAAATACTTGTTCATCATCACACCACCCCAGTCGAAGCTGGCTACGGCATTTCTTGAGAACGGATGCATCGTCATCTCGAAGGCCTCTTTCTTGGCATGATAATCCGTGAAATATACATTCTCTGAAGCCAGGGCTGCCTCACTCGAAACATAGTTAGGATACATACGCTCCCAGCCACGAGGCATGGTGCAACCATGGAAGATTACCTCCAAGCCATAATCGTTGGCATCGCTGAGGATATCCTCATAGAGCTTCATCGTCTCCTGCTTGTCGCCACCGAAGAAATCCACCTTGATGCCTGCCACGCCAATCTTCTTCATCCAAGCCATCTCCTTCTTGCGGGCGATGGAATTGTTCATAATCTGGCGAGGAGTCTGAGGAGCATCATTCTCGAAACCGTTGGAATTGTACCAGAGCATCAGGCTTACCTTCTTGCTCTTGGCATACTTGCTCAACTCTTCGATGCGCTTTCTGCCAATCTGCTTGTCCCACCAGCCATCCACCAAGATGGCTTCATAACCCTGGGCAGCAGCAACATCCACCATCTTCACCTGGTCGTCATAGTTAACGGAATTGTCCTGCCAGATGAGCCAGCTCCAGGTATAGCGCGATGGCTTGTAAGTCTGACTTGCCTCGTACAATGGCTTCACCACATCGTAAGGGATGGTGGTCTCTACGACAGGAGCCAGCGAAGAACCTACGGTGATGGTACGCCAAGGAGTCTCGCCCGGCAATGGGATACCGGCATATTCGGAACCGATGCCATTGTTCTCGCCCTTCTGAGGGAAGGCGATGGTATAGCCCTTGCCCGGCTCGTAATCAGAAAGACGGCAGCCTGGATAAGCGCTCGACACACCGGTTTCGCTGACCAATACCCATCCGTCGCTGCCCACCTTGAAGAGACATGGGAAGGTATAGCCCACACCAAACTTCGACTTCACATTCATCGGAGCATCCGGAGTGTATTCCTCCTCGTAAGATGGCTTGGTGCGCTCCCAACCGGTCATCGGAGTAATCTGAGGACAGAGGAAGGTAGTGGTCTTCTCCGGGAAATTGAATCCGCTCACCTCATTATATATAATCACCGACTTAGGATTATCCTTCTTAGGACGGATCATCTCATACTTGTAGGCAATGTCGTTGTTGCTTACATGAAGATGAAGGGTCATGGAATCATTCTTACTGTTGAGGAAACCGATGGTAGCATCCACCACATCCTTCTGGATATCACTCTTCTTGATGCGGGTCATCTTGTAGGCAAGCGGCTTCACTTCCCCACCCTTCAGGATGCCCATGGTGAGATCCTTTGAGAAATCACCATAATTGGCAACCAGACCGAGCGCCGAAGTTCCCAGCATCTGCTTGCCATTGTAATCTACCGTGTAGGAAGCCTTGCCTCCCTCACAAGCAACATTCACTACCAATTTACCGTCTGGCGACTTCACTGTATAATTGTTAGCCTGCATACCCAAAGCTGCAAGCAACAAAATACCAGCGATACTCATTTTTTGCTTCATATTATTTTCTTCTTAGGTTTGATTTATTTTAATGTCTGCAAAGATAAGCAAAATCTTGAAGAAAGAGGAGAAATAATCATTTAAAAATAGATATTTTCCGCTAATTTAAAGGGATTTAATGCCAAAAAGCCCCGACATCACGTCGAGGCTTTTGAGTTTTTGAATGTTTCAGCAGTTTGTGTTTTTATGTAGTTATGATTTGTATCTTTGAAAATCAGTTTTCTTTTCTGGTTGCAAAAGTACGCAAAAAACTGAAATGAATCAAAATTCAACGCATCTTTTTGCCGAAAAAAGACGTAAACGTTTTCAGATTTCAGCGCCTGAGTTTTCAGGTTTCAGCATTCAGACATGCCGATTCCTGCGTTCGAAAATACCGATTTCCGCCCCGTAGCCTTGCAGCCGCTTTCATAAAAAAAACATAATTTTCACCTTATATATATAATAAGAGCATTTTTTTTATTATCTTTGCACCTATAATAATACGTACGTAAAGAATGAAAGAATTTGTAATATCAGAAGTCAAGGCGGAAACCGCTGTGCTGGTGGGTCTTATTACCAAGACACAGGACGAAGCCAAGACCAAGGAATATCTCGACGAGTTGGAATTTCTTGCAGATACCGCAGGCGCCGTCACCGTGAAGCGATTCACGCAGAAGGTGGTGTCGCCAAACCAGACCACCTATGTGGGAAAGGGTAAGCTGGAGGAAATCAAGCAATACATCAAGGACGAGGAAGAAGAAGACAGAGAAGTAGGTATGGTGATCTTCGACGATGAACTCTCTGCCAAGCAAATCCGAAATATCGAGCAGGAATTGCAGGTGAAGATTCTCGACCGTACTTCGCTCATCCTCGACATCTTCGCCATGCGTGCCCAGACTGCAGCTGCAAAGACGCAGGTAGAGCTGGCACAATACCGCTACATGCTGCCAAGACTGCAGCGACTCTGGACTCACCTGGAGCGCCAGGGCGGTGGTTCAGGTTCCGGTGGCGGAAAGGGATCGGTAGGTCTGCGCGGACCGGGTGAGACCCAGCTCGAGATGGACCGCCGTATCATCCTCGGCAGAATGAGCCTGCTCAAGGAGCGACTCGCAGAAATAGACAAGCAGAAGACTACCCAGCGCAAGAACCGCGGAAGAATGATCCGAGTGGCTCTCGTGGGCTATACCAACGTGGGAAAATCCACCATCATGAACCTGCTCAGCAAGAGCGAGGTGTTTGCAGAGAACAAACTCTTTGCTACCCTCGATACCACAGTGAGAAAGGTAGTGGTAGATAACCTGCCATTCCTCCTTGCCGACACCGTAGGATTCATCCGCAAGCTGCCTACCGACCTGGTGGACTCCTTCAAGAGCACTCTGGATGAGACCCGTGAGGCAGACCTCCTGCTGCACGTGGTGGATATCTCCCACCCAGACTTCGAGGAGCAGATCCAGGTAGTGGAAAAGACCCTGGAGGAAATAGGATGCTCCGACAAGCCTTCGATGATCATCTTCAACAAGATAGACAACTACTCCTGGGTGGAGAAGGAGGAAGACGACCTCACTCCGATGGAGAAGGAGAACATCACGCTGGAAGATCTCAAGAAAACCTGGATGGCAAAACTCAACGACGACTGTCTCTTCATCTCGGCAAAGAACAAGGAGAACATCGACGAGTTCCGAGAGGTGCTATATAAAAAGGTAAGAGAACTGCACGTACAGAAGTATCCATACAACGACTTCCTGTACCAGGATTATGAATAATTCCCTAAAAACATATCAACAATGAATGACTACAGACCTCTGACCTCCGAGGAAATCGAGGTACTCAAGAGCAACGACTGCTGGGCAGAAGACTGGACTTCAATCAATGTTTCAGAAGACTTCAAGCCCAACTACATGCATCGCGTGATGCTCTATGGCGAGGTAAACATCGGTGCCTTCAACAAGAATGTGGAGGTGAGCCAAGGCTTCGTAAAGCATTCCGGCATCAACAATGCCACCCTGAGAAACGTAACCATCGGAGACGACTGTCTCATCGAGAACGTGGGCAACTTCATCAATAACTACACCATTGGTGATGACTGCTACATCTCCAACATCTCTACGATGGAGACCACCGAGGGCGCTACCTTCGGCGAGGGGAACCTGGTGAGCGTGCTCAACGAGGTGGGCGAAGGAAACGTGATTCTCTTCTCCGACCTCAACAGCCAGCTGGCCGCCTTCATGGTGAAGCATTTCTCCGACAAGGAACTGAAGGAGAACATCCGACAGCTCATCAAGACCGACATCGAAAACAAGGCGCCGGAAAGGGGACAGATTGGCAGCAACGTGAAGATTGTGAACACCAAGGAGATTACCAACTGCGTGATCAACGACCTCTGCGAGGTAAACGGTGCTTCACGACTCAGCGACTGTACACTGCTCGGTTCGGTTCACGGCAACGTATATATCGGCACGGGAGTCATTATTGAGAACTCCATCATCGCCGAGGGTTCCAGCGTTATCAACAGCGTGAAGATACAGGACTGCTTCGTGGGCGAAGCCTGCCAGCTGAGCAACGGTTTCACTGCCTCAGCCTCCGTATTCTTTGCCAACAGCTATATGAGCAACGGTGAGGCGTGCGCCGCCTTCTGTGGTCCATTCACAGCATCGCATCACAAGAGCAGTCTGCTTATCGGCGGTATGTTCTCATTCTATAACGCCGGTTCAGCCACCAACTTCAGCAACCATGCCTACAAGATGGGCCCTATGCACTGGGGCATCCTGGAGCGTGGTTCGAAGACAGCCAGCGGTGCCTACCTGCTGATGCCAGCCACCCTGGGTTCGTTCTCAGTATGCTTCGGCAAGCTGATGCACCACCCTAACACCCGCAACCTGCCATTCGCCTATCTGATAGCCGATGGCGACAAGATGTTCCTCATCCCAGGCAGAAACATCACCACCGTGGGTCTGTACCGCGACATCAAGAAGTGGCCGAAACGAGATCTCCGTGCTCTTGAAAACCGCAAGAGCATCGTGAACTTCGACTGGCTCTCTCCTTTCTCCGTAGGCGAAATTCTGAAGGGCAAGAAGATATTGGAGAACCTCCGCGAGGTAACGGGCGACAACGTATCGCAGTATCTCTATCACGAGTACATCATCCCTGCCACATCGCTCCACAAGGGCATCAAATACTACGACATCGCCCTGAGAATCTATATGGGTGCCGTGCTGAAGCGAGTACTGAAACGGGATCCAGCCATTACCCCTCCTTCTACCCAGACAGGCGTAGGCGACTGGGATGACCTCTCAGGACTCCTGCTGCCGGTAAGCGAGGAAGACCGCATCATCGCCGACCTGAAGGATGGCACCATAGAAACCATCCAGGAGCTCATCAGCCGCTTCGAGAAGATTGATGCCAACTATCGCGAATATCAGTGGGCATGGACCTACAAGATGATCTGCGACTACTACCACATCTCCGAGATTACCCTGGAGGATGCCAACCGCATCCACGAGGACTACATCAAGGCACGCCGTTCCTGGATTGCGGAAATCAAGAAGGATGCCGAGAAGGAGTATGCCATGGGCGATGTGGAGGAAGAGGTTTACAGAAACTTCGTCAACAGTCTGGACCAGGAAGTGGATTACGAGAATTAATTCATAATGAAGAATTAACAATTTATAATTAGAAATGAAGATTAAGCATGTTTTGCTGGCAGCTGTCCTGATGGGCAGCATCAGCGCCACAGCTAAGGATTATCATTACACCACCGTACCAGGTGATGCCATGAAAACCCGCATCTACACCCTCGACAACGGTCTGACGGTGTACATGTCAGTTAACAAGGAAAAACCTCGTCTGCAGGCTAATATCGCCGTCAAGACAGGTTCCAGAAACGACCCTGCCGAGACAACCGGTCTTGCCCACTATCTGGAGCACCTGATGTTCAAGGGAACCCAGAAGTTCGGCACCATCGACCACGCCAAGGAGAAGCCTTATCTCGACGAAATCACACGCCGATATGAGAGCTACCGCAAGCTGACCGACCCTGCACAGCGCAAGCAGGCTTACCACGAAATCGATTCGGTTTCGCAGCTGGCTGCCAAATACAACATCCCGAACGAGTACGACAAGCTGATGGCGAGCATCGGAAGCCAGGGCACCAACGCCTATACTTCCAACGACGTGACCTGCTATGTGGAGAACATCCCGAACAACGAGATTGAGAACTGGGCAAAGGTACAGAGCGACCGATTCCAAAACATGGTGATCCGCGGTTTCCATACCGAGCTGGAGGCTGTATACGAGGAGAAGAACATTTCTATGGCTAGCGACAACGACAAGGAGTTTGCTGCCCTCTGGAAGCTTCTCACCCCTACCCATCCTTACGGTACCCAGACCACCATCGGTGAGCAGGAACATCTCAAGAACCCTAGCATCATCAACATCCAGAACTACTTCCACCGCTACTATGTACCTAACAATGTGGCTATCTGTCTGGCAGGTGATTTCGACCCAGACCAGACCATTGCCATCATCGACAAATACTTCGGTTCATGGAAGAAGAGCGACAACCTCACCCGTCCTGAGTTCAGCCTGCAGCCGGATATTACTACCGTCAAGGATACTGCCGTAGTGGGCAAGGAGGCTGAGAACGTGATGCTCGCCTGGAAATTCAAGGGAGCCAACGACAAGGAGAGCGATATCCTCGATGTCATCGAAGACATGCTTTCTAACGGTAAGGCTGGACTGATGGAGGTTGACCTGGAGCAGCAGATGAAGCTGGCTTCTGCCGGAGCCTTCGTCTACGGTCTGCACGACTATTCTGCCTTCATCCTTGCCGGTAATCCTAACAAGGGTCAGAAGCTGGAAGAGGTACGCAGCCTCATGCTCCAGGAGATGGCGAAGCTGCGCCGTGGAGAATTCGACAACGACCTCCTGCCTTCTGTCATCGCCAACAAGAAGCTGAACTTCTACAGAGGTCTCGACAGCAACGATAACCGTGCCAGCATCATGGTAGACGCCTTCATCAACGACGAGAAATGGGAAGACGTAGCCGGCAAGCTGGAGCGTCAGAGCAAGCTGACCAAGCAGGACATCGTGGATTTCGCCAACAAATACCTGCGCGATGACAACTTCATCTGCGTCTACAAGCAAATGGGCGAGGATACTACCCTGAAGAAGATTGAGAAGCCTGCCATCACTCCTATTCCGGCAAACCGCGAGTATGAGAGTGCTTTCGTCAAGGAAATCAAGAACGCCCAGGTGCCTGAAATCCAGCCTCAGTTCCTCGATTTCAAGAAGGATCTTACCATAGGCAAGACCAGCAGGAAGCTGCCTCTCGTCTACAAGCAGAACACCCAGGACGACCTCTTCAACCTCGTATTCCGCTACGAGTTCGGCGATGAGGATGATATCCGCTACAGCTATGCAGCCCAGTATCTCGACTATATCGGAACCGACAAGAAGAGCGTTTCTGCCATCAAGCAGGCTTTCTACAAGCTGGCTTGCAACTTCAGCATCGCCCAGAGTTCCAAGACCCTGCAGATCAGCCTCAACGGTCTGAACGAGAACCTTCCTGCAGCTCTCTGGCTGACGGAGGAAATCCTGCACCATGCCAAGGCAGACAAGACCTCATGGAACCAGTTCATCGACCTCATCGAGAAGCAACAGCAGGATGCCAAGACCAACCAGATGTCAAACTTCAGCTATCTCTGGGACTACAGCACCTACGGTGCCTACAACCCAACCCGCAACGCCATCAAGACCGCCGACCTGCGCAAGATGGATCCTCAGGAGCTCGTCAATCTTCTGGGTGGACTGAACAACATCGAGCATACCGTGGCTTACTACGGTCCTTACAGCGAGAAGCAGCTCAACGCCCTGCTCGCCAAGGAGCACAAGACAGCCAAGAAGCTTACTGCCGTTCCTGAGGGCAAGGAGTACAAGATGGAAGAAATCAAGCAGAACGAGATTTATATCGCTCCTTACGATGCCAAGAACATCTATCTGCGTTCTTACCAGAACACCGGAAAGAAGAGCGATGTGAAGGACGGTGCCCTGATTTCTCTCTTCAATGAGTATTATGGTGGCGGCATGAATACCATCGTCTTCCAGGAGCTTCGTGAGACCCGCGGTCTGGCTTACAATGCCGGTGCTGCCTACTACACTCCAGTTCGCAAGGACGAGAAGGATTACTTCATGCGTCACATCATCACCCAGAATGACAAGATGATGGACTGCATCCACGTCTTCGATGAGATTACCGACAATCTCCCTCAAAACGAGGCTTCCTTCAATCTTGCCAAGCAGAACCTGATGAAGTCTATCCAGAGCCGTCGCGTTACCAAGGCTGGCGTCATCAACGCATACTTCAATGCCAAGCTGATGGGCATCGACTATGATGTAACCAAGCTCTATTACGAGCAGCTCCCTTCACTCACCCTGCAGGACATCACGAACTTCGAGAAGCAGAATATCGTAGGCAAGCCATACCGCATGGTGATCCTCGGTGATGAGAAGAATCTCGATATGAAGAGCCTGGAGAAGATTGCGCCAATCAAGCGTCTCTCTCAAGAGGAAATCTTCGGCTATTAAATAGGAAAAAGAATATATTGAATATTTCAACAGTTTAAAATAACAAAAAAACATTATGGCAAAAACTCCAGATTTTAAGTATGCTCCAATGTTTCAGATTGGAGAGGACAAGACAGAGTATCGCCTTATCTCTAAGGAAGGCGTAAGCACAGCAGAGTTCGAGGGTAAGACTATCCTCAAGGTTTCTAAGGAAGCTTTGACTTTGCTGGCACAGCAGGGTTTCCACGACGTAGAGTTCAAGCTCCGTCGTGAGCACAATCTCCAGGTAGCTAAGATTCTCAGCGACCCAGAGGCTTCAGAGAACGACAAGTACGTAGCTCTCCAGTTCCTTCGCAATGCAGAGACTGCCGTCAAGGGCATTCTCCCATTCTGCCAGGATACAGGTACTGCTATCATCCACGGCGAGAAGGGTCAGCGTGTATGGACCGACTTCGAGGACGAAGAGGCTTTGAGCCTGGGTGTTTACAACACCTTTACACAGGACAACCTCCGCTATTCCCAGAACGCTCCTCTCAACATGTATGATGAGGTGAACACCCGTTGCAACCTTCCTGCTCAGATTGACATCGAAGCTACAGAGGGCGACGAGTACCGCTTCGTGATGGTAGCTAAGGGTGGTGGCTCTGCCAACAAGACCTACTTCTACCCTATGACCAAGGCTACTATCCAGAACGAGGGCACACTCCTCCCATTCCTCGTAGAGAAGATGAAGAGCCTGGGTACAGCAGCATGTCCTCCTTACCACATCGCATTCGTTATCGGCGGTACTTCTGCTGAGAAGAACCTCCTTACCGTGAAGCTGGCTTCTATCAAGTACTATGATGAGTTGCCTACAACAGGTGATGAGACTGGCCGTGCCTTCCGTGACATCGACTTGGAGAACAAGCTCCTCGAAGAGGCTCACAAGATTGGCTTGGGTGCACAGTTCGGCGGTAAGTATCTGGCTCACGATATCCGTGTCATCCGTCTGCCTCGTCACGGTGCAAGCTGCCCTATCGGTATGGGTGTAAGCTGCTCTGCCGACCGTAACATCAAGGCTAAGATCAACAAGGACGGTATCTGGTTGGAGAAGATGGACGAGAACCCAACAGAGCTGATTCCTGAGGAGCTCCGCAACCCAGGTGAGGGTACCAAGGGTATCGAGATTGACCTCGACAAGGGTATCGACGCCGTACGTGCTGAGTTGAGCAAGTATCCAGTAAGCACCCGTGTCAACCTGAAGGGTACCATTATCGTGGCTCGTGACATCGCTCACGCTAAGCTCAAGGCTCGCTTGGATGCTGGTGAGGAGATGCCAGAGTACTTCAAGAACCACCCTATCCTCTATGCAGGACCAGCCAAGACTCCAGAGGGCTATCCATGTGGATCTATGGGACCTACCACAGCCAACCGTATGGACCCATACGTAGATGAGTTCCAGGATCACGGCGCTAGCTTGGTAATGATTGCCAAGGGTAACCGTGGTGATGTTGTTACAGAGGCCTGCAAGAAGCACGGTGGTTTCTACCTCGGAACTATCGGTGGTGTAGCTGCCGTTCTCTCTAAGAGTTCTATCAAGAGCATCGAGTGCGTAGAGTACCCTGAGCTCGGTATGGAGGCTATCTGGAAGATTACCGTAGAGGACTTCCCTGCATTCATCCTCGTAGATGACAAGGGCAACGACTTCTTCAAGCAGTTGAAGCCTTGGACTCCTTGCAAGGAATGCCAGAAGTAATGATACAGACATCATAATATAAAAAAAGCTCAGGGCCATCTGCCTTGAGCTTTTTTCTTTATCTGTATTTCTTTTAAAGATCCTTTTACCTTTTTACTTTTTTACCTTTTTACCTTTAAATTATTTTTCACTGATAAACTGCTTATAGATATTATAGTAGATTTCTACCCATCCATCTTCTATCAGATTACTCAGTTCATCAGCCACATCAGGATGAGCATCGATGAAAGCCACGAGATCCGGATTATATCTCGTACCAGCCTCAGCCCGGAACTCCTTCATCACGGTATCAAAGTTTTTATCGCCCTTGTAGTTTCTGCCGATACGCTCAGTAGCAGCCTGCAGGCAGTCGCTCAATGTCACTATATCAATCATCAGGCGAACAGGCGACTGGGTGTTATCAAAAGATGCAGGATAACCACCCTTTCCGTTATACCATTTATGATGACCGAGCGTAGTATCATGAAACTTCTCCAGTTCGGGCGACAACTCCAGGAACTTCAGTCCCAACTCCGGATGCAGGGTGATGATCGTGCGTTCATCTGCCGTAAGCGGACGGTAGTCGTTATTCACCACAGAGATGATGGAGTTCTTACCTATATCATGATACAGGGCAGCACCATGGATATAGTCCATGAATTTCTTCTTATGGCGCTTCACATCAGATTCACTTTTGCCATCCCAGCAGCCCCTTCAGCATTGCCGGCTGATATTGCAGGATTCCCCTCATCAATGTCTCTGCTATCTTCGCCACATGGGCAGAGTGGGCATAGGTGGTGACCTGCGTAGCCACACAGAGCGAATTCAGAAAATGAACCCGCTCCTTCGGTTTCAGATACTTGGTGATGCGGTCGTAGAGCACCAGGGCATTCATATTGCTGATATATGAATTATCATCCTGCTTGTCTTTTCTATACTGGAATACATGCTCTATATCCCGGCACATCTTCAGGACATTCCGTCGGCGTCGGGCCTTGGAGATATCTGCCAGGTCATTGATGTAAAAGAGGGTAAAGAAAGGCAGCAGGAAAGCCCTGAACTCGAGAACCTCTAACCTCTTGTTCCTGACTCTTTCAAAAGAAGCACGATACCTCTTCAGTCCGAGTTCCAAAGCCTCACGGGCTGTGAGCTGGTGCAGATGCATCTGCATCACCAGGGTACGGATATAGGAAAGATCTGTGAGTTTCGGATTTTTCAGATTCCTATCTACCATTCTTCTCATCATGGAATCAGCCACCTCTTTCTCCAGAACGGTTGTATCTGCGAGATAAACATTGCGAAGCAGATCCTCATCTGCAGTCTGCAACCTGTTCTTACATAATTGAATCATTCTAGGAAAAGCTCTTTCAACAATAGCAGGCTCATTCAATATCGCTCTTATCGAATCCAGCGCATTACGATACTCCTGCAGGGATTGAAGCCCGTTTTTGAGCCAGATGGTAGTAGTGAAATCCACATACGCCCCCAGCAAAGCATTGATGTCGAGAGGCTTACCCTTCAAACCATCGGAGGAAGTTAGCTGCAGGTCTGAATGATATGCATTCCTGAGATACGTAGTATCCTTTACCATATGCCAGACAGCCAGATTAGCCCAGGATTTCAACCTGTTGATGAAAAAGAAGTGACTTTTTTCGCTAGGCATTACCTTATCGTATTCTTCGATAATACGATATACCATCTTGGTAACAAAAGGATCGGCAGCAGATTGGGCCAAATAGTTTCTTCCAAAAGCATGATACAGTTCGGAGCATGCCGCAGTATCCTTCCTCTCAGGATCCTTATCGAAGTAATCGGTGATGGCATTGATTATTTCCCGGTTAGCCAGGAAAATCTGCTGATTCTTCAGCGCACGGTGGCGGAAGTAATTCACCCACTTATCATGTTCCTTGATTCGGAAGATGCTGTCGTTATACTGATTATAAATCTCTCTGTTCTTGCGCAGGATATCAAAGCATTTATCAAAATCGGGCTTTTCGCCAAGTGCCACACGCTGTTGGGCGTAACCCGAAAGAGTCATACCGATTAGCAGCAAGCATGTCATCCAAAATCGTCTCATTATCATCAAATACTTTATCATCATTTTCTACTTGTTATCACCATTTTCTACTTCAGTAAAATTCATGAAGCTAAAATTTGAGTGCAAATATACGACTATTTTTCATACGTAAATTATTATCGTCCTACATTACTGTAGAACATATGTTTTACACT
>OIAC01000057.1_pt1 | contig 29342 bp, 26 predicted proteins | sample 1580731 | NCBI WGS metagenome assembly OIAC01 (sample SAMEA3882504, study PRJEB24775) | human gut metagenome | biome: human-associated habitat; feature: intestine environment; material: feces | place: Netherlands | collected 2009/2010
CATACGTACAGAGCTATAATGGCAAGAAAGCCGTCATCGGCAGCGAAATCAAGTATATCAGTGGTGCAACGCTTACGATAAGTAGAAATTTGTTGGAAATCATTGAAGAAAGTTGAATCCCTAATCCCTATGGTAGGCTATTACCACCCTTCCGAAGATAAAATTGTCCTATCCCATGCCCTGTTCTGGGTGATGACCCAAAACATAAGAGGTAAGGTAGAGAAAGGAAAAGTACTTGTTGCTGATATAGTAGAGACGCAGTATTGGTGAAATACATTGAGTTGAAAAAACTCCCCCAAAAATTTGGTAGTTTCAAAGAAAAAACTTATATTTGCACAAAAAACAGAGAAATGGGGTATAAACTTCATTAAAACCAATAAAATTACGCTGTTATGATTAGTAAGAATGTACAAAATATGATTCCAAAGATACAAGATTTCTTTGGTAGCCAGCCAATAACAAAGGCTTGGCTCTTTGGTTCATGCTCACGAGGAGAAGAAACTACTGATAGTGACATAGACATTCTTGTAGAGTATGATCGTCAGCATAATCGAATTTCTCTGATGAAAATAGCAGGTATTATGTTGAATTTGGAAGACTTGCTTCATCGCAAGGTGGATATAGTAGAGGCTAATCGTCTCCTCCCTTTTGCTCAAGAAACAGCCAACCAAGATAAATTCTTGATTTATGAGAGAAAAAGTTAGAGATAGGGGAAGGTTAGAGCATATTCTTGAAGCGATAGAAAGTATAGAGGAGTTTCATGCTCAATATACTTTTGAAGATATCAAGAAGAATAAGCTCATCTTTTATGGCTTTACCAAATTGGTGGAAGTAATAGGCGAGGCTGTCTATATGCTTTCAACAGAATTTCGTGATTCTCATTCTGATGTAAATTGGCGTCAGATAGAACGGGATGCGACATGTCCTTGTTCATGGCTATTATACAATAGATCCCGAAAGCCTTTGGGACACGATAGAAGTTGACATTCCTGAGTTGAAACCTTGGATAGTTAAGTATCTGTCGGAGTAATTAAAAAAACTTATATTTTCACTGAATATAAAAAAATAGGAGGATTTATGGAAACATTGAATAAGGAATTTTGGGAGAAGCGTGATGCTGCGATGAAAAGATTCATGGCATCAAAGGAAAGAAAAAGAAAGCGTATGGCAGAGTTAGAGCAGATGCTCCGTCAGGATTATTTAGCTCGTACAGGAGAAGAGCCAAAGTTTGTAAATGTTTGGTGACATGAAACAGCTATCCAAGACTTTGAAGGAGTAGATAATTACGCAGCAATAATTCTAAGAAAAGATAATCCGCATTTTGTAGATTACGTGTCAGAATTCAACAATACTGTTAATATGTTTATGGTGAAACCTGAACATTAGCCTAGCGTTCCCAATCAGCATACCGTCCCCATGCGTTCCCATCCCGCACAACATGGCGAGACCTTTGGTTGATCCGCCAACCTTATAGCGTAGCGGTTCCGAGCACCGGAGGGCGGTTTTCCTCTTATGCTGCTATGCTGCAAACTGATATTGCAAGTGTAAATAAGTAGTTTATAAACGAAAGTTTACCCAATACGATTTTCAAAAAATAAGATTATGTCAAGACAAGATGATATTTTAGGACCACATCCCAGCAAACACCCTGTGTTTGGGACCTGGTTGGATTATGAGGACAAGGAATCTACCGAGACGTCCTGTGTGAGGACCTTGTCGGAAAAATCTGTTTTTGATGAGGTTGTTATGGAACCTTTTGCAAAATGTCTTATAGATTTTCACTATTCTCCAGCTTCAATAAAAGCATTAAAAAAGAGATTTGAAAAACTTGGCTTCAAAGAATTTTCTACATACTATGCCCAGTCAAGGAAACTACCACGAAATGTAAATACCAGAAAAGGTAATGCGGTAGAGGTCTTGATGACAGAATATAGTTTGGCTGCCATAGACAAACCAGATTTAACATACGCTCATCGTTTCAGATACAATCCCAATGTTGATCAGTCTATGAAAGGCGACGATATGCTTATCGTCGATTTTTCAGATGAATCAAGACCTACTATTTATATAGGTGAGGCAAAGTTCAGAAAGACAGTTGACAAAGCCGTTTTAGAAGACGTGAAAATGTCTTTGGCAAAAGACAAGATGCCATTGTCCCTTACTTTTCTTAGAGACCGTTATGAAAATGTGGATGGCAACAAATATGAAAAATTGGACGATCTGTTTATCCAAGAACTATCCGACTATGACATACGATACATCGGATTTATAGTTGGCGATAAGAAAGCAGGCAAGTATGTCGAAGAAAAATGGGTATGTGACAATCCGAAGCATGTCATGTTGGTCTTGTCATTGGATGAACCTGAGGATTTTGTGAAACAGGCTTTTGATAAAGCGAAGACTTTATTGACAGAAACACCAGAGATATTATGATTTCTAAAGAGGCATTAGATAATAAATACAAGGCATTGGAAAATAGTCGCCGAGTACAATTGACTATATCCAAGGCTACAGCCCTGTTTATGTTTAAGTCAACTCATGAGCCGGCAAAAAATTATGCCAACTTGTCGGTTGACTATGATAGTATCAATCACATAGGGATTGAATACATTGACTTAGGCTGTAGGTATTTTGCACTTGAGGATTATTCTTCATCATCAGCATGTTTCACAAAAGGTGCTGAGTGCTTGGAGACAATACATAGTCTCAAAGAGAATGAACTATCTTATAGCAATTATTATGGTTTGTTGGCTTCTTTGGCATTTTATGCAGGTTTTCAATACTCTCGCTCTTTTGTTTTGGTAAAAAAGTTTGAGGAAGAAACTCCGATTGCATCATTGCTGAGTCTGTTTCTAAAAAGGAACTTTAGGGAGCTAACAGACAAGGCGGAGGAAATGGCAATTAACCAAGGTTATAATGACAATCAATTATCCAAAGCAGATGATGTAGAAGAGTCTTGTGGTAAAGTCTTTGAAATAAGCATCGCAAAAAGCCTATATAGTATCATCCAATACTTCTACACAGGTGAAGATTCTTTAATAGATACAGCTAAAGAAAAGCTAAATGCTCTGCTTGATATTGCCAAATTGGAAAATCTTGTGGATTTATGGTGGGTGGTTAGACTCATTCTCATTATTGTTGACGGATTTACCCAATCATCATTATGGAACATGCTTGGGGGGTATATGAACTTGAAAGAAGACAATTCATTGGCAAGACAGTATGTTTTATCTTTAATATATAAGCAAGTGCCTGTAACAGAATTGTTTCTGTCTCAAAGGGCTGTTTTGCCTCAACTTTTCACAACAGGTCAATCTGGAGTAATTGTCAGTATTCCAACAAGTAGCGGTAAAACAAGGATAGCAGAAATGGCTATCTTGAATACAATCATAGGAAATCCTGAAGGTAAAATACTATATATTGCTCCATTCCGCTCATTGGCATACGAAATAGAGAATTCCTTGGGGGATTTGTTTGCTGCAGCAAAGATTAGAGTGTCACATCTATATGGTGGTAGTTTGTTTACAAGCTTGGATGTGGAAGAAATCTCTGAGGCAAACATTGTTATCGCAACACCAGAGAAAGTGAAAGCCATATTTAGATGTCAACAAGATTTTTTCAAGGAATTATCCTTGGTCATTATGGATGAAGGACATTTGCTCGGTGGGGACCAAAGGCAAGTTGGCAATGAAATTTTCTATGAAGAATTGAGAAACTTTCTGAAAAAGTTTGAATGTAAATACCTTTTGCTTTCCGCTGTATTGCCCAATACTGACGACTTGGCAAAGTGGCTAACAAATTCTGCCAATAACACATATCACACGGATTGGCGTCCATCAAAGCAGATTTGTGGTATATTAAACTGGAATGGAGTCTCTGTTAGTATGGATTGGTATAAAGGCAATTCCATATCGTCCTTCAATCGTAATTTTGTAGTAAGATGTGAATTACCAAGAAAACCAAGGGAAAGAACAACGCATTATTATCCAAAGAATAAGGTTGAGGCTATAGTGGAAACTGCAAGAAAATTAGAATCCTTTGGTTCTACGTTAATTTATGTACCAATAAAGAAAAGCTGTCTCACTTATGCTGAAGCCTATGCTAAAAGTTTGGAAGCAGGACCATCTTACAGTTTTAAAAATGAGTTAGAACGTAGGATATTCGAATTGGTTTGTAAAGAGACCTATAGTATCCCTACAATTTATGATTATGCAACTAAAGGTATATTCTATCATAATGCTGATTTGTTCACAGATGTTAGAATTACTTTAGAGAAGTTGATGCAGAGTGAGCATCCTCGTGTTATCATAGCCACATCAACTTTGAGCCAAGGAGTAAATTTGGGTGTTTCTACGGTTATCCTCTCTTCTGTGTATAATGCTGGTAAGCACATTTCTAATAGGGATTTCTGGAACTTAGCTGGGCGTGCAGGTAGAGCATTTGTAGACGAAGAGGGAAAAATACTAGTAGCTTTCGAATATAATCAAAAGAAAACGAAAAGGCAAAATGAACGCAAGAAGAGCTATATCATAAAAGATTACTTTGAAAATTCAAATTTAGACTTTGTTACAAGCGGTCTTCTTGAGATTATATCTATCATACATAATATTGCAGATGAAACAGGTACGACATTCGGCAATTTGCTTGAGCTGATTGCTGACAACAAGCCGTTGCCAACTATTGATAATACCTCGGATGTGGAGAGCCTAATGTCTGAATTGGATGATTGTTTGCTTTCTATGCATGGTAACTATAGTGAAGATAAAATGAGCCTTAATTGGATTGAAGACATTTTTTCTAAATCCCTTGCTTATATTCAAGCATCAAAAGGCACTATAGAAAATGTTTCTCCAGATAATGTAATTTCATTTGTAAAGTCTAGGGTTACTGGTATATTAAAGAGAATTGATGGACGAGATAATTGGGAACATCTTATCCAATCAGGTCTTCCTCTTCAAAAGAGCATTGAATTAGACTTAATATTTGTTGATATAGTGAACCTTGTTATAGATTATCGGTTGTCTGGGAAAACAATTGAAGACAAGGTACTATTGCTAAAAAATATAGAGACTCTTATCTCGAATCAGCCGAACTTCAATGATAAATACATAGGCTTGGAACGAATCGATGAGATTCGGGAAAAATGGTTGAAAGGAACACCTTTATGTGAGATAAACCCTTCAAATAAGGATGAAATAGCAGCAATACAGAATTATTACTCTTATGAATTACCGTGGTTTCTAAATGGAATGGCAAGTATGATAAGGGCTGATGAGGAATATGACGAAGATATGGCAAATGTTTTGTCGGAATTAGCATTACTTGTGGAAACTGGTTTGCCAAACAAAAGAGCCGTTAAAATTTACAGGAGTGGTATTCGCTCACGTGCATGTGCTACAGAATTTTCAGAACACATGTCAGGCATCTTTTTTGGAGAATATTATCCAAGTTCTTTAGTAAAATCTGAAATTATACAGCAATCTCCTTCTTGGAACAATCTTTCAGAACGAGGAAAGGCTTGGGTGGAAATATTGAAAGCTGAGCGTAACATAAAACAAGCCAATAAAATATCTCCAATTTCATCTTTTAGCATAAAGGGTGATAAGCATGGACTTACAATGTTTAAGGTACGCATCATTGATGGAAAGACATATTTTATATCATTGGATTTGGATAAAGTAGTAGCAATGAAAACAAGCAAGAGAGATTTCTCACAAGTAGAACATCTCAAAGGCATCTATTTTAAACACAATAGTGAATCTGACGAATATGATATGTTGGTTCTGAATCCATATATTAATGTAAAATAAAAACTATGTCAAGTTATGATAAAAGAACAAGTTTTAGCGCAGCAACGTGCTGACTTTGCCGTAGCAAAGTTCATAGAAGAGATATTAGAATCTGGTCATATAAAGGAATGTACCTTTGATGAAACCAGAGACTCTGCTTTAGAATGTGCTAAGCAAAATATTGAGGCTTCATCTCTTACAGAACGAGAGAAATATGTGGCAAAAGAGAGTGTAGATAAAGCTGTACATGAAATTGCCAAGATATTTAAGAAAGGGATGATAGAATCAGGAAGATTAATAAAACAAAATGAATGGTAATGATTAAGGCAGTCCCATCCCGCACAACTTGGCGGACCATCAAAGCCCTCGCCATGTTGTGCGGGATGGGACCGCCTGGAGACTTTAAAAGGTAAAAGGGTAAAAAAGTAAAAAGGTAAAAGAAATCTGCGTCATCTGCTAAATCTGTGGAACGATCATGTCAGAGCGAAATGAGAATAGGAGAGACTATTTTTGCGTAATTGGCTGATGAGTTGCAGAATTATTGCTTTTTTCTTGGTGGTTTCGGGGAAAAAGTGTACTTTTGCGGAAAAGTTGAACGTTTAATTGAAAATAGGATGGAACAGACAGTTTTTAGCCCTGCTCAGATGAAGATCCTGCAGATGATGTCATATATCAAGACTCCGCAGGAATTGGATAATCTTGAAAACGTTCTCTCTCAATACTTTGCAAAGAAGGTGGATGAGGGAATCGATGAGTTGTGCGATAATGGAAGTATAACTCTTGATACCATCGAGAGCTGGGGTAATGAACATTTACGCACTTCACGCAAATGAGGAAGATAGTTCTTGATACTAATTGCTTGTTGATGAGCCTTCCAAGGATAAGTCCTTATCGTAAGATTTGGGATGATTTCTTGAAAGGTAAATTGACTTTGTGTGTCACAAATGAGATTATCGAGGAGTATTTAGAGATTATTGAGCAGAAGACTAATGCCAATATTGCAAGTAATGTTGTGTCTGTGATTCTAAGTCAAAAGAATGTGGAATTCATAACACCCTATTATAAGTTGCATCTCATTCAAGCTGATGAGGACGACAACAAATTCGTTGATTGTGCTTTTACTGCTGGTGCAAGTTGTATAGTAAGTAATGATGCTCACTTTAAAATTCTCAATGAGGTTGAATTTCCTCGGATTTTTGTTTTAAACATAAAAGATTTCGTGGAATTATTATTGCGGAATCAAGGAAATAATCATCTAAATTAATACCTTGAACTTTCTGGTATCGTGTAAGTTTTTGATTTATTAAGTATTTTCCATAGTCCATCCGGATGTTGAACGTTTAATATTAAGGATTATATCATTAGCAATTAGTGGTATCCCATTGCTGTCAGGTGATGAGGATTTAGCTTTCAGAGAAAAAGCCGAAGAAGCGAGTTCTCTGCTATTTGCTCCTGCTGATTGTCGTCTATGGACTGAAAGATTCTCAGAAGAGAGATTCGAAAGAGAAATCAATGAGTTCGTTGAAGAGAAATACGAGAAATTTAAAAAGAACGAAATAAATATTGATTTATGAATATTCCTATTGATAAAGAACTTCAAGGTTTTGATAATCATCTAAAAAAGAATGATCGAGTAATCTTTTCTGCACCTTTTGGTGATGGTAAGAGTTATTTCTTGAATCAATTCCAAAAAGACTATACTGATGATTATATTTTCATTACTCTATATCCCGTAAACTATCAAGTTGTTGATAACTATGATGTCTTTGAACTCATAAAAAGAGATATCTTAGTGCAATTGATTGCAAATGGCATATTTGTGAGTGAAGATATAGTTATTCCTGATGGTATCTATGCTTATTACTATTTATTGCATTCTAGTAATTTAAATCTTGAAATTGAAGACCTTATGCCTTTAACGGATGTCTTGAATCTAGATCAATCGGTCGTAAATAAGTTCTTGACAGCAACATCTATTTGGAATGTATTGAAGAATGTTAAGACAGGATTTGATAGTTATAAGCAAAAGTTTGAAGAAAATAAGACTGAAAATAAGATAAAGCAATATCTTACTGCTTTTGGAGCAGGAAAGGGGGTAATCTATGAATTTGACATTACCTCTTTCCTGATATCTAGTTTCATCAAAAATTATAAAGCCAAATATCCAGATAGAAATATTGTTCTTTGTGTGGAAGATTTGGATAGATTGGATCCTGCGCATATCTTTAGAATTCTCAATATTTTGACAGCGCATGTTGATAGACAGTTTATTTCTTTTGAAGAACAGGAAAAGTTTGGTATTAGAAAGAATAAGTTTGGTTTTGATAAAACAGTTGTTGTCTGTGATTATAATAAATTGCAAGCATTGTTTCTTCACTTTTATGGTAAGGAAGCTAACTTTAGTGGTTACATATCAAAATTTACTTCTAGCAATCCTTTCTTTTATTCATTTAGACAAAAGGTTTCACAAAAGTTAATTGACAGTATTGAGAGCTTGGTGCATTTTGACGATGATGTCCTGAAAAATGCTTTGGCAAGTAGAAATTCTATAGTAGATAAAATACATGACTTAAATATTCGCCAGTTGGAATATATAGTTTTAGATGTAGAACGTGACATCAAGAATGAGAGAATTGAATTTCCTGACCATTCTTTTATGCTTGCGAAAAATATTCCGATGATAAAAGTTTTTGTGATATTTAATCGTTTGGGATTGCTCTGTTCACAGTATAATGATTGTGTTTTAAGCCTCTTTGAAAACGGTAATCTGGCAACATTAAAGGATTTAGACCATATGCTTTTATTTGGTTTTAAAGAAGGTACAGTTTCTACTTCTTTTTCACAGAAAATTAGTGATGATTATATGGTTGTTTTTATTCATAAAAATCAGAATGAACAACTAGACATTACTTTGAAGCGAGGTGTGTATCCACAAAAAAAGATAGATTATAAAATGATAATAGATAAAGCAAAATCCTATTTGTTATGAATGCAGATTTATTTTCCTCTGATAATGGCTTAGAGACAGCCCTGTTAAGAAGTTCTTTGGCTTTTGGTATTAATCAAGAGTTACAAGGAAGCAGGTCTCAATTTTTGAGTCAGATTATATCTTCCTTGATAATGGCCGAGGGACCTATGAGCGCTGATGATATTTGCAGACAGTTTAAAAACCGTTTTAGCAAGGTAATATCTAAGGATACAGTCAATAGCCATTTAGACAAGCTTACAAACAAGAAGAAATTCCTAAAGAAGAATCGTGATTCGGGTAAGTTTGAAATCAATTCTACAGCAAGAACAACAATTAATACAGAGTATTCTGATTTATTGAAGCAGACTAGTGATTTGATTAATAATGTCGTAGAGAAAACAAAGCTGTTGAATCAAGGTAAGTTGGTCTCTGATAAAGCAAAACTGAAAAGCAAGATAAAAGATGCCCTGACATATTTCTTTAGACTGTTCGGACTTGATATACTTGGAAGCGATGATAATAATCCAGAAAAGGATTCCTTCATCAAAAAAATGCGTGAGGATTTGGATATCAATGAAGCTGATGCTTTGATTCTTGCCTTGAGCGAGACGATAGACGAACAAGTATTTAACAAAAATGGTATTTTGAAAAAATGGGCAAAAGCTTATGTGTTTACACAAATAGCCCAACTTGACCCGACGTTGAATTCTTTTGAGCTTACTCAGTTTAAAAAGAAATCATTTGTTTTGGATACAGAAGTTGTTCTGCATTGTTTGGTTGACAATACAAAATTTTGTAAGGAATATAAACAACTTGTGGAAACATTGCTTAAATGTCAATGCTCTGTATATGTTCCTCCAGTTATATTGAAGGAAGTTGTTAGGCATGTTAAAACATCTAAGAATAGCTATTCCTATTTTAAGTCGTCAATGGATATTGTTCCAGAAAATATTTTGCTTTCGACTATAGCAAATGTATTTGTAGAGGATTATTATAACTCGAGGAAGCAATATGCTTCATTTGAAGTTTACTATGATAATTTTTATGATGAGGAAGATCCTGAAGAGTTGATAAAACGACTCCTTTTAGATAAATTCAAAAATATAAAATTTGAATGTAAAGAAGTTGATAAAAAAGATAATTATACGATAGCGGATAATGACACAATAGCTAAGTATGTTGAAGATATTCTGTTTGAAACAAAATATACTACAAAAGGAGCAAGAAGAACAGAAGCAGACAATCGTGCTATAGCAGAAACGGATGCTTATATCTATCTGGGTATTGCTGAATTATTGAATGGGAAAAAAGTTTCACCTGAGAAAAACAAAGAATTTCTAATGAATGATTTGTATTTCGTGACAACATCTAATCGTGCAGATAAGTGCGCAAGAAAATATGAACTTCAACATGATGTATGTACGAATCCTAATGTCTTAATTAGCATTCTTGGTACAATTGGGCAATTTGATGACTCGAAGCCTCTGCAATTGTTTGATAATCCATTTCTTGTCAATGCTGCGAAGGAAACTTGGGACGATGTGCATAATGCTATTGAATTTGGTTTAAATCTGAAAGGTGCAAATGTATATCAGTTAAAAAGAAAGTTAGACAAGTCTCTCAAAAGATGGATTGTCAAACGTGATGATTTAGAAAATATGAATCAAATAGTGAGAGATGCCAAGGAAATTGGTATAGAGAGCTATACTGGTGAATTGGCTAATCGTTTATATATTAAGTCTTTGGAAAAAGAAAATGAACAGCTGAAATTTGAGGCAGAAAAGAAAGACAAAACCATCAGTTCTTTGCGTAAAGACAAAGCTAAAGATAGTTATCTTGGTAGAGTAAATAAAAAGCGTAAATAATTATTTGGAATCTTTAGACAATGAATTATATTATCACTGTTGGTACCGGTTTATCGATACCCATCTTGCAAATATGATTAAGGAGCGTTATCCTAACGCCCAAGTATATAACTGATAGTATCAGTGAATCGGAACCATCATATTAGAGACCACGATATTCATCACATAGCCCAATCAATGGGCTATGCTGATGAGTTTACTTCCTAGAGCCGTTTCTATACGAGCGATGGTTTGAGTCGTAAAGTTATGTCTGCCTGTTAGCCATTTCGAGATTTCAGAGTCTCGCTTGTTGAGCAATCGGGCGAAATCCTTTTGGGTGAGTCCCTTGGCTTTCAGAATTTCACTAATGCGCTCGGCAATACCGAAAGACAAATCGAACTCTGCCTTTTGTTCGGCAGGTATCGCAGCGAGGCAATCACGGAATAATTTGTTCTGTATCATAATGCTTAAATTTCAAAGGTTGCACTTTCTATGTCTGTTATCATATCCTCTGGCATCTCGACTTCGAGCCATTCACTTGGCACACCTTCTATGGTGAGCAATGTCCGCCATTCGTTACCGAAGAGAATAAGGAGGCATGGCGGCGTTATCTGACAAAAGTAATCAAGAAGCATCTGAAGGCAGAGGTGATGAATACCTCTGAGTTCAGAGAGATGTCAAGATATGGAACCACGAGGAGAAACGCCAAGAGGTATGCCGCTATATCAAAGAGACAGCAGGACAATACCCCAATCATCGTGGCATGAAGAAGAAGTTGATGGACTTGATGCCAGAGATACCATTTGAAGGAGAGCCGAAGGCTGTGACTCGTGAGCCAAACGATATTGGAGAAAGCACTCCTGTAAACTCAGGAACGAGAGGGTGTAACCGCCCTCCGGTGCTCAGAACCGCTACGCTGTAAGGGTGGCGGACCAAAGCGGTCTACGCCAGGTTATGCGGGCTGGGGCCGCCTGGGGTAATTTGCTACGGCTTGTAGTTGTGGGCTTATAGATTACTGATTTTGGGGGAATTGACTGGTGAGTTGCAGATTTCTTGTGATTTTCTTGGTGGTTTCGAAGAAAAAGCGTAATTTTGCATTAGAGTATGAACGTTTAATATAAAGTTTATGGAAACAGCAATATTTAATCCGGTTCAGCAACACTTGTTGAAGATGTTTGCCTTTGATGGTTCAGAAGAAAGACTTTCTGAAGTGAAAACTGTTTTGAGTGATTATTTTCGCAAAAAAGCAGATGCTTGCTTAGAAGGTCTTTGGAATTCAGGGAAGCTGAATCAGGCAAAGCTTGATGAACTACGTCATCAAGACTTGCATACTATGTTGAAAAAGTAAAGTTTTATGGAAAGAATTGTATTGGATACTAACTGTCTGATACAGAGTATATCACCAAGAAGCCCATATCGTCGAATCTGGGATAGCTTTTTTGATGGTACTAATCTTTTATGCGTCACTACCTCCATATTAAACGAATATGAGGAAATATTAAATCTCTTGACCAATGAAGAGACTGCCAAATATATCATTGATGCAATTGTTAGTAATCCTTATACTATATTCATAACCGTATATTTTGATTTCAATTTGATTCAAAAAGATCCGGATGACAATAAATTTGTGGATTGTGCAATAACTGCTGGTGCTAGGTATATAGTTACCGAAGATCATCACTATGACGTAATAAAGTGGAAAGAATTTCCTGGTCTTGATGTTGTTGGCTTGGATGAATTCTTAAAATATTTATTAAAGATTAATCTTTAAACGAATTCTGAAGCTGTCTTTCGAAAACCTGCCTTCAATAGTCTTTACGCCCCCTTCGGTCCCCCCAGTTCTGGGGGACAGAAACCTAAAGGGTAAATCACCGTTAGCCCGTATGGCGGTACCTATATAATATATTACCTTTGCATCCGTAATCAAAACAGTTTGATAATGGAAACAAGGGAATATTTCGAAATAGTGATGCAGGATTACAACCAAAATCGTAAAGGTCGTAGCTTGCGCAAGTATTATCAAGATGCATTCCTTTATGCAGAGCAGCTGTTGGGAAAAACTTATTGTTTTTCCACAACAGGAGATGACAAGAAGATTGTTTGTGCTTTTACGTTAGCAAATGATAGTATCAAGGCTGCATTAAGGTGGAATAAAAATAGGCTCAGGAGAGATTGTCTATCCACGGATAATCTCTCCTGAGCCTGAGATGAGTACGGAAATATCTTCTTCGTTGTCAAAACAGTTTGTAGGTGGTGCGGAGCACTTTGAACTCAGTGCGGCGGTTCAGCTGGTTGCATATCTCCTGATGCTCCCTGGTCTGCTTGAGGATGAAATCCTGGGTGAGCACATCGTCTTCCTTCAGCCAGGGATATTTCTCCGTGAGCTTCCTGCGGATTGTCTTCGGGCGTTCCTTGCCATATCCTACAGGGGTAAGGCGATCTTTTTCAATGCCGTGAGCTATGAGGTAATCCACTACCGACTGGGCGCGGCGCTGAGACAATCGCTTGTTGTACTCGCTGTTGCCTTTGTAATCGCAATGGGCACTCAGTTCGATGGTTACGTGGGAATTCTCTTTCAGCAAGGCTACGAGCTTATCCAGAGCCTGGGTGCTGGCTGGCGTCAGGGTAGCTTTGTCAAAATCATAGAAGATGTTGTCGATGAGTACTGGGGCTGAGATGGAAGCCAGCGGGAATTGGAGCACGTACTCCTTGCTCTCCTTTGCCGAATCTATTCGCAACTCCTCCTTGTGGTTGAGGAATCCCTTGCAGGAAGCCATCACAAGATAATCTACCTCAGGATGGATAGGCAGCGTAAACGAACCGTCACTCTTGACCGGCAGTTTCCTGTAGGTGCCATCGTTGCCTACTATCATCACCTGTGCGGCAGGAAGTTCGTAGCCGTCTTTTTCGTAAACCCATCCCTTCATCGTGGTGACAATCTCCGGATTTTGGAAAGAATAGATATGATCATAGCCGCGGCCATCCTTTCTGTTGGAAGAGAAGAAGCCACGGTTGTGCGGTCCCTCGAAGGTCATTCCGAAATCATCTGCTTCTGAATTGAGGGGATAGCCGGGATGTTCTATCTTATACTGCTGGGTCTTTTCGTCTATTCGGGCAATGTAGATGTCGAGACCGCCCATTCCTATATGGCCGTTACTGCTGAAATAGAGGTCGCCATTGGGGCGGAAGGTAGGGAACATCTCGTCGCCCGGCGTATTGATGGGGGCACCGAGGTTTTCTGCACCTCCCAGACCTGAAGGAGTGATGCGCACACGCCAGATATCGTAACCGCCCATTCCGCCCGGCATATCGGAAACGAAATAGAGCCATTCGCCGTCAGGACTGATGGCAGGGTGGGCGTAGGTGCTCAAGGTATCCTGGGTGATTTCCAGCTTCTGAACCTTTCCCCAGGCAGCATCCGAACGGGAAGAGGTGACGATCTGGGCAAATCGGGGAGAGGCTGGATCGGTGACGCATTGGGTGAGATACATCTCCTTGCCATCGGGAGTGAAGCAGCAGGCTCCCTCATCATAGTCGGTATTCAGACCAGTGGCGATGGCTTCCGGTCTGCTCCATTTTCCCTTGTCGTCTTTTTCTGAATAGAAGATATCGCCAGCCTTGGTGCCGGTGATTCCGCTGAGTTCATCGCCCTGCGCTTCGTTGCGGGTGGAGGTGAAGTAGATCTGTTCGTATTCATCGCCCAGGAGCATCGGTGAATAATCGGCTCTTCGGGAGGTGAAGACATCCATCTTCTTTACCTGATATCTGCTTCCGGCTTTTTTCCAGTTGGGAGCCATCTGGGCAGATTTCAATCCGTTCTGGGCTAGGATATTGTCGGGCATGGAATCCACGAGGATTCTGAATTCCTTTTCTGCCTGCTTGTATTCGCCGTTTTTCAGGAGCAGACGGGCGTAAGCCAGACGGTCATCGAGGGAAGCCTGGTTATAGCGGATGGCATTGCGGTAAGCATTCACAGCCTTGGGGGTAGCATTGATCTTGTTGTAGCAGCGTGCCATCTTCAAGGCTAGCTTTCCCCGGTTTTCACGCTCCTTGGGAGGTGTCTTGGTGTAGGCTTGCTTGAATTGGTCGGCAGCATCATAGTATTCGCCTAAAGAAAGGAACTTTTCTCCCTTCTTCAGGTTCTTGTCAATGCCGCAGCTTATCAGAAGGAGGCAGCAAAAGGCAGTTATGATATGATGGAATCTGATATGCTTCATATTACCTCTATATTCGTGAATTTACATCTGTGAGAATGGCTGGCGATATTGGCAGCCAGATTTCCAGTTGCTGCAACCATAGGCGGTCTTGCCCTTGATGATGACGCCCTTTCCGCAGAGCGGACATGGTTTGCCTACCATTGGGTCGGCTGGAGTCTGTGATGTTGAAGCAGGCTGTGCTGCATCTTGAGTCGCTGCATCCTTTTTCTTTGTTTCTGCCTTCTTTGTTTCAGCCTTCTTTGCTGCCGTTTTCTTCTTTTCCGGTTTTTTCTTGAGATCTTCCTCCGTCATGATGGTGACTCTTCGGCTGCTGTTATCCGATAGAACATCGATGACTATCTGGTTGATCTGCTCTTTCAGACCGTTGATGAATTCGGCAGGGTCGTAGGTCTTGTGCTCGATGTCTCGGAGCTTTTTCTCCCAGATACCCGTCAGCTCACAGCTCTTCAGGAGTTCCTCATGGATGGTGTCGATGAGTTCGATACCTGTTGGCGTTGCCATCAGGTTCTTGCGCTGGCGGCGGATGTAGTGGCGCTTGAAGAGAGTTTCGATGATGCCGGCACGGGATGATGGACGGCCGATGCCGTTCTCCTTCAATGCCGCACGAAGTTCCTCGTCTTCTACGAATTTACCCGCAGTCTCCATCGCACGGAGTAGGGTAGCTTCGGTGTAATATTTCGGTGGCGTGGTCCATTTCTCCGTCAGGGTAGGCTGATGGTCGCCCGATTCGCCTTTCACGAAAGAAGGGAGGGTTCTTTCTTCTACCACTTCCTTCTTGGCACCGTTTCCGTTTCCGTCGCCTGCATTTCCACCATCATTTCCGTTGGCATTATCTGCATCGTCGTCCTCTGCATTCTTCGCATCCTTGGCATAGACTACTCGCCAGCCCGGTTCCAGAATCTCCTTACCGCTCACCTTAAACTCTATCTTTTCCGGTTTGGGTCCGTCTTCGTTGATGACCTCGCCCAATACGGTGGTGGTAGAGAACTTACAATCCGGATAGAACACGCTGATGAATCGCTTGGCGATGAGATCATAGACATTCGCCTCCATATCGGTGAGTCCGGTTGGCGGAACACCGGTTGGGATGATGGCGTGGTGGTCGGTCACCTTGCTGTTATCGAATACCTTCTTGCTCTTCGGCAACTTCTTGCCGGTGGCTGCGAGCTGCTGGATGAGCGGGAGGTATTTCTGCTGACTGGCTATCTTTGCCTGGCTCACACCATTCAGAATCTGCGGACATTTCGGATAGATATCGTCTGTCAGAAACTGGGTATCTACACGAGGATAAGTGGTATATTTCTTCTCGTAGAGACTCTGGATGAGTTTCAGCGTAATATCGGCAGAGTAGGCAAACTTCTTGTTGCAATCCACCTGCAGTGAGGTGAGGTCGTAGAGATGAGGGGGTGCCTCGTTTCCCTTCTTCTTGCTTACGTCGGTAACGGTGAAGGGTTTGCCGGCGATGGTACTGAAAGCCTTCTCGCCTTCCTCCTTGCTGGTAAACTTGCCGCTGGTTGCCGTAAACTGGGTGTCGCGATAGATGGTGGCGAGTACCCAGTAAGGTTCAGAAACGAAGTTGTCGATTTCCTTCTGGCGGTTTACGATGAGGGCAAGGGTAGGGGTCTGCACTCTACCGATGCTGAGCACCTGTCGGTTCTGACCATATTTCAATGTATAAAGTCGGGTGGCGTTCATGCCGAGAATCCAGTCGCCGATGGCACGTGAAAGTCCGGCAAGATAGAGAGACTGATATTCCCCCTGGTCTTTCAGTTCCTGGAATCCCTGCTTGATGGCTTCATCGGTCATGGATGAAATCCACAGTCTCTTGACGGGGCATTTTGCCTGCGCCTTCTGCATCACCCATCTCTGGATGAGCTCTCCTTCCTGTCCGGCGTCACCGCAGTTGATGATGCTGTCGGCAGCCTGCATCAGTTTTTCTATGGTGGCAAACTGCTTCTTGATGCCTTTATCGTTGATGAGCTTGATACCGAAACGCTGTGGAATCATCGGCAACGCCGAAAGGCTCCAATGTTTCCACATCGGAGTATAATCATCCGGTTCTTTCAGCTCACAAAGGTGGCCGAAAGTCCATGTTACTTGGTAACCATTACCTTCCATATAACCGTCGCGCGCCGACGTAGCCCCGATGATTCGGGCAATGTCCTTAGCCACGCTCGGTTTCTCTGCTATACAAACTATCATTCTTTATTCTTATTTCTGTTTGCAAAGGTACAATAAAATAATGAGATAGCCATCATTTCGGCTCCTTTTTCTCATGGCAGAGAATAAAAAAGCCCCGTAAGGCTTGGGCCTTACAGGGCGTATTTCATATAAATCTGCGTGCGATTACTCGTACTCCTGCCAGCTCTTGATCTGAAGCTGATCCTGGCTCAATGTGCAGAATGCCTCGATGAAGGCGGAAGCCAGACGGGCATTGGTGATCAGAGGAATGTTGTGGTCGATGGCGCCACGACGGATTCTGTAACCATTGGTCAACTCACGCTTGGTGTGATTCTTAGGGATGTTGACGATGAGGTCGAACTTGTGGTCGGCAATCATCTGCATCACGTTAGGAATATCCTTGTGGTCCTCATCAGGCCATCCTACGGCTGTAGCCTTCACGTTGTTCTCGTTCAGGAACTTCGCTGTACCGGCAGTAGCGTAGATGGTGTAACCGTTCTTCACCAAAGCCTGAGCAGCATCGAGCAAGGAAGCCTTCTCCTTGGCACCACCGCTAGAAAGCATGATGCCCTTATCCTTTGAAGGAATCTTGTAGCCGGTGGCAATCAATGAGTTGAGCAATGCCTCCTCGAAAGTATCACCCATACAACCTACCTCACCGGTAGAACTCATATCCACACCCAAAACAGGGTCGGCGTTCTGCAAGCGGGCGAATGAGAACTGTGAAGCCTTCACACCCATGCGGTCGATATCGAAGGCAGACTTGTCTGGCTTCTGATATGGAGCGTCGAGCATGATGCGGGTAGCCGTCTCGATGAAGTTGCGCTTCAATACCTTGCTCACGAATGGGAATGAACGGGATGCACGGAGGTTACACTCGATCACCTTCACATCGCGCCCCTTAGCCAGATACTGGATATTGAAAGGACCCGAGATGTTGAGCTCCTTGGCAATGGCACGTGAAATCTTCTTGATCTGACGGGCTGTAGCGAAGGAAATCTGCTGGGCAGGGAAGGTCATGGTAGCGTCACCAGAGTGAACACCTGCATACTCTACGTGCTCTGAAATACCATACTCTACAATCTCACCGTTCTGAGCCACACCGTCAAACTCAATCTCGTTGGTCTCTGTCATAAACTGAGAGATAACCACTGGGTACTCCTTGGAAACCTCAGAAGCTGCCTCCAGGAAGCGACGCAACTCATCATCATCGTGGCAAACGTTCATGGCTGCACCGGAAAGAACGTAAGATGGACGAACGAGAACAGGATAGCCTACCTCGTCGATGAACTTCTGAACATCCTCCATAGAGGTGAGGGCGCTCCACTTAGGCTGGTCGATGCCCAGCTTATCGAGCATGGCAGAGAACTTACCACGGTTCTCGGCACGGTCGATGTTGACAGGAGATGTACCCAGGATTGGCACAGACTGGCGATGGAGCTTCATAGCCAGGTTGTTTGGAATCTGACCACCCACAGAAACAATCACACCACGTGGTGACTCCAGGTCGATGACATCGAGTACACGCTCGAATGAAAGCTCATCGAAGTAGAGACGGTCGCACATATCGTAGTCGGTAGATACGGTCTCCGGGTTGTAGTTAATCATGATTGACTTGTAACCCAACTTGCGTGCTGTGTTGATGGCGTTTACTGAACACCAGTCGAACTCTACGGAAGAACCGATGCGGTAAGCACCCGAACCGAGAACGATGACAGACTTCTCGTTCTTGTAGTAGTTGATGTCGTAACCCTCTACAGCGTATGTCATGTAAAGATAGTTGGTGAGGTCAGGATGCTCGCTAGCCACAGTAGGGATGCGCTTTACGGCTGGCAGAATGTTCAGCTTCTTGCGCAGGGCACGAACTGCGAGCACCTCCTTCTCCATATTGGTGTTCTGAGTCTTCAATACGAAGCGGCCAATCTGGAAGTCAGAGAAGCCCAATACCTTAGCCTCGCGCAATACCTCGGCTGGAATCTCCTCCAGAGTATTGTATTCAGAAAGCTTGTGCTTGTAATCTACGATATTCTTCATGCGCTCGATGAACCAAGGGTCAATCTTGGTCAGCTCCTCGATGCGCTCGATGGTGTAACCTTCCTCCAAAGCCTGGGCGATGGCGAAGATACGGAGGTCGGTAGGGTTAGAAAGCTCCTCATCCAGGTTATCAAACTTGGTGTGGTCGTTGCCAACGAAACCGTGCATTCCCTGTCCAATCATACGGAGACCTTTCTGGAGCATCTCCTCGAATGAGCGGCCGATAGACATGATTTCGCCTACAGACTTCATGGAAGAACCAATCTTGCGGCTTACACCGGCAAACTTGGTGAGGTCCCAACGAGGAATCTTGCAGATCATATAGTCGAGTGATGGAGCCACATAAGCAGAGTTAGGAGTACCCATCTCGCCAATCTGGTCGAGTGTATAACCGAGGGCAATCTTGGCAGCAACGAAGGCGAGCGGATAACCGGTAGCCTTGGAAGCAAGAGCAGAAGAACGGCTCAAGCGAGCATTGATCTCGATGATACGGTAGTCGTTGGTCTCAGCATTGAAAGCATACTGGATGTTGCACTCACCCACGATGTTGAGGTGACGTACACACTTCACGGCGATGTCCTGCAACATCTTCACCTGCTCGTCGGTAAGAGAACAGGTAGGAGCTACTACGATAGACTCACCCGTGTGGATACCCAGTGGGTCGAAGTTTTCCATAGAGGCAACGGTGAAGCAACGGTCGTTAGCATCACGGATGCACTCAAACTCAATCTCCTTCCATCCCTTCAAGCTCTCCTCAACGAGTACCTGAGGTGCGAAAGTGAAGGCAGATTCAGCAATCTCCTTGAACTCCTCTTCGGTCTTGCAGACACCAGAACCGAGACCACCCAGCGCGTAGGCAGAACGGATCATGATAGGGTAGCCGATGTTGCGTGCCGCAGCCACAGCCTCCTCCATGTTCTCGCAAGCGTGGCTTACAGGAACCTTGAGGTCAACCTTGTTAAGCTCCTTTACGAAGAGGTCGCGGTCTTCTGTGTTCATGATAGCCTCTACCGAGGTACCCAATACATCAACACCATACTCCTTGAGCACACCACTGAGGTAGAGTTCTGTACCAACGTTCAAACCCGTCTGTCCACCCCAAGCCAGCATAATGCCGTCAGGGCGCTCCTTCTTGATGATTTCAGTTACAAAAAAAGGTGTCACCGGCAAGAAATAAACCTTGTCAGCAATACCTTCACTCGTCTGAATTGTAGCAACATTTGGATTAATGAGGACAGAACTAATACCCTCCTCACGCAAAGCCTTGAGAGCCTGCGAACCGGAATAGTCAAACTCACCTGCCTGGCCGATTTTCAAAGCACCGGAACCCAGAACTAGGACTTTCTTAAGCTGTTTCTTCATCATGTTATTTAACTATAAGTTTATTCTTAATAATAAAAAGTCTCTTCTGAAAATGTCTTGTTTAGTATCTATTTAGTTTCTTAGTCAGATTACTAAGGAAGATACACTATTTCGGGCAGCAAAGATACGTTAAATATCTGAATCATCCAAATTTTCTGCCATTCTTTACAGTTAAATAACATCAATTATTTAAAAATCCTTTTGGGATTGTCTCATTTTTGCTATTTTTTTGTTACTTTTGCAGCGCCTACAGAAATGTAGTAGAATGTTTCGAGAATAATAAAACAATAGCTTACAAGATAAAGTGATAACAACAATGAAAGTCGGATTATTCGTCCCTTGTTATGTGGATGCTTTATACCCTGAAGCGGGTGTGGCTACATACAAGTTACTAAAGCACTACGGACTGGATGTCGGTTATCCCGAAAAGCAGACTTGCTGCGGTCAGCCGATGGCTAACGCGGGTTTTCAGGATAAGTCGGAGAAGGTCATAGAGACATTTGATGAGCTGTTCAAGGATTACGATTACATCGTAGCTCCTTCAGCTTCATGTGCCGCTTACGTTAAGGTGTATTACCCTAAGATTCTGGAGGGTAAGCACGAGTGTATTTCATCCAAGAAGATCATGGATGTTGTGGAGTTCCTTCACGATGTGCTGAAGGTGGATCATGTGCCGGGAAAATTCCCGCATGCGGTGAGTGTGCACAACAGTTGCCATGGTGTGCGAGAACTGGGCTTGTCGTCTCCATCTGAGCGACACATCAAGCCATTCAACAAGATTATCGACCTGTTGAATATGGTGGAAGGCATTACCATCCACGAGCCGGAACGCAAGGATGAGTGCTGTGGATTCGGCGGTATGTTCTCTATCGAGGAGCCTGCCGTTTCTACCCGTATGGGAGAGGATAAGATCAAGCGCCACATGGCTACGGGTGCCGAATATGTCACCGGACCGGATTCTTCCTGTCTGATGCACATGGCGGGTATTGCCAAGAAGGAGAATATGCCGATCAAGTTTATCCATGTTGTTCAAATTTTAGCTGCAGGACTATGAGTACAGAACATTCCAAGAGAGCTGCGAAGTTTACGCAGAACGTAGAGAAGACCACCTGGCACGACGCTACCTTCTGGTCTGTTCGTCAGAAGAGAGATAAAATGGCGCAGGAACTTCCTGAGTGGGAAGACCTACGCGAGCATGCGTCTGAAATCAAGATGCACACCATTACCCATCTTGCCGATTACCTCGATATGTTTTCCAAGAACCTGGAGAGCCGTGGGGTGAAGGTGCACTGGGCAAAGGATGCGCAGGAATTCAATGAGATTGTGCTCGGTATCCTGAAGGATCATAACGTGAAGAAGATGGTGAAGTCGAAGTCGATGCTCACCGAGGAGTGCGAGATGAATCCGTATTTGGAGCAGCACGGAATCGATGTGGTAGAGACCGACCTGGGTGAGCGCATCATCCAGCTCCTGCACCAGAAGCCAAGCCACATCGTGATGCCTGCCATCCATCTGAAGCGTGAGGAAGTGGGAAAGATGTTCGAGGAGAAGGGAATCTCCAAGGAAATCGGTAACTACGATCCTACTTATCTGACCCGCTGCGCCCGCCATCATCTCCGCGACCAGTTTATGGAAGCTGGAGCAGGTATGACTGGCTGTAACTTCGGTGTGGCTGCCACAGGCGATTGCGTGGTCTGCACCAACGAGGGAAATGCCGATATGACCACTTCCATGCCTAAGCTCCACATCGTGGCGATGGGTATCGAGAAGCTGGTTCCTGATTATAAGTCACTGGCAGTATTCCAGCGTCTGCTCTGCCGCTGCGGAACCGGTCAGCCTACTACCGCCTTTACCTCTCATTTCCGCCAGGCTCGTCCGGGTGCTGAGATGCATGTGGTTCTGGTGGATAATGGCAGAAGCGATATTCTCGCCGACAAGGACCACTGGCAGACCTTGAAGTGCATGCGCTGCGGAGCCTGCATGAACACCTGTCCGGTTTATCGCCGTTCAGGCGGATACAGTTACACCTATTTCATTCCGGGTCCTATCGGTGTGAACCTGGGAATGCTGAAGAATCCTCAGAAGTACAGCGACAATGTTTCAGCCTGCACCTTGTGCTTGTCTTGCGACAATGTATGCCCTTCCAAGGTAGGTCCTGGTTCTCAGATTTACGCTTGGCGCCAGAGTCTGGAGAGATTGGGCAAGGCTAATCCTGTGAAGAAGGCGATGTCGAATGGCATGAAATATCTCTTCGATCGTCCTGCGCTCTACACCACAGCCTTGAAGTTTGCGCCACTTGTCAATCTGATTCCTGAGTGCTGCACGCACTTCAGCAACTGGAATGCGTGGGGTATCGGTCACACCATGCCTGAGTTTGCGAAGAAGAGCTTCCACCAGCTTTGGAAAGAAGGAAAGGTGAAGTAGTGGCTAATCATAAAGTTCAAAGTTCAAATTTCAAAGTTCAATGAATAAAGAAGATTTCCTGAACAAGTTGCGTAAGAATACGCACGTTCAATTCGATATGCCTGCCGTAGATGTCAAGGGAATCCAGTATGAGGATACCTTGAAGCAGTTTATTGAGATGACTGAGTCTGTGGGTGGACACGTGATAGAGGCTGAGGCGGGCGAGAGCCTGGATGAGCTGGTGAAGAAGGCTTATCCGGAGGCGAAGGTCTTTGCTTCCAACCTGCCTGAGATTACCATCGCGCAGAAGAATCCTGATACCGTGGCTGAGGCCAACGACCTGAATGGTACCGATGTGGGTATTGTCCGTGGAGAAGTGGGTGTTGCCGAGAACGGCTGCGTCTGGATTCCTCAGACCATGAAGGAGAAGGCGGTGCTTTTCATCTCCGAATATCTCGTGATTTTCCTTCAGAAAGATAAGGTAGTTAACAATATGCACGAGGCTTATGCCCGTATCGAGATGGATCCGAAGTATAATTTCGGTATTTTCATCAGCGGTCCTTCCAAGACTGCAGATATCGAGCAGGCTCTGGTAATGGGTGCGCAAGCTGCCCGTGGTGTGACAGTTATACTTTTGTAAAAGGCAGAAATCCCGAAGCTCACTATCGTGTGAACTTCGGGATTTCTCTTTATACTGTCCATTCATAGGTGTCGTAAACCACGCCTCTTCCTCCGTAACCTTCCTTGTGGGCGATGAGACCCTCATTGATCCAGGCTCCCTGCTGTTCCGTAGAACTGCCGAAGTCCAGATAGGGATAATCGGGGTAATCATGATACATAATCTGTTCGTAGATAGCCTCCATGGCTCCGAATTCCTTTCCCTCATCGTTGGTAGAACTGTATTGTCCGTGTACCACTTGCTGGGTAATATAAAAGGTGAGGCCTCCTATAATGTGCCCGTTGCGATAAGCATTGTATTGGATGATATTCTCGGGGAATCGACTTTTCAGGAGTTCCATTTCCTGAAGCGTGTGTACCGGTTTGGCACCAAATCGCTTTTCCAGGTTCTCATTCAATACCTCCCAGAACTCCGACAGACTTGCATCTCTCACTACGGTCACCCCATTCAGATGAGCCTTCTTCAGACGGCGCAGGTGGTCTTTGCGCCAGCGCAATTTCTGCTGGATGAAGATGGTTGTGCCGATATTGCGGAGCGAAAGATGAGCCTTGCATTTCCAGAAGATGGCATAGAGATCTTCTTCTGAAGGATGGAGATGATAGATCCAGGGAATAGGACGATACTGTACCTTCTCGAAACCCTGAAGACGCAGATAGACATTCAGTTCCTCAAAGAGTTGGCAGACATCTGAAATCGTGACGTGAATGTTCATGATCAGTCCGCCATAGGTGAGTCCGAAATGCGAGCAGAGGGTCTTGCCTACCTGATGGGCTGGCAAGATGGAATGGAGCTTACCCTTCTTGAAGAACAGGAGAGAATAGTCCTTGAACCTATCGGAATGGTAATCCATATAGTTGCGGTAAAAGAGAAACGTAGCGTTTCGGGCTTTTGCCACATACGCATCCCATTGCTGGCGATATTCGGGAGTGTATTTGATGATTTCAAACATGATGTCTTGCGTATTTGAGAAACTCGTCGTAATCATAGATATAATCAGCTTCTTCGTACAATTCCGAAGCCAGGACCAGACAGACCGAACCGGCTGAGAAGTTTTCCAGCGTTCGCCAGATGCCTGTGTTGACGAGTAGTCCCTGGTCGGGGCGGTTGAGAAGATAGGATTGCTTCCGGTTTCCATCATCCAGCGTAACCGTGAAGGAACCGCTGGCTGCGATGATTACTTCCAGGCATTCCCTGTGGGCGTGCCCTCCGCGGGCAGCACCTGCCGGAATATCGTAGGTCCAGTAGGTGCGCCTGATGTGAAAGGGCACATCCTTGAAATCCTCCACATTCGTAGCCTGGAAGTCTTCGGATTGATGCGTGTTCTGGAAACGGATGATTTTTCCTATTTCTTTCATGAATCTTATTTCTTCATATAAGGGTCGGTGCCCAGGACGGTCTTTGCCAGGCGCTTTGCCTTGTCGCGGAGCGCATTCAGGTCATCGCCCTTCTCACCGTAGCAGAGAACGACACCCATGCGGCGACCTACGTGAGCCTCAGGCTTTCCGAAGATGCGGATGCGGGTGTGGTCTTCCTTCAAGGCATCGAGCATGTTGTAGTTCAATGGCTCTGTGCTTTCCTCAGGAGAGAGGATGACGGCAGAACAGCCGATGTGCTCCAGATGGATGCCGGCGATAGGCAAGCCCATCACGGCACGGAAGTGGAGCTCAAACTCGCTCAGGTTGGTGGTGTGACCGAGAGTTACCATACCTGTATCGTGTGGACGAGGACTCAGCTCAGAGAAGATGACTTCACCCTGCTTGCTCAGGAAGAACTCTACGCCCCAGAGGCCGGCACCGGTCAGCGCCTTGGTTACTTCGCCGGCAATATGCTCAGCCTTCTTCAAGGCCTCCTCTGGAAGCTGGAATGGCTGCCAGCTCTCACGGTAGTCGCCGCCCTTCTGTACGTGTCCGATAGGTGGGCAGAAGAGGGTAGGACCATCCTTCTGGGTTACGGTGAGGAGAGTGAACTCTGAATCGAAGTCGATGAATTCCTCGATGATCACTTCCTTCACGTCGCCACGGCCTTCCTCCATCGCCTCCTTGTAAGCCTCCACCAGCTCATCGTCGTTGTGGACATAGCTCTGTCCATGACCGCTGGAACTCATCAGTGGCTTTACTACGCATGGGAAACCAATCTCATCGGCAGCGTTCTTGAACTCCTCGAAAGTCTTTGCATAGAAATACTTGGCTGTGCGAAGACCCAGTTCCTTGGCAGCCAGGTCGCGGATGGCACGGCGGTTCATGGTGTAGTTCACGGCACGTGCCGAAGGTACAATCTGAATGCCCTCCTTCTCGAAGTCGAAGAGACGCTCGGTGCGGATAGCTTCAATCTCAGGCACGATGATGTCTGGGTGATGTTTCTCAACCACAGCGGTCAATGCGTCGCCATCGAGCATTGAGAACACTTCTCGCTCGTCGGCTACCTGCATGGCTGGTGCATTGTCATACTTGTCGCAAGCGATGACATACTGTCCTGCTCGCTTTGCGGCGATGGTAAACTCCTTGCCCAGTTCGCCTGAGCCCAAAAGCATAATCTTCTTCATTTATATGATGTTTAATATTTTATATCCCTAAAATTAATCCCTAATCATTAATCACTAAGTCCGAATTTCTTTCTGATAAATTCTGCGATAAACTTCTCAGTTTCTTCGATTCCCAGATGGCTGCTGTTGATGCAGAGGTCGTAGCTCTCGCTGTGTCCCCACTTCTTGCCTGTATAGTAATCGTAGTAAGAGGCGCGCTGCTCCTCATGGCTTTCGATAAACTTGCGGGCGGATGCTCTGTCGATGTCCTTTCGCTTGCACACTGCCTTGATGCGGTCGTCGATGTTGGCGGTGATGAAAATATTGATCACATTCTTGTAATCACGCAGCACATAGTCGGCGGTTCTGCCCACAAACACGCAGTTGCCCTCATCGGCAGCCTTTCTGATGGCGTCGCTCTGGAACTTGTACAGACCTTCCTGCGAGAAGTCGTTGTGATAGAAGGTGTTGTCGCTCAGGAAGGGCAGATGTGTGTGGAAGAGAGACTTGAAGAATCCCTTCTGCTCATCGTTCTGCTCGAAGAATTTCTCGGAGAATCCGCTCTCCTTGGCTGCCAGGTTGAGCAGCTCACGGTCGTAGCACTTGCAACCGAAATCCTTTGCCAACATCTCTGCGATGATATGTCCGCCACTGCCTATCTGTCGGCCCACGTTTATAATTATCTTAGTCATAAGGTATTATTTTTTGTAGAATGTATATTTTTAGTATGTTCTGGAGTTAAGGAGTTATCGCTCCCTTCGCTCGCTGAGGAGTTAAGACAACAGCTTTTGTGGACTTGAGATTAAACATTGCCCTCCAAGGCATTTGTCTTAACTCCTTAACTCCTTAACTTCTTTAACTCCTTGACTTCTTAACTTCTCGTTCTCCTTGTGCATTCTCTTCAGCTTGTTCATGTATCTCATCATCACGACTCCGGCAATGACTGCAGCCGAGAAATCGGAGACAGGCATACTGTACCATACGCCGTCGATATCCCATATTATCGGCAGGAATGCCAGGAGCGGCAGGAGGATGAGCAACTGTCTCGACAGGGAGAGGAAGATGCTGATCTTTACCTTTCCGATGCACTGGAAGAAATTGGTGATGACCATCTGGAATCCGATGACCGGGAAGCAGACCATCACCACTCTGATGCCCTTGATGCCCAAGTCTATCAGCGTCTTGTCTGTAGTAAACAGTCGTGCGCAATAATAGGGTAGGAACATGGCTATCAGCCAGCCCGTCACCATGATGGCTGTGGCTGCAAGGATGCTGAGGTTCAGCACGCGCATCAGACGGTCTATCTTCTGTGCGCCATAGTTGTAGCCGGCTATAGGCTGCATGCCCTGGTTGACGCCGAGCACGAACATCACAAACACCATCGCAATACCATTGGCAATGCCATAAGCTCCCACCGACAGGTCGCCTCCGAAGCGTACCAGCTGATTGTTGATAAAGATGACGATGATGCAGGCGCACACGTTCATCAGGAAGGGCGAGATGCCTATGGCGAGAATGTTGTCTACTAGTTTCCTCTTCAGTTTGTAGATGCCTTTCTTGAAGTGGAGCAGCTCGCTCTTGTTGCTGAAGAGTTTGAATTGCCAGCACAGCGCCATCAGCTGCGACAGAATGGTGGCAATGGCGGCTCCCTGTATTCCCCATTTGAAGACGATGATGAAGAGGGCGTCCAGTATCACGTTCATCACCACCGTGAAGATGGTGGCATACATGGCTTGCCGTGGCTTGCTCGCTGCTCGGAGCAAGGCATTCATGCCAAAGTACATGTGGCTCACCACGTTGCCCAACAGGATGATGACCATATATTCGTGAGCATAGATCAGCGTCTGGTCGCTGGCTCCGAAGAACCGAAGGATGGGGTCGAGAAAGAGCAGACAGATGATACTCAGTCCGATACCGATGATGAGATTAAGCGATATCGTGTTGCCTAATATGTTCTGGGCTGTGGCGTAGTCTTTCTGGCCCAGTTTCACACTGATGGCTGTTGAGGCTCCCACGCCGACACCGGCTCCAAAGGCTGCCGTGAGGTTCATAAAGGGGAAGGTGATGGCAAGACCGGAGATGGCCATGGCTCCTACTCCCTGACCGATAAACACGCGGTCTACGATGTTGTAGAGCGAGGCTGCCGTCATCGCTATCATGGCGGGAAGGGCATATTGTATAAGCAATTTACCCACAGGCTTGGTGCCTAATTCTAATGTCGCTTGCTTATTTTCCATGTTGCAAAAATACAAAAAAATATTGATACCTTGTCCGTTCTGTACGAAAAAGTTGCCTCGATGATGACAAATGGACAAAAATATGACTTTTCGTTTGGCTATGTCGCAAGAAAAACTTACTTTTGCATCTTGTGACTAAATCCTTTTTCGAAGCAAATGAAACAAGCTGTACTTATATTCCTGCTGGTGGCATGGGGCATTCTGGCTCCTGCCCGCATAGCTGACACCAACCTGGTGTCTTTCCCCGGTGGCAAGTGCTTGATGTACCGCATCTATCTGCAGGACAAAGACCTCGAACATAACCCCTTCTCGATCGACAGACCAGAGGAGTTTCTCTCTTCACGCTCTATAGAAAGACGCAAGCGACAGAAGCTGGCAGTCGACCTTACCGACCTGCCTGTGGCTCCTGCCTATGTGAAGGCTGTGAGCCAAGCCGGGGTAGAGATTGTGGGGAGGAGCAAGTGGAACAACACCCTGCTGGTGCGTGTTCATAAGGAGAAGCAGCTCAGGCGACTGCAGGAACTGCCCTTCATTACGCGCAAGGTGAAGGTCTTTGCCTCGCCCGACTCGGTGAGTCAGCGCAAACGTACCTCCTTCCGTAAGGAACTGAGTCCCTGGGAGAGCAATGGCGAGGCTTATGGTTCGGCCGATGCGCAGATTTCATCTTTGGGTGGCAAGCGACTGCACGACAGTGGGTTTCGTGGCAAGGGCATGATGATAGCCGTCTTCGATGGGGGCTTTATGAATGTCGACAAGATTCCGGCTTTTCATGGCATCCGGCTGGCTGGACTGAAGGATTTTGTGGTTCCTCCCTCTGATAATATCTTCTCAGAGATGGAGCACGGCACGATGGTGCTTTCTGTCATGGCTGCCAATGCGCCGAATTATTATGTAGGTGTGGCTCCTGAGGCCTCCTATCTCTTGGTGCGCTGCGAGGACGAGCGTACGGAGAGTCTTGCCGAGGAGGACTACTGGGCCGAGGCTGCCGAATATGCCGACAGTGTGGGGGTAGACGTCATCAATTCTTCTTTGGGATATCATGATTTCGATGATGCCTCTACGAGTCATCATTATGCCGAGCAGGACGGACAGACGGCGCTCATC
>OIAC01000059.1_pt1 | contig 28390 bp, 23 predicted proteins | sample 1580731 | NCBI WGS metagenome assembly OIAC01 (sample SAMEA3882504, study PRJEB24775) | human gut metagenome | biome: human-associated habitat; feature: intestine environment; material: feces | place: Netherlands | collected 2009/2010
GTCTTCATTATGGTATTTTACGTTATTATCAAAATGCCAACTCCACCTTTGTACGAACTCCTTTTATCTTTGCACTTTCTGCCGTCTTCACCACTCGCTTTGCAACAGAGCGACTGACTGCTACGTAGGCATAACGCTCATAGACATCGATTTTACCTATCTGTGTACCCTCGAGTCCGCATGTTTTACAGAGAAATCCGAGGATATCACCCTTCGATACCTTATCCTTTTTGCCTTTACCTATATATAATGTAGCCATGCATGGCTGCGGAGCTGCGCCCTTTGCTGGCTGCAAAGGATGTTCTGCAGTCTGTTCTTTCACATATTCGGGCAGATGTTCCTCTGGACCGAGTATGATAAACGAGCGACCGGTTGCATTCCAGCGACCTGTTCTACCTATACGATGCACATATTCATCCTCACCTACGGGTAGATTATAATGAATAATATTAGCCACGTCAGGAATATCCAGTCCGCGTGCAGCGAGGTCGGTTCCGACGAGCACGTTGGTCGAATGGTTAGCGAAGCGATACACTGCTTCCTCGCGCTGACGCTGATCGAGTCCGCCATGTAACGCGCTAATCACAAATCCTTCAGCCGAGAGAAACTTTGCCACACGTTCTACCCCATCGCGATAGTTGAGAAAAACAATCGACTGCTCGCTGCCAAATTCCATGAGCATCTTCAGCAGTGTCTGCAATTTATCCTTCTCTGGCGACTTCACCGTGAACAGACTGATACGATCGGGTGTCTGCTCCTCGCGGTCAAGAAAGTCGACGCGTTCCGTTTTGCCCATGCGCACGAAGCGTGGCATCTCTTCAGCATCGGTAGCCGAGAGCAGCACCCGTCGCTCCACATTAGGCAGACTCTCCACCGCAGTCTGCATTTCGGCGCGGAAGCCCATGCGTAGACATTTATCAAACTCGTCGAGCACAAGCCAGTGCACATCGCTCACCGAAAAGTTTTGCTTTGCGATGTGGTCGTTGAGTCTACCTGGCGTTGCGAATACTATTTGTGGTTTGAGACGCATCACCTCGCGATGTTCGTCCATTGTGGCGCGTCCGCCATAGAGTGCAATCGAGCGCAGACCCGTACCCATACTGCGGAATACCTCACACGACTGTAATGCGAGTTCACGACTCGGCACGATAACCACCGCCTGTATCTCGTCGAGTTTAGCATCGAGACGTGTGGCGATAGGGAGCAGATAAGCGAGCGTCTTACCGCTACCTGTCGGCGCGAGCACAATAACATCGCGGTCGGTGTGAAGAATAGCAGAAAGAGTTTCCTCCTGCATAGCATTAAGCTCTTCAATATGGAGCTTGGCGAGAGTGGTGGTGATATCCATATATATAATAATGTATATAGTTTGCAGCCTTATTATGTTTTGTCTACTTTGAAGCTAACCGCTTATGCCTCGATAGCAGCTACGCCTGGAAGTACCTTGCCCTCGATAGCCTCGAGAAGAGCGCCACCACCAGTAGAGATGTAAGAAACCTGGTCAGCCAAGCCGAACTTGTTGATGCAAGCTACAGAGTCACCACCACCGATGAGTGAGAATGCGCCTTCCTTAGTTGCCTCAGCGATAGCCTCAGCGATAGCCTTTGAGCCACCAGCGAAGTTGTCGAACTCGAATACGCCTGCAGGACCGTTCCAGAGGATGGTCTTAGCGCCCTTAATAGCGTTAGCGAACAGCTTGCGTGTCTCAGGACCTGCGTCCATACCTTCCCAACCCTCAGGAATTGCGCCTGACGGGCAAACCTGTGTGTTGCAGTCGTTCTTGAATGCGTCGCCGCATACCGAGTCTGTGCCAAGAACGAGGTTTACACCATTCTCCTTAGCCTTCTTTATAACGTCGAGAGCTACGTCGAGCTTGTCGTCCTCGCAGATAGACAGACCGATGTGACCGCCTTGAGCCTTAGCGAATGTGTATGTCATACCACCACAGAGGATCAGGTTGTCAACCTTTGTCAAGAGGTTCTCGATGATACCGATCTTGGTAGAAACCTTAGAACCACCCATGATAGCAGTGAATGGGCGCTTGATGTTGCCGAGAACTGCGTCAACAGCCTTTACCTCTTTCTCCATCAGGAAACCGAGCATCTTGTGATCCTTGTCGAAAGAATCTGCGATGACAGCTGTAGAAGCGTGCTTGCGGTGAGCTGTACCGAATGCGTCCATTACATATACGTCAGCGTAAGAAGCCAACTTAGCAGCGAACTTCTTCTGACGCTCCTTCATCTCAGCCTTAGCAGCGTCGAACTCAGGAGTACCCTTCTCTACACCTACTGGCTTGCCTTCCTCTTCAGGATAGAAACGAAGGTTCTCGAGCAAGAGAGCCTCACCTGGCTTCAAGGCAGCAGCCTCAGCCTCAGCGTTACCGCAGTCCTTAGCAAACTTAACCTCTACACCGAGAGCGTCTGATACGTTCTTAACAATCTGAGAGAGTGAAAGCTCTGGCTTAACCTTGCCCTTTGGCTTACCCATGTGGCTCATCATGATGAGCGCACCACCGTCTGCGAGTACCTTCTTCAAAGTAGGGAGGGCACCGCGGATACGAGTGTCGTCTGTTACATTACCATTCTCATCCAATGGCACGTTGAAATCAACGCGTACGATTGCCTTGTGACCAGCAAAGTTAAAATTCTCAATTTTCATTTTACCTAAATTTTTATATTAGTATTATGTTATTAACTCTGTTTACTGCTGAAACGACCTTTGCCCTACGACTAGTGAGCTTATCAGGCTCCTATGTGCATACTATATAAAAATAGGAGTGGTGTCGGGTCGTAACAAACTCTTTCCGTAGGCAAAAGTAACAAAAATAATCGGTACTACCAAATCTTTCTGCTACGATTTAAAGATTTTTTGTGGTAGATAAGCTTTTTTGCCATATCTACTTTGCAAAACGATGGTTATAAAATGTAAAAATGGTTACTTTTTTAGTGTTTAAAGAAAAAAAACTGTACCTTTGCCGACAAATTCAATCGTTATGGCAAAAGATAAGATAGCATACGTTTGCAGCAACTGCGGGCAGGAAAGTGCCAAGTGGATGGGTAAATGCCCTAGCTGCGGACAATGGAATACTTTTAAGGAGATACGCATTGCGGCTGATTCGGGATCGCAGGCGGCTAAAAGCGCTGGCATGACCATGAGGCATGGCGGGGCTGCTACCATGTTTGGTGGGCAACACTCCGACGCGGATGCCAAGCCGATGAATCTGAAGGATATTTCGGCTGTGGATGAGCCGCGTATCGATATGATGGACGAGGAGCTGAACCGCGTACTGGGTGGCGGTATGGTGCCGGGAAGCATCACCCTGCTGGGCGGTGAACCGGGCATCGGAAAGAGTACCCTTACGCTGCAGACCATCCTGAATATGAAACACAGAAGGGTGCTGTATGTGAGCGGTGAGGAGAGTGCTCATCAGATTAAGCTGAGAGCTGACAGACTGGCGAAGGGACAGGCGATGCTGAAGGGAACTTCGGCAGAAGACGTTGCTTCGTTGGCAGGAACTCCACCGGAGAATGCCTTCGATCATATTACGATTCTCTGCGAAACACAGTTGGAGAAAATCTTTTCCCATATTCAGCAAGTGGCTCCAGAACTGATAGTTATCGATTCTATCCAAACAATTGCTACAGAGAGTGTGGATAGTTCTCCTGGTTCAGTATCTCAGGTGCGTGAATGCGCAGCATCGCTCCTGAGATTTGCCAAGACCAGCGGTATCCCTGTTATCCTGATCGGACATATTAATAAGGAGGGAACCCTGGCTGGTCCGAAGATCCTGGAGCATATTGTGGATACCGTCATCCAGTTTGAGGGTGATCAACATTATATGTACCGCATCCTGCGAAGCATCAAGAACCGATTCGGAAGCACTTCGGAACTCGGCATCTACGAGATGTTGCAGGGAGGATTGAGACAGGTGAGCAATCCGTCGGAACTGCTCCTTACGGAAGACCACGACGGATTGTCGGGTGTTGCCATCAGTGCTGCCATCGAGGGTGTGCGCCCGTTCCTGGTGGAAACGCAGGCTCTGGTGAGCACGGCGGCATACGGAACTCCCCAGCGCTCGGCAACGGGTTTCGACCAGCGAAGACTGAATATGCTCCTTGCAGTTATGGAGAAGCGAGTGGGCTTCAAACTGATGGCGAAGGACGTGTTCCTGAACATTGCGGGCGGACTGCGAGTGACGGACCCTGCGATGGACCTGAGTGTACTGGCTGCGGTATTGAGCAGCAATGTGGATACAGCGATAGAGCAGGGCTGGTGTATGTGTGGTGAGGTAGGACTCAGTGGCGAGGTTCGTCCGGTGAGCCGTATCGAGCAGCGCATCGCTGAGGCAGAGAAGCTCGGCTTCCAGCATATCATCATTCCGAAATATAATTATCATGGTTTCGACCATAAGAAATATCAGATAGAGATTCATCCCGTAAGGAAGGTGGAAGAGGCGTTTCGCTGCCTGTTCGGGTAAAATCTCACGCAGATTTCTCGGATTCCGCAGATTTTTGTGTACAATTTGACTTTATGAATATTGTATAATCTGACTTTAAAATAAAAAGTTCAAAATAAATGAAGGATTCAGTAATTATTGTGAGCGGCGGTATGGACAGTATTACCCTGCTCTATGACAAGAAGGACGAGATAGCCCTGGGTATCAGTTTCAACTATGGAAGCAATCACAACGAGCGGGAGATTCCTTTCGCCAAGATGCACTGCGAGCGACTGGGTATCAAGCATATCACCATTGATCTGGGATTCATGCATCAGTATTTCAAGAGCTCTCTCCTGGAAGGTGCCGATGCCATCCCTGAGGGACATTATGCCGATGACAATATGAAATCTACCGTGGTGCCTTTCCGTAATGGTATCATGCTGAGTATCGCCATCGGTATCGCTGAGAGCAACAATCTGAAGAAGGTGCTCATCGCCAATCACGGCGGCGACCACACTATCTATCCGGACTGTCGCCCTGAATTTATCAAGGCAATCGATGAGGCTGCCGAGGCTGGCACCTTCGTAGATGTTCGCGTGGTGGCTCCTTATACCAACATCACCAAGGGTGAGATTGCAGCCATCGGCAAGAAACTCGGTATTGACTATGCCGAGACCTGGAGTTGCTACAAGGGTGGCGAGAAGCACTGCGGAAAGTGCGGTACCTGCGTAGAACGCAAGGAAGCCCTGGCTGAGGCGGGTATCGAGGATACCACGGAGTATGAGGAATAAATGAAGGAGAAATCAGGCATCTTCGATTATCAGATGAGTCTTATAAGAAAGATGGGATAATCAAGACGAGATGATTCTGAAAATAAAAATAATAACAATATACAATGAAGAAAATGATTTTGAGTGCAGCTTTGGTGTTGGCATCAACAGCTGCAATGGCTCAGAGCGGAACTTTCCAGCTCAAGGCTAATTTGAAGAATATGGGCGATACCATCATTGTCTATAAGGGTAGAGGTGAAAAGCGTGATACTATCTTGGTAAAAAAGGATAAGTTTACTTATTCTGTTACCTTGAATGAACCTAAGCAGATGATGTTTGCACAGCCTGCGATTTTCCGTGGCGGACGTGCTGTAGCTTTCGAGTTGGTAGGTGTGCCTGGTGAGACTGCTGAGTTGGTAGGTGATCTGAAGACAAAGTTTGATATCAAGGGTAGCAACTTCTACAAGCAGTTTGCCGAGGTTGATGCGATAAAGGATGAAGCTGACAAGGAATTGGCTGATTTCGAGAAGTCTATCAGCGAGAAGATGAAGAATGGTGGTGACCGTGAGGCATTGATGAAGGAATATGATGAGAAGGCTCCTGCTCTGACAAAGGCAAAGGAGGAGAAGATGTTGGCATTCATCGGTCAGCATCCTGATTACGAGGCTAGTGCTACTCTCATTGGCGAAATGTCTAGTTGCGAGAATATGCAGAAGGCTGTTGATATGCTCTCTGCTCAGGTGAAGAATGGTAGGATGAAGGCTTTCTATGAGCCTATCGTTGAGCGTGCCAAGAAGCAGGCCGAGATGGAGGAGAAGGCTAAGAAGGTTCAGGCTTCCGGTGTAGAGGCTCCTGACTTCACTCTGAATGACATCAATGGCAAGCCATTCTCTCTTTCCAGCCTCCGTGGCAAGTATGTTGTCATCGACTTCTGGGGTTCCTGGTGTATCTGGTGTATCAAGGGTATGCCTAAGATGAAGGAGTACTACGAGAAGTATAAGGGTAAGTTCGAAATCCTGGGTGTTGACTGCAACGATACCGAGGCTAAGTGGAAGGCTGCCGTAGAGAAGCATCAGTTGCCATGGATTCACGTCTATAATCCAAAGGGTAGCGATGTACTCGACAAGTATGCTGTTCAGGGCTTCCCAACCAAGATTGTCATCGGTCCTGACGGCAAGATTGTGAAGACCATTGTGGGTGAGGATCCTGCATTCTACACCTTGCTTGATGAAGTTTTGAAATAATGATAAAGGCTTCTGCGGATTCGCAGAAGCCTTTGTCATTTTAGAGTATTTGATTTTCCTTATACCTATTTATATATGGTATTTCCTTTGATAGTTTCTCTTTGATTTTACCGGTGCTCCATTGAAGGAGTCGGCACCTCTTCCGATGTGCGGACCACGGCTGCCGCCCCGATAGCTCTCGTGGAAGCTGGCTCCACCGCAGTACTCGCTCCAGCGGGCACGGATTCTATCTACATAATCTGCCGTCTCTGTACCTCGCATATAACCATATTTCACCACAGGGTCGCCATAATAGGCGGGTTGGGTAAGGCGCAGCACGTATTCTCTTACATGTCCCCAGTTCTGTGGGTTGCCACCATGTTTCCTGGTCAGTGCCATTGCATCACGGATATGGTGAAAACCGCCATTATAGGCAGCCAGGGCGAAGAGCGCACGCTGTGCCGGATCGCCTACATCCGAGAAATGCCCCTGGAGTTCTGCCATGTATCTGGCTGCTGCTGCCACATTCGCTTCGGCATCGTGGATAGCACTCATCGGTAATCCCAGGTGGGTAGCGGTAGATGGCATGATCTGCATCAGTCCGCAGGCACCAGCCCATGATTTGGCATTCGGGTCGAAGCAACTCTCCTGGTAACACTGTGCTGCCATCAGGCGCCAGTCCATACGTGCTGTTCCGCTGTATCTCATAAAGAGATGGTCGTAGCGGGAGATGACTCCCTTGGAACGGTTGAGGAAAGGAGAATAGACATGTCGGCGGATGCTTGCCGTAGAGAGCAGGAAGGACTCTTCCTTTTTTACCTCGGCTATCAGTTTTGGCTTGAACCATCCGTTCAGTGTATCGGCGAGACTCTTGTTGCCGCCAACTACCGCCCACTGCGTCTTGCCTCTGTCTGGTGTTACGCCGCAGAAAAGTAGATTGATAGTCTTGCTATCTCCGGAAACCGATTTTGCAGCCGTTTTGTTCTTTCCTGCCGATGACTTTTCACCTTTTGATATATGACGGGGCAGGGGAACGGCGATGATGTCGCCTTCTCCCTTCTGGAGTTTCTGAATCATCTCGGTAGTGTCCTTGCATTCCTCCACTCTCAACGACACACCAATCTGCTGGGCAAACTTCTCGCAGAGCAGGTACTGCAGACCCATTCCGTGGTTGTGGTAATCATAATAGGTGGTAGGACCATTCACTGTAAGCATGATCAGCTCGCCATTGTCCTGGATATCCGACAGCGACAAACCCCGTTGCTGAGCCTGAGCGCCAGCATCGCCATCTGCTGCGTTTTCGTCAGATTCCTCTTCGTCAGAACCGTCCATAGACTCCACTTCGCCCACGGGAGTTCCCCAGGGAGTGAGTTCCTGTTGCGGTTTCTTGTCAGCGCAACTGGCAAGCAAAAACAGCGAATATAATGTGTATAAATATAATTTTTTTCTCATTGCGACTGCAAAAGTACAAAAAAAAAGCATATAAGTGCGAAATTATTTGCATATTCTAACAATTTTATGTACTTTTGCAATGTTTTTCAAACAAAATACAGAAATATGTTACGAATAGCAGTACAAAGTAAAGGTCGTCTGTTCGACGACACAATGAATCTTTTAGCAGAGGCGGACATCAAGGTAAGCGCCTCAAAGCGCACACTTCTGGTGCAGGCAAGTAATTTCCCTCTGGAGGTGCTCTATCTCCGCGATGACGATATTCCTCAGAGCGTAGCCTCTGGCGTTGCCGACATCGGTATCGTGGGTGAGAATGAATTTGTAGAGCGTGGTGAAAACGCACAGATTATCGACCGATTGGGTTTCAGCAAGTGCCGCTTGAGTCTTGCCATCCCTAAGAAGATTGATTATCCAGGATTGCAGTGGTTTAATGGCAAGAAGATTGCTACCTCTTATCCTAACATCCTGCGCAACTTCATGAAGAAGAACAATATCAATGCCGACATTCACGTTATCACTGGTTCTGTGGAGATTAGCCCGGGTATCGGTCTGGCAGATGGTATCTTTGATATTGTCAGCTCTGGTTCTACACTGGTAAGCAACAATCTCGCCGAGGTTGAGGTAGTGATGAAAAGCGAGGCTCTGCTCATCGGCAACTGGAAGATGGATGAAGAGAAGCATCAGATTCTCAACGAGATGCTGTTCCGCTTCGAGGCTGTACGCTCTGCCCAGGACAAGAAGTACGTGATGATGAATGCCCCTAAGGCAAAGGTAGAGGAGATTACCCAGGTATTGCCTGGTATCAAGAGTCCTACCATCATCCCATTGGCAGACGAAGAGTGGTGCTCTATCCACACCGTTCTCGATGAGAAGCGCTTCTGGGAAATCATCGGTAAGTTGAAGGAACTCGGTGCACAGGGCATCCTGGTGACACCAATCGAGAAGATGATATTGTAACATTGAACTGTTTGCAAAGTTCAATGTATTAATAATTTTCAAAGTATAATAAGGAATGAAGGTAATAAAGTATCCTGCAAAGGAGGAATGGAGCGAGATTGTAGAACGCCCACACCTGGATGTATCGCAGTTGAATGCGACCGTACAAGGTGTACTCGACGATGTGAAGAACCATGGCGATGAAGCCGTGAAGCGTTACGAGGAGAAGTTTGATCATGCCCATCTCGATTCTTTGGCTGTGACTGAAGCTGAAATCGAAGAGGCTGAGCAACTGGTTTCTCAAGAACTGAAAGACGCTTTGCACCTCGCCCATCATAACATTGCCGCATTCCATCAGAGCCAGAAGTTTGAGGGTAAGAAGGTGGAAACCTGTGCTGGTGTCACCTGCTGGCAGAAGAGCGTGGCGATAGAGAAGGTGGGATTGTATATCCCTGGTGGTACTGCACCTTTGTTTAGCACCGTATTGATGCTCGCCACTCCTGCCAAGATTGCCGGTTGCAAGGAGATTGTTCTCTGCACGCCTCCTAACAAGGAGGGTAAGGTGAATCCAGCTATCCTGATGGCGGCAAAAATTGCTGGCGTAAGCAAGATTTTCAAGGCTGGTGGCGTGCAGGCCATCGGTGCGATGGCATACGGAACAGAAAGTGTGCCTAAGGTATATAAGATCTTCGGTCCGGGCAACCAGTTTGTGATGGCTGCCAAGCAGCAGGTTTCTCTCCACGATGTGGCTATCGATATGCCGGCAGGACCTTCGGAAGTTTGTCTCATCGCTGATGAAACAGCCAACCCTGTCTTTGCGGCTGCCGACCTCTTGTCGCAGGCTGAGCACGGCTTCGACTCTCAGGTTTTCTTCATCACTACCTCCGAGAAGGTTTTGGAAGATGTGAAGAAGGAAGTGGAAGTGCAGTTGGAACAGTTGCCACGTAAGGAGATGGCACAGACCTCATTGGACAACTCCAAGTTCATCCTTGTTAAGGACGAAGAGGAAGCCATCGATCTCTGCAATACCTATGCCCCTGAGCATCTCATCATAGCAACTGCTGATTATGAGCAGCTTGCCGAGAAAGTGGTGAATGCGGGCAGCGTATTCCTGGGCAACTATGCATGTGAGAGTGCCGGCGACTATGCCAGCGGTACCAATCATACCCTGCCAACCCATGGCTATGCACTGGCTTACAATGGCGTGAACCTCGACAGTTACAACCGCAAGATCACCTTCCAGCATCTCACGGAAGAAGGTATTCGTAACATAGGTGATGCTGTGGTGACGATGGCGGAGAACGAGCAGTTGGAGGCACATGCCAACGCCATGAGATTGAGAGTAAAAAGTCTAAAATAAAAGTAAGGTATGAAAGATTTAAAAGACTTGTGCCGAGAAAACATCTGGAACTTGGCACCTTACAGTTGCGCACGCACGGAATTCGCTGGCAGAAATGCCCGCGTCTTCCTCGATGCCAACGAGAATCCCTATAATGACCCTTATAACCGATACCCTGACCCACTGCAGGTGGAACTGAAAAAGCAGGTGAGTAAGATCAAGGGGGTAGCTGAAGACCAGATTTTCCTGGGCAATGGTTCGGATGAGGCCATTGACTTGGTTTACCGTGTGTTCTGTCGCCCTGGCAAGGATAATGTGGTAGCCATCGCTCCTACATACGGTATGTATGAGGTTTGTGCTGATGTCAACGACGTGGAGTATCGATCTGTGTTGCTCGATGAGAACTATCAGATTTCTGCAGAGAAGATCATTGATGCCTGCGATGAGAATACCAAGGTGGTATGGTTCTGCAGCCCTAACAACCCGACGGGCAATCACATCAATCGCGAGGCTATCGTAGAGGTGCTTCGCCTCTTTGATGGTATAGTCATTGTGGATGAGGCTTATAGCGATTTCTCTTCCGAGCGCACCTTCCGTGGTGTGCTGAAGCATTTCCCTAATCTCATCGTGCTCAATACGATGAGCAAGGCATGGGGTTGTGCAGCGCTTCGTCTGGGTATGGCGTTTGCCAGCAAGGAGATTATTGACATATTCAATAAGGTGAAGTATCCTTATAATGTGAATCTGCTTACCCAGCAGCAGGCACTTGAGGTTTTGAAGAATCCATTGAAGGTGGATGAGTGGGTGAAGAACATCCTTCAGGAGCGTTCGAAGGTGATGGCTGCCTTTCTGGATCTGCCTATCACCGTGAAGGTTTATCCTACGGATGCCAACTTCTTCCTGGTAAAGGTAACTGATGCGCAGGCCATCTACGATTATCTGGTGGCACAGGGCATCATCGTAAGAAACCGCAATAAAGTTCAGCTTTGCGGCAACTGTCTGAGAATCACCATCGGAAACAAGACAGAAAATGCCGAATTACTCGGGGCGTTGAGACAATACTAGCATTTGTGAAGCACGCCCTGAAAGGGCAGAAGCTCCTAGCCCAGGGTAACACCCTGGGTATAATTGGATTTTTACAAAGTCGCCCTGTAAGGGCAAAAGCTTTAAATATGAGAAGCTTTTGCCCTTACAGGGCGACTTTGTTGTTGATATATAGACCCAGGGCGTTGCCCTGGGCTAGGAGCTTCTGCCCTTTCAGGGCGTATGGGATGTGGTTTATGACACACCCTCTTTTTTAAATTCATTTCATATTATCTTCTCCTGCCTCTTCCTTCGTTTCTTCCCTGGTTTCCACGTCCGCTGCCACGCTCGTTCTTATCTCCGCTGTTATAGCGGTTTTTGCGATTGTGGTTGTCGGTGTCGAAATTAGGATTGAAACTCTTTTTCTTCTTGTCCTTGAAGAAGCCGGCACCTTGCTCTTTCTGATTGCGGAGCTCGGCTCTGGCTGCGGCTACTGCATCGCGGATATTAGCATTGGCGTTGTTGCTTCTGCCCTGCGGAGCATTATTTCCTCTGCCTTGCTGAGCATGACCGTTTCTTGAAAATTTACCATTCAAAGGACGGCCTTCATTGAGGTATTTCTCCTCATCATAGCAACCTACATTGCCATATCCCTTTGGCGCAAAGCGGTCTGCTGCATTTCTGCCACGGCCTCTTCCGCCATTTGGCTCTGCTGCATTTCTGCCGGCACCACGCTTGCCCTTGGCACCTCTGCCTACGCCCGGATTGTCATAGGTAGAACCAATCGCCTTGTCGTCGAAGTTGGTCTTCTTGCCCTTGAAACCTCCGCCATGATTTCCGCCGAAGCTCTTCTTGTCGTATAGCTTGTCGATGAGATCCGCTCTGCCGATACGGCGAAGCTCGCTCTCAATGGCACGGCGCTCCTCTGGCTTGTACCAGAAGAAGAACATGCGCTGGGCAAGCTTTTCCTTCTGCGTCTTGGCACTGAATACAGGCTCCAAGGTATATGGGTCGTATCCCGTGTACCAGGTTTCCGTAGAAATCGTCATTGGGGTAGGAGTGAAGTCCTGTACCTGCTCCAGATGGAAGTCGAGTCCCTTGGTAATGACCGCCAGCTCTGCCATATCCTCTTCATGACAGCCCGGATGCGAACTGATGAAGTATGGAATAATCTGCTGGTTGAGGCCTTCTTCCTTGTTGATCTTGTCGAAGATGCGCTTGAATTCGTAGAAGAGATCGAACGATGGTTTGCGCATGAACTTCAATACCTCTGGGCTGGTATGTTCCGGTGCTACCTTCAGTCGGCCGCTCACGTGCTTGGTGATCAGCTCGCGGGTATATTCCCTTGCCGCCTGGTTCACCTTCTCGTCCTTGCTCTTGTGTAGGAGCAGGTCGTAGCGCACACCACTACCGATGAAGCTCTTCTTGATACCCGGCAGGGCATCTACGGCATGATAGATCTCCAGCAGCTTGCTGTGGTCGGTGTTCAGGTTCGGACAAATCTGAGGGTTCACGCACGATGGGCGCTTGCACACCTCGCACGCCTTCTGGTTCTTGCCGTGCATGCCATACATGTTTGCCGAAGGACCGCCCAGATCGCTCAGATAGCCCTTGAAATCAGGCATCTCGATGATTTTCTTCACCTCTTTCAGAATGCTCTCCTTGCTTCGGCAAACCACAAACTTACCCTGATGTGCCGAAATGGTACAGAACGAGCAACCGCCGAAGCAGCCACGATGCAGGTTCACGGAGAACTTGATCATCTCGTATGCCGGAATGGTCTTGCCCTTGTACTTAGGATGAGGCAGACGGGTGTAAGGCAGGTCGAAGGCTGCATCCAGTTCCTCGGTGGTCATCAGCGGGAACGGTGGATTCACCACCACATACTTGCCGTCGGTCTCCTGAATCATGCGCTGGGCGTGCATCTTGTTGGCTTCTTCCTCCAGATGGCGCACGTTCTCTGCCTGTCCCTTCTTGTTATGCAGGCACTCCTCGTGGCTATGCAGGATGATGTCATCCTCCTTGAATCCGCCAGGGATGTCCTTCTCCTTGCAGTAGAAAGCCACCTGCGGCATCTCGTGAATCTGGTCCATGGTCTTGCCTTCGGCGAATGCATTGGCCAGTTCCACGATAGAGCGTTCGCCCATACCATAGAGGATGAGGTCGGCACCCGAATCGCAGAGGATGCACTTGCGGAGTTCATCCTTCCAGTAGTCGTAGTGACTGATGCGGCGCAGTGATGCCTCGATACCGCCCAGTGCCACAGGTACGTCGGGATAGAGCTTCTTCAGTATCTGGGTATAGACGATAGACGGATAGTCGGGACGCATATCGTGGCGGGAGTCAGGGCTGAAGGCATCCTCGCTGCGCATACGGCGGTTGGCCGTGTAGCGGTTTACCATCGAGTCCATGGCTCCTGGAGATACGCCGAAGAAGAGGCGAGGGCGACCGAGCTTCTTGAAGTCACGGAAGTCGCCATGCCAGTCGGGCTGAGGCACGATGGCTACGCGATAGCCGTTAGCCTCCAGGATTCTGCCGAGGATAGCCGGTCCGAAGGATGGATGATCTACGTAGGCATCACCCGAGAAGAGGATGACGTCCAGTTCGTCCCATCCTCTGAGTTCGCACTCCTTCTTGGTTGTTGGGAGAAAATCTGTTAATTTATAATCCATTCAATATACTTTAGTCATTCACTGCATCTGGCTCAGCCTCAGCTGCTTCCTGTGCATCCTTCTTGTCTTTCCAATCTACGTAGAGCAATACGAGGTTGTGGAGGCCGAGTGCCTTCATATTCTGGTTGTAGATTACGTCGAGGCAGAGGTCGAGCAACTCCTTGTCCTTGATGTCGCTGCTCTCCAGAAGAGAACGGACGTTGAATCTTAACTTGTCGAGCACTTCCTCGTCGATGATGCCATTGCTATCTACGAGGTTGCGGAGCAACTGATACTTGTCAATAGTCTCTAAATGCTGGTCGCTCACTTCGATAGAGCGTGTACCAGACTGGTTTGCTTGAATCTTGTACATATTTTATTGATTTTAAATTTATTCTGTTAAGAACTTCAGGATACCCTGCATGATGCTGAAGCGGGTTTTCTCATCGCTGATGCACTCCAGTGGAAATCCCATGGTGAAGGTGCGGTAGCTGGTACTCCTGTAGGCAACTGCTGCACTGGTTCCCGTTAGATAGCGCATGGCGCAGAAGGCTGTGCTGCCTATAGGCTTGAGTATCTCCGGATGGGTGGCTGCATAATGCTTGGCATTCAGCGAATGATAGTAGCTGAACTCCTTGCCCAGTCCGCTTACCATTGGCGATGTGGTTACGATACTGTCTCGCTCGGTAATGGTGGAATCTTCCGGATTGATATCCTGCACGATAAACTTGGTGCCGGTAGGCTCATAGTTTACTTTCAGGATAGCGCCCATGAATGATTTCTCCTCTTCATCCTGCATGTCGCTGCCGTTGTAGGAGCCGCTCACAAGCAGTTTTCCGCCGTTGAGGGCATAGTACTTGATGCGCTTCTGCATGGCTGGGGTGAAGGTCTTGTAGTACTGGTGGGTATAACCGTCGTAACGCTCCAGACCATTGATAAGGTCCACTGCCTGATAATCGGTCATCTTCACTCTTCCCGAAAGGATGGCTTCGCTCGAACAGCTGGCGATGCTGTACTTGTTGCCGGAAGCGATAGCCTGGGCATGCTCCACGGTATGGTTGAAGTCATTGCCTGCCACAAACTGTCCTATCATCTCGTTGCCGCTGTATCCCAGTCCGCTGGAAGATTCGATACCCATTCTATGGATGTCAAATACCTGCTGCTTGCCGCTCCAGCCCGCAGTCAGACCATAGCTTATGCCTGGGTCCTGGTCGAAGTCGAAGCCCTGGATATTGTCGTTATCTACCACCTGAGGTGAGGCAAGGCGATGGAAATTGTTCACGATCAGAATCTTGTTGGTGGCAGTAGGGTTATAGAGTGCCGAGAGGGTTTCTGATGGGAAGCTCTCGCCGCCCTGGTTAACGGCTGCTACCCGGAAGTTGTAGAGCTTGCCTGGCTCCAGCTTCACGTTGTAGATGTTGGAGCGAACTATCGTACCATTGTCGAATCCGCCTTTGCCTTCTGCCTGATAAACAATGTAGCTGGTTGGCTTGGCGGTAGGTTCCGTCTTGTCAAGCTGCGCATTCCAGGTGAGGCTGGCATAGCCCAGTTCATCCACCTCCACGCTGAAGTGGTTAGGTGCCAGAGGCTGTACCACATACGGTTCGTCATGGTTGCTGCTCACGAATCTGAGAATGGTCTTGTAGATGGAGCGGGCGATGGTAAACTTGCCCATCGGATCCTGTGCGATGCGCATGTCCGGGAAGCTCTGGTGAGAGAGCATTTCGATGATTGCCGATGGTACTTCCGGCAGTCGGGTCTCCGAATAGTTCCTATCCCAGAGATAGCGTTTTCCGAATGAACCAAAGGTGTTGGTCATATCTTCTACAAGATTATCTCTCAAAGCCTTAGCAAAATCCTTTGAAGCAAATCTTGAAATACCGCTATTCAGCATGCCATCATTGAAATCGGTGGTACAGATAGCGAGTGTGCCCCAGGTGGATTGTCCGTCAGGGTTGTATCCTGCGTCGCTGTGCAGGGCGAGAGAAAGCTCTATCGGCACGCGCTTGCCGTCCATTGCCGGCATATATACGCTGCCGCCTCCCAGCCAGTTGGTCATCATCGAACGGGTGTTGATGTCGTCGGCATAATCGTTCTTTCCCTTTCTTCCGCCATACACGCTATAGGGTGCTCCAGCCCACTGGGCGTAGTATCTTGCTCCTTCCAGGCAGCGTGGCAGTCCGCTTACGAATCCGCCACGTTCTATGTTGCCCATACCACCTCCGAACCGTACGGCATCGGTGGTTACTACACCTCTGCGTGAAGCGTGATTGGTGCAGACCACACGGTTGAACTCATTGCATCCCTTGTCGAACTCGAAGGTGCCGAGATATACCCATGTGCCGCCACCCATACGCTGGTTGACGGTGAACTCTGTAGCCTGTCCCTTGTGATAGACGATGTATTTGGCATCGGGTACACTCTTGGGCAGAGTCTGATAGCTTACGTAAACGGCATATTTTCCCTCTTTCTGGAAGTTAGGCTGATAGCTTACCATACTGTTCTTCTTTCGCTTGGTAGCCTTCGCCTGTCTCACGGTACCCATCTGGAACGGATCTTCTCCATCCTGATAGGAAGCCTGGAGGTTGGCGAATCCCAGGGAGTCGCAGTTCTTCCATTTCTTGCCATTCACGAATTCCTGGTAGGAGATGGAGTGCCGGTCGTCGTTATCCACCACAATCTCCTGCTGCTGCCAGTCGCGTTCACGGGGAGTGAAGACGATGGCACCGGCATTTTCCAGCATCGGGATGAGATAAGGCACCACGATGGTCTGGGTAAAGAGGTCTTCCGTAGTACAGAAGAGGTTAGGACGTTGCCATTTCCATCCTCTTTCAGCATCCCAGTATCTTCCGTGCGATGCCCATAGTGAGAGATGCCGGTTCTGCAGTCCGGCAGTCACGAAGTAGGGACGTGAGGCATTGAACACCCACGGATCTTCATCGTATTCGATGTTTCCCCATGCATGACTGTTTCCCTCATCGAATGCCTGCAGCATGAATCCGGAAGAGATAAGCAGACTGCTTATCAGCCCATATTTTGTAAATCTCGTTTTTTTCACTTTCTTCTATGATGAGTGTCGCACCCCTGCCTTTCAGCCTGGGGGCGACACTCCTTTCTTTTGCTTGTCAGTCAATATTTCCAATGGAGAACTTCTCAGGTTTCTTTCCCTTGAAATCCTTGAAGTACAGCTTGATTTCGCGCATGTCCTTGTCCACATCGTCTGAAGGGATGATCATCTTGGTACACTGTATCACCTTCTTCTCGTAATCCACGCCGTAGAGTAGGATAGGGATGCCTGCCTTGAGGGCGATGAAATAGAACCCCTTCTTCCATTCCGGGTTGAGCGAGCGGGTACCTTCCGGGGTGATGCAGAGACCGAAACTCTCGCGCTTCTTAGCCTCTTCGGCCAGGTTGTCGGTCATGCTGGTATGCTTGCTTCTCCACACCGGTACGCCTCCCATCTTTCTGAAGATAGGACCCAGCGGCCAGAAGAACCATTCCTTCTTCATCAGGAAGTTGCTCTTGATGTTCTCAGCTCTGGAGTAGAGCTGTCCTATCAGGAAGTCCCAGTTGCTGGTGTGTGGTGCAAGACAGATGATGTACTTCTTGGGAAAGTCGATGGTTATTTCCTTCTTCCATCCCATTCGCTTGTATAATATCCACTGACAGATGTCCTTGATCATTTCTTCTTAATCTATTCTCTATATATATTATAGGTATAATGGATGTTCTTCTCCGTTTCTTGGGGCTTATCCCATGTTGGAGATCTGGTCGATAATCTCGCTCACCTGCTTGTTGAAGTCATGAATCAGGTTCTGATAGTATGCTCCCGGCTTTATGCCAGGCTCTGGGTGAGAAACGCGCTTGATGAAGTCGCTATTGACCATTACGATAGATGAAAGGATGCCATCTACGTCCTCCTGAGAAGGTTTTCCATTGTACAAAGACGCTGCTACAGTCTCAGCGAAAAGCTCGCTGGTGATGTAGTTGATAGTGCGTTTTAAATCTCTTTTGTTAGCCATAATTCTTATTTCTAAATTAATAATTGGTTAAAAACATTGGCTCAAAGATAATCATTTTCTTTGGAAAAGCAATAGAAAATCAAAAAAAATATCGATATTAACTCATTTTTAGCATTTTTCTTTCCGTATCTCGTAGAAAAACCTTAAATTTGCAGTGTTTTTGAAGTTTCAACTAATTAAATATTAATAAAAGAATTATGGAAAAAAGTGCATTGCAGATTGCAAGAGCTGCTTATCAGCCAAAGTTGCCAAAGGCGCTTCAGGGTCCTGTAAAGGCAGTTGAGGGTGCAGCAACTCAGTCAGTAGGTAACCAGGAAGAAATCAAGGCTCTCTTCCCTAATACATACGGTATGCCTGTCATTACTTTCGAGGCTGGCGAGGCTCAGGAACTCCCTGCTTTCAACGTAGGTGTTATCCTTTCTGGCGGTCAGGCTCCTGGCGGTCACAACGTGATTTCTGGTCTCTTCGATGGTGTGAAGTCTCTCAATCCAGCTAACAAGCTCTATGGCTTCATCCTTGGTCCTGGCGGTCTCGTTGATCACAACTATATGGAGATTACTCCTGAGATCATGGACGAGTACCGTAACACTGGTGGTTTCGATATCATCGGTTCTGGCCGTACCAAGTTGGAGAAGGAAGACCAGTTTGAGAAGGGTATTGAGATTCTCCGTGAGCTCGGTATCAAGGCACTCGTTATCATCGGTGGTGACGACTCTAACACCAACGCCTGCGTTCTCGCTGAGTACTATGCTGCCAAGAAGTATGGCGTTCAGGTAATCGGTTGCCCTAAGACTATCGACGGTGACTTGAAGAACGAGCAGATCGAGACTTCTTTCGGTTTCGATACAGCCTGCAAGACATACTCTGAGCTCATCGGTAACATCGAGCGCGACTGTAACTCTGCACGCAAGTACTGGCACTTCATCAAGTTGATGGGTCGTTCAGCTTCTCACATCGCTCTTGAGTGCGCACTCCAGACTCAGCCAAACGTCTGCCTGATTTCTGAGGAGGTAGAGGCTAAGGAGATGTCTCTTGATGATGTTGTTACATACATCGCTACAGCTGTAGCTAACCGTGCTGCTGAGGGCAACAACTTCGGTACTGTTCTCATCCCAGAGGGCTTGATCGAGTTCATCCCAGCTATCAAGAAGCTCATCGCAGAGTTGAACGAGGTTCTTACAGACCCTGCAACAGGTGAGAGCCGTGAGTTTGCCAGCGCTGAGGAGCAGATTGCATTCGTTAAGGGTGCTATCGCTAAGGATAACCTCGCTGTATTGGAGTCATTGCCAGCAGACGTAGCTCGCCAGCTTTGCCTCGACCGTGACCCTCACGGAAATGTACAGGTTTCTCTCATCGAGACAGAGAAGTTGCTCTCTCGCATGGTAGCTGACAAGTTGGCTGCTTGGAAGAAGGAGGGTAAGTATGTTGGTAAGTTCTCAGCTCAGCACCACTTCTTCGGTTACGAGGGACGTTGCGCAGCTCCTTCTAACTACGATGCTGACTACTGCTACTCACTCGGTTTCAACGCATCTCGCCTCATCGCTAACGGCAAGACTGGTTACATGTCAATCATCAAGAATACAACAGCTCCTGCAGCTGAGTGGATTGCCGGTGGTGTGCCTATCACAATGATGATGAACATCGAGCGTCGTAACGGTGCCAACAAGCCTGTTATCCGCAAGGCTCTCGTAGAGCTCGACGGTGCTCCATTCAAGTTCTTCGCTTCTAAGCGTGAGCAGTGGGCTAAGGAGACATCTTATGTTTATCCAGGTCCTATCCAGTACTGGGGTCCATCTGAGGTTTGCGATCAGACCACAAAGACTCTCCAGTTGGAGCAGGCTAAGTAATAAGAAATAATCATATTATTATATGTCAACAAGACGAACGGCTTCTTCACAAAAAAAGGGTACTGTGGCGAGAAGGAAGACTTCTTCTCGGCGTGGGGGCTCTGGTGGCAGAAGGCGTTCGTCTTCTGTTTTTCAGCGTTATCCCCGATGGGCTTGGTGGATTGGTGGAACGGCGGTAGTAGTGCTGTATGTTTTCCTGTTCTATCATTTCTTCGTCAGTCCTACCGGTTTCAGATGGCGTGCCCTCTATGGCGACGAGGTGTATCCCGAAGGCTACGAGATTCATGGCATTGATATCTCTCATTATCAGGGCAAGATAGACTGGGAGCAGCTCAACAATGCGATGATCAAGGGTTGTCCTGTGCGCTTTGTCATCATCAAGAGTACCGAGGGTTCCAGCAGCCTGGATGAGAATTTCCGTGAGAACTTCAATCAGGCTCGCGACTACGGATTCATCCGTGGCGTGTATCATTTCTGGAGCAATAAATCTACGGCTCGCGAACAGGCGTATTACTTTCTGGAGCAGGTGCATCTTACGGATGGCGATCTTCCGCCCGTACTCGACATCGAGCATAAGCCCGATGACAAGAGTGTTGAGGATTTTCAGCGCGATGTGCTCACATGGCTGCATATCGTAGAGGATAGGTATCATGTGAAACCGATCATCTATACCTATTACAAGTTTAAGGAGCAGTATCTCAGCGCACCCGTTTTTGATGACTATCCTTACTGGATAGCGCATTATTATGTAGATAAGGTGCAGTACAAGGGCAAGTGGAAGTTCTGGCAGCATACGGATGCAGGAAAGCTTCCGGGCATCAAGGGCTATGTGGATTTCGATATCTACAACGGCAGCTACTACGATCTGCGCCAGCTTTGCATCGGCAGCAATGACAAGGATAAGAAATTGTGGGATAATGATGAAGAAGAATAAAGCTTGATTTTTCCAAGGGGGAAAGATCAAGCTTTGTTTTTTTTCTGCTGTTTTTATTCTTTATTGTTGGTTTTACGCTCCCAGTACCAGACAGGTCCAGTTGTTATCTACCTGTCTTGTTATCTCGTGCAGTCCCAGCTCATCTGCCTTCTCCAGCAATACAGGCACATCTTCCTCGTAGAAACCGCTCAGAATCAGTGTGCCGCCCATATTCATCACGCTGCGGAAGAGCTTCATGTCTTCCAGCAGGATGTTGCGGTTGATGTTGGCCATCACCACGTCGAAGACACCGCTCACGTGGTTCAGTACACTGCTGTTTCCGAAGAGTACTTCCATATTATCTACGCCATTCAGTACGGCATTGTGCTTGGCATTCTCCACGCTCCATTCGTCGATATCGTAGCCCACTACATCCTTGGCGCCGAGCTTCGAGGCGGTGAGTCCCAGAATGCCCGTACCCGTTCCGCAGTCTAGTATGCGCTTGGTCTTGACAGGCATTTTCAGCAGCTGTGCGATGATCATACGGGTAGTTTCGTGGTTGCCGGTTCCGAAGGCTAGCTTTGCCTCGATGCCGATCTCGATGATGTCGGGACGGTCGCTGGTATCCGGATAGAGTTCCGGATGCTTGGCATCGTAGATTACTACCTGGTCGCCCACGAAGATAGGGTCGAAGCCCTGCTCTTCCCATTCCTGGTTCCAGTCCTTGTCTTCGGCATCCTGGATGTCGTAGGTTATCTGGGTGTCCATGATAGGGAAGTCGGCGATGTAGGCATCCAGCGCCTCCTTGTCGAAGAGGTCTTTCTGCACGTATGCCTCCATACCCGTTTCGGTTTCTTCAAACGATTCGAATCCAGCCTCGGCAGCACCGTCGGCGAGCAAGTCCTGGCAGGCTTGCATCAAGTCGGCCGATGTCTCGATATTGAATGTCGCTACTAAATATTTCATATTTTTTTCTATTGATTTTGTCCTAAAAATGCTTACGGATGTTCAAAAAAGTTTGAAATCCTTTAAATCTTCTGCAAAATTATAAAAAAATAGGGGAAAACCTACTATTATTTAGGGAAATTCTGTAATTTTGCATCAAAATAAGTGATATTTTTGCATTAAGAACAGAAAAAGATAGGAGAAATATACAATGAAGAAAATGTATCTTCTTGCAGTCCTGATGGCAGCCGCAATGCCATTCACATCGATGGCACAGGACGACGACCTCTACTTCAATCCGAAGAAGGAGGCGAAGGAGAAGGCTGAGAGAAAAGCTGCGTTGCTGCGTGAGTACAAGGCTCAGCAGGCACGCCGCGACAGTATCTATGCCCTCTTCTGGAGCGGCAGCAACCGGAATGTGGATGAGTACAACCGTGGTGGCAGATTCCTGAGCCATTACGAGAAAGTGGGTACTGATTCACTTGGTAACGATATCATCCAGTTTCATGTAGGCAAGGGTGTGGCGCCCGACAGCATCTACGATGATGCTTACTTCGCCCAGAAGTATATCAACGAGGAAGAGGATTTCGGCAATACCCGCAGAATGAGCCGCTGGGATGGCTACTACGATCCTTGGTTCTATGGCTACTATGGCTATGGTCCATATTATTGGCGCTCCCGCATGTGGGGCTGGCACAATCCTTGGCGATACGGCTACTATACGGGCTGGTACGACCCATGGTTTGACCCTTGGTATGATCCATGGTATTATGGCTATGCCGGATGGTATGGCGGCTGGTACGACCCATGGTATTATGGCTGGGGCGGCTGGTATGGCCCTTGGTACTGGGGTGGCCCGATGATTGGGCATGTAAGCTATGGCGGTTTTGCCGGTGGCAAGCGCTATAACAATCCGGGACGCATCGATGCATCTCATGGATATGTTTATGGCGGATCGCAGGGCAATAACAATACCTATACCCGCAGAAGCGGTTCCAACCGCAGCTTCGGTCAGCGTCGTGAGAACAATGGTTTCAACAACAACTCCAACTTCGGAACGCGCAATAATTCCAGCTTCGGCAATAGCGGCAGCTTCAGTGGCGGCAGCGTAGGCGGAGGTGGCAGCTTCGGTGGTGGCCATTCCGGTGGTGGCAGCTTTGGAGGCGGCGGTCGCTCAGGCGGCGGTAGCTTCGGAGGTCGCCGATAAACGCCCTGAAGGGCAAAAGCTTTATAAACAATTAAAATTAGAAATAATATGAATCATTTAAAACATATACTTTTTGCCAGTGCCCTCGTGGCTTCCATGAGTGCCGCTGCGCAGGAAACCTATCAGGATACCAAGTTGGCTGCCAGCCAACTCACGGGTACCGCCCGCTATGTAGGTATGGGTGGAGCGATGGAGGCCTTGGGTGCTGATATCTCTACCATCAGCACCAACCCAGCCGGTGTGGGTCTTTTCCGCAAGAATCAGATTTCCCTCTCTGCCGGCGTCATCGCCCAGAGCGGTGCAGACAACAGCATTTCCCTTGGCAATTCTACCATAGATATCAAGGGCAAGAAGAGTCATCCAACCTTCGACCAGGTAGGCATCGTCTGGTCAACGAAGATGAGAAACTCCAGTGCGCTCAATCTTGCGTTCAATTATCATAAGAGTACCGACTTCGGACAGCTCCTCAACGCTGCCAATTCTCTCACGAAGGCCTCGCAGAACAAGTTGACTGCAGCCAAGAATGCAGAGGGTGTGGATGGATGGAGTGCCGTAGATGCAAACTTTGGCGGTTACAAGGATAATAGTGGCAAGTATCAGAATGGTCTGCTTAGCCTCACCTCTAATGGCTATTTGTCTTACGCAGAAGCCCAGTCTTATCTCTTCGGACAATATCAGCATGGCTACATCGGCAGCTACGATTTCAACATCAGCGGTTCTATCGGTAATAGAGTATGGCTCGGTCTTACCATCGGTTTGCATGATGTTCATTACAACAGTAATTCCCTCTATGCAGAGAATCTAGTGGATGGCAACTTCAGCGATTCCTACGAGCAGATCAAGATTACGGGTACTGGATATGATGTGAAGGCTGGTATCATCTTCCGTCCGGTAGAGGAGTCTCCTTTCCGCATCGGTGCCTACGTCAATTCTCCGGTGTTCTATGATCTCTCGCTCAGCGCAGCCCACGATCTGAGTATGTATGGTGGTGAAGCACCAGCTACTTTCCAGGATAAGGATGCAGCTGGCAATATCGTCAATGTGCCTTGCTATACAAAGGGTGATAAGGGACAGACTGTGGATTACGACTTCCGCTTGAACACTCCTTGGAAGGTGGGTGTCAGCATGGGTCATACCGTGGGCAACTATCTTGCCCTGGGTGCTACCTACGAGTATGCCTGGTACGACCACATGGACAACCGCGTGAAGGATGGCGGTTACTACGATTACTATTGGGGTGATTATTACGAGTCAAGCAGCAGCGATGATGCGATGAATGCAGATACCCGTGCCAACCTGAAGGGTGTAAGTACATTGAAGGTGGGAGCTGAAATCAAGCCAACCTCTATGCTTTCTCTCCGTTTCGGTTACAACTATGTATCGCCGATGTTCAGAGAGAATGCCTATCGTGATCAGTCGATTGGCAGCAATGGTGTAGATATCGCTACTTCTACCGATTATACCAACTGGAAGGCGATGAATCGCTTTACCTGCGGTGTGGGTTTCAACTACGAGAACTTGAATATTGATGTAGCTTATCAGTATGCTACCCAGAAGGGTGATTTCTATCCGTTTATGAGCTATGTGAATAAGGATGATGCTACATTGGACAATATCCCTACTTCATGCAAGGTGGATAACAATCGCCATCAGCTCCTGCTTACGGTAGGCTACAAGTTTTAAATAGACCAAAGGTTTAAAGAATGCAAAAAACAGAGCTTTCTTCGTTTTTTTTAGTAAAAAAAGGCTAGAAAATTTGGTCGTTTCGCAGAAAAGCTCTATCTTTGCAGATATAAAAAAGAAGGATTATAAAAATATACTTGAGGAAAATCTCCCTAAAGTGATAGGGAATAAAGATATTAGTTTTTTTAGTGGTTAATTTAGTTTTAGTAAGTATGTGGTAGGATCTGTTGTGAAACAGATCCTATTTTTTTTTGCATACCTAAGGCTTCACATCCTGTATAACGAATAAAGAGGGTGCGTCATGGACTTATGACACACTCTCTGTAATAGATAAAATCTTCTCAAAAACTAATCACATGCAGCTTTCGTTCTGCTTTCTTGCAGCTTACACGCAGCTTGAGACACCAAGCGAAGTGGCTATTGCGGTGAGAATGCTAATCGCAATCTGAATCACCATTTTCCAAGTATCCTTCTTCATTGTTTTAATGTTTAGTTTTTAAAGTTTAATTCCGTTAGGCGTTCCGGCGGATTTGCAATCCGCCGTTAAAAAACGTCCTAACCTCTTTTAGCTTTGCGGATTTGCAATCCGCATCAAGCAAGATTTAAAAATTTACATTGTCGCCGCCGCCGTCTTCACCTCCGGTATTGCCGCCGCTGGTACCCTGGTCACCAGTAGTTCCACTGTCGCCAGCATTGCTGCCTCCGCCCTGCGTTCCTCCGCCCTGGGTTCCGCTGCCAGTGGTTCCGTCTCCGTCGCCACCTCCGTCAGGAGTTTCTGGAACGTTGAGGTCCACGTTGGTCTTGCCCTCCCTGATTGCCTTGATCACGGCTGCCTGAGCACTTCGGCTAGCCACGAGGTTGAATTCTGCGTCGTCGATCAGGTTCTTGAACTGCTGACCAGGCTCCCACTGAACCTTCACGTTGGTGATGTTCTGCGCCGTAAACTTGTCGGCAGTCTCTGCGCCCTTGGAGCTGAGCAGGAGAGAAAAGTCGCCCAGGTCGCCCAGACGGATCTTCTTGCCCTCGAGCAGCATCTCTCTCATGCAGTCCACTGCCATGTAGAGGATGGCGCTGATGTCAGCTCTTGAATACACGCTGCCGTGAGAAGTGATGTGCTTGGCAAACTTCTCGATGGTCATCACATCGGTGTACTGCGAGATGGCGAACGCATTCTGCTTCTCGGTCTTCACCAGGTCGGTGTCCTTCTTGTCCGGCTCCTTGCCGTCCTTCTTAGCCTGGTTGATACGTGACTTTGCCTGGTTGATCTCAAGGAGGTTTGCGTTCACGCTGCGCATTACGATGCTGTAGTTAATCATACTCTGTTCTGTGTTTAAGAGTTCACTGAATCACAACTACCCGGAAAGCCCGTTTCCTGTGCTTTTTGGGGTCTTAATAGATGACCGGCGCCTGCCATCATTTAAGCCCAGCTCCGGTCTTCATAGATGACCGGTTTTCGGCACAATAGGCTGTTCCTTCGATTGCCGCTGCAAAGATACAAAAATTCGAAGGCGAAAGCAAGTTTTTATCGGAATAAGATGGTAAAAATGGTGTAAGTAGCTGATATACAGATATGTAACTATTGACGATATTTACATGTTTCGTTTCCACCAGCATTTTCCTTTCGTTCTGAAGGTGGGCAGAAGCTTTTACGTCTTCTGGGTCATTTCGGGTCAAAGTCATTTCGGGTCATTTTCATTTTCGGGGCGCAAAGTCACTCATAGTATAATATAAATATTATTTATATTATACTATGGCTGAAAATGACATTGCATTTTCAAAATGACCCGAAATGACTTTGACCCAAAATGACCTGATAGAGGGGTTGGCTTGATTCTGAAAGATGCAACGCTGTGTTGTGATAAAGTATTGGTAAGCAATAAGATATTGTCTGTTAGTGAAAGCTGTACTTTCTTGGGATTGTATCTTTAAAAGCTATAGATTCTCTTCTGTTTTTCTATACTCTCCCTCTTCGTTTTGTCTTGATATTGCGTGAATCCGTTAAATTATTTCTGAATTTTTACCGCTTTTCAAGCAGAAAATACTCATTTCCCATCTTATTTTGGCCGTTCTGAGGGGGTGAAAATTGCTTTTGGGGTCTCATTTTCTGGGCTTCGAGCGTGTTTTTCTACCAGCCTTTTGCAAAAGCTCTCTCTCTCATTTTTATTTAGAAAGTGCAATATTCTATAACAAAGGAATGTGGCTCTAATTGGTATGAGATTGAATACTAAATAGATAGAATAAATAGATGGGTGTGATAATATCTGATGTTTGGAAAGCTGTGAAAAATGCGATAAAAAATGGGGATTTTTTCTTGTTTAAAAGGCTTTTTCTCTTTTTTTGTGTTTATATTCTATAGTAATCGTTGATTTTTCGCAATTTTTTTGTAACTTTGAGGGGGCCATTTCTATGTACCGCATGGAATCGGCGGTTGAGTTCGTAATTAAACAACATAAACACAATGGAATCAGAATACCTATACAATACCGATAATCGTTACGTTTTTCGTCTGAAAATCAAATCAGAAGAAGACCTGTTTGTTATAGATGAGGCTACAGGAGCCAAGAAATACACCCCTATAACCAAAGAAGATGTTGCCCTGTTTAAGAGAGAGGCTGAACATTTATGTAAGGAGATTCAATATGCTATAGAAGACATTCAATGGAATACTGGAAAGCATAAGGGTCTTACCTATTATTATCATATTTACCAAGACCTTGCCGAGCAATTGACAGATTTTCTTAAATATATTCATAAGCTCCATAAGAAAGTCTATATTACCATCTACAAAAACTATGATAATGAACTGATGGCTATCTATACGGAAATCTTAGAGAAGGTGCTGAAAGACATTCAGACCATCGCCCGAAAGCATGCAGACTATCTGCTGGATGTGGAGGAGTATGGTCAGATGCCCAGTGGCAAAGATCTTTTCAAGCTGTGTGAGAAGCAGGAGGCTCCGGCTGACGCAGACCTTTCGAACTATGAGTCTCACTACAAGAACTTTATCTCTAGCGGATTGAAGTTGGCTTTGGAGAAGACCGTCGCCACGGTTACCTACATATACAGAGAATTTACCGATTTGTACAAGACCCGAGTTTTCCGCACCGACCACGAAGCTGCCATCATTTATCATTACATCAAAAGAAGATTTGATGAGCATACTCTACCTGCTCATCTGGAGCATGTAGCCAAGGTGCAGAAGCGTCATCTGAAAGAGAGAAGAATAGAGATTACCACTTTGAGCTTACAGAAAGTGATGAGTGAAGTAGAGGGGAAATTCAACAATTATACGCTTTGTTCTGTCTGGTTCAATAATGTGGAGGATGAGGAGAATGAGGAGGAACTTGTCCACATGCTTGTAAGAGAGGAGGCTTCGCCCGTGGATTTTGAAAATCTGTTTATGTATCAGGGTGAGCATGATATGTTGGCGGTAGAAATAGCCAGGGCTGATGAGTATGAGCGAAATGGCGATTCTTTCTTTGCCAACTGGGTGGATCCTGCCAAGCTGAAGGAGAAGCTGGAGTTCTGGCTAAAGGGCAACATCACGAAGCAGCAGGACTGGTACATTGTGTGGTGTCTGATGAAATATACGTTCCACATGGTGAAGGAGGATAAGGACAAGTCAGCCTTTGCCGCCCGCATGAACCTGATGTTTCCGGAAGTAGAAAAGAGGTGCGTGGTGGAATCGTTCAGAAAGCAGGAAACGCAGATGAACCACAACCGCCCCTTTGATGAGTGGCTTGCAGATTCCGATCCCGATTATCATACCGCCCAGGAGCTGTATTATAAGCTGGAGAATAAGGATGGGTATATGAGAAGTTTTTGAGAGACGTGTATACCGCAAAGCTTTCCAGGCTTACAGATGAGATCCTGGAAATGGGAAATCTGTGCGGTCAGGCCATCATGAAGACCTGTCAGCTTCTGGCAAGTGTGGAAATCCG
>OIAC01000061.1_pt1 | contig 28005 bp, 21 predicted proteins | sample 1580731 | NCBI WGS metagenome assembly OIAC01 (sample SAMEA3882504, study PRJEB24775) | human gut metagenome | biome: human-associated habitat; feature: intestine environment; material: feces | place: Netherlands | collected 2009/2010
CTGTGAAAAGGCAAAAAATAAAAAGGGGTGCGTCACAGACTTATGACACACCCTCCAAACTTTCTTTTGGTTCAACTCAGTTTCTCCCATCAGCCATCTTATGGCATTGATTCTCTTGATACCGTTGTAATCGGCAGTAGGGTCTTCATCAAGTGTAAGGATATACTTAGGATATTGGTCATTGATATTTGCTGCGAAGATACTATTTTTTAGGCTCAACCATCCTAAACCTTTTCTCCTATCCCCATATCTAGGTATTTTCCCGAAACCATCATTTTTAGGTATTGCAGATGATGGGAAAAGGCTGTATCTTTGCACCCGAAAATAAATGTAACTAAAAGAGATTAAGGACAAATGAAAACAACTATCGTAATTTATGGCTCTTCCACTGGCTCATGCCAGTCGATTGCCGAAACCATCGCCTCTAAGTTGGGCGTGGAAGCTGTAGATGTAGCTAACATCGATGATGCTACTATCGCAAGTCATGAGAATCTCATTCTCGGTACTTCTACATGGGGTGCCGGCGAGATGCAGGATGACTGGTATGATGGCGTGAAGACGCTGAAGAGTGCCGGCTTGGCTGGCAAGACCGTGGCCCTGTTTGGTTGTGGCGACAGCGAGTCTTACCCTGATACATTCTGCGGCGGCATGAAGGAACTCTATGATGCCTCTGTTGAGGCTGGTGCTACCGTATTGCCTGGTGTTTCTACAGATGGATACACCTATGATGACAGTGAGGCAGTGGAGGACGACAAGTTCCTGGGACTGGCACTTGACGAGGTAAACGAGGACGATAAGACAGAGGAACGTATAGATGCATGGCTCGAGGCGATCAAGCCAGCGCTTTAGTATTAAAAAATAATTTTCAGGAGTCATAGAAATCTCTGACTATAGAATCTTGAGTCATTTTGGGTTCATAGATTTTTAAATCATAGAATACTCTGATTCCTGATAAGAAACTTGATTAATTCGGATAGTATGCAGCAGGAAATCGCAACACCAGTAGATTTGAAGGTTCTGATGAATCATATATATGAATATAAGAAGGGCGTACGCCGTCTGGTGCTCTACACCTTCAACAGGAAATATGAGTCTTTTGCCATAACAAGATTAAAGCGTCAGAACATTGATTACATCATCCAGCCGGTTGGCAACGACCGTCTGAATCTCTTCTTTGGTAAGAAGGAATGTCTGGATGCTATCCGCATGATTGTTACCAAACCCTTATGCCAGCTTACGCCGGAAGAGGATTTCATCCTGGGTGCCATGCTGGGATATGATATCTGTGCACAATGTGAACGCTATTGTGAGCGAAAGAAGAAAGTTTGCTAGATTTCTTTCATCTTCGAATATTTTAATGTTAACAAAGAAAGAGCGTGATAGCCTCATTTGGCAATCACGCTCTTTTGATGTATAAGATGATTTTTCGGAATAATTCCTCTTCCTTACTTCTTCATCATTTCCTCTACGGCTCTGATGAGCTGGGTATCATGACCGGTGATGTAATCCTCTGGAGAATTATATACCTCGATGTCTGGATAGAGGGTGGTGTTCTCACCGAAGGTGCCACGCATATCACGGCAACCTACCTGTGGAATACCGAATACCAGGCTGCGGTCCATCAGCGTCTCCCACCATACGGCGGTCATTGTACCAGCTACCGGTGCACCAATCAGCTTACCGATGCCCAACTCCTTATATACCCATGGGAAACCATGACCGTTGCTGTAGTCGTCCTCGCAGATCAATACGCAGGATGGCTTGGTCCACTTGTTGAATGGGTCCTTGCCCACAACCTTTCCATGAGGCACAAACTCCTGATACTGCTTGCCGCTGAGCAGGGTGCAGAGGTCATCGTGCAACCAGCCGCCACCATTGTGGCGCTCATCCACGATTACGGCATCCTTGTTGCGGTTCTTGTCGCTCAAGAGTTCACTATATACGGTGCGGAAGCTCTCGCTGTTCATTGCCTTGACATGAACGTATGCGATTCTGCCCTTTGAAACGCTATCCACGATGGCACGGTTTCTATCCACCCAGCGCTTGTAGAGAAGCTCCTGCTGATCACCCTGTGAAATCGCCTTGATAGTCAGGTCGAAAGTCTTGCCCTTGGTGTTCTTGATGGTGAGACGTACATTCTTGCCAGCCTTTCCATCGAGCAATGCGTTGTAATCCTTACCCGCCTTGATAGCCTCGCCATCAATCTTCTCAATGATGCAGCCGGCAGTAACCTCGTTCTTCTTCACGGCGAACGGACCACGCTTGATGACTTCCTGAATCTTCAGTCCGTCGCCCTCGTAGTTCGGATCGAAGAAGGCACCGAGAGCTGCGGTAGAAAGTGAAGCGCCGCCAGCATAGTAACGGCAACCGGTATGGCTGGCATTCAGCTCACCCAGCATCTCGCTCAACATCTCTGCGAAGTCGAAGTTATTATTGATATAAGGCAAGAACTTCTCATACACCTTGCGGTAGTACTCCCAATCCACACCCTGCATCTTTGGATCATAGAACTTGTCTGCTACCTGGCGCCATACATGGTCGAAGAGATACTGGCGCTCCTCGGCAGGCTTGTAGTTGAATGGAGCCTCGAAGGCGATGTTGGTAGTAGCCTTGCTGCCCAGGTCAATCTTCTTGATGCTGCTGCCATTGCAGAGGAAGAGGTTCTTGATATCCTTGTCGGCAACGAAGCCACCGCCACCGATACCCTTCATTATCAGGGTAGTGCTGCCTTCCTTCAGGTCGTGGCACCAGAGGTCGTAGCCACCTTCAAAGGCAGCCTGGTAATAAACCTTCTCTCCCTTGCTGTCGATGATGGCATCACCCATATTGGATGAGTTGACGGTAAGACGGACCACACGGTCACGGCAGTTCTCGAAGTCGAGTTCGAGAGGTTTCACCTTATCCACCTCAATCTTTCCGGTCTTCTCCTCTTTCTTCTTCTTGTTTTCCTTCTTCTTCTCCTCCTTTTCGTCAGCCTTCTTCTCCTTCTCGTCCTTGTTGGCCTCGGCTAATTCGAGTTCCTCCTTAGACATGCGGAAGCGGTCGTAGGCCTCGAGGTCGAGGAACATGAGATAGGCATCATATTCTGCACCCCATGAACCGTGACTGCGATAACCGGCACGGTCGCTCTCGAAGAGGATAGCCTTTCCTCCGAGTACCCACTTGCCGTTGCTGTCGCTGTAACCGCTGTCGGTAATATTGTGAACTTCCTTTCCATCAGCCTTTACTACGGCGATATCTGTATTGTTCCATCCGCCATTACCGATGTAGCTGCACATGAGCCACTTACTGTCTGGGCTCCATTCAAACCAGATGTCGCCATCAGAGTAAGAATAGTTGTACTTGCCATCGAGCACGGTGCGCACTTCCTTCGACTTCAGATTGATGATGCGGAGGGTAGCACGATCCTCATAGAAAGCCACCTCCTTGCCGTCAGGACTGTAGGCAGGATACTGAGAAGTTATATTGGTCTTGGTGAGCTGTTCCTCTTCTATCTCAGAACAGTAAGTAAAGTTCTTCTCCTTCTCGTTCTTGATCTTAGCCTGGAAAATCTGCCATACGCCATTGCGCTCAGAAGCATAGACCAGACTTCTGCCATCAGGAGCAAAGCTCAGGTTGCGTTCCTGCTGAGGAGTATCGGTGATTCGCTTGGTGGTCTTGTATTCTGTAGAGGTAACATATACATCGCCGTGCATCACGAAAGCCACCTCCTTGGCATCTGGAGAAAGTGCAATCTCGGTAGCACCCCAAGACTGCACCTTGCGGATGAGGCTTGGTTCATCGTTGTCTGTAGTGATGGAGATGCTTACCTTCTGAGGCTGTGCACCTTCCTTTACGGTATAGATTTCGCCATCGAAACCATAGCAGAGCAAACCGTCGTTAGAAGAAGTGAGGAAACGGATAGGATTCTTCTTCTGCTGGGTAATCTGGGTATCCTTTCCGCTTGCGATGTTGCGGCGGTAGATATTGAAGGAACCATCCTGCTCGCTGAGATAGTAGAAGCTCTGGTTGTCGGCAGCCCATACCGGGTTGCGGTCCTCGCCCTTGAAGGTAGTAAGCTTCTGGTACTTTCCGTTGTCGAGCATCCAGATATCTCGGGTGATAGGAGAAGTATGGTGCTTGCGCCATGCATCCTCATAACCCTTCTTGTCGTGATAGAGCACCTGACCGTTCTTGTTGATGCTGATGTTCTCCATCGGAAGAACGGAATACAACTTAGGACGACCGCCCTCAGTGCTTACCTCGTAAACCTGTGAGAATTCATTGGCAGCAAAGAGATTGCTCTGGGCTGTAGGCATGATGTTGGCAGAGAAGAGTACATGGTCGTTGTCCTTGAAGGCGATTGGAGTCTCCTTGCCGCTGTGAGTGGTGAGTCGGGTTGGCGCACCGCCCTTGGCAGAGATGACGTAAACATCCAGGCTGCCTTCTCGGTTGGAAGTAAAGGCAATCTTCTTGCCGTCAGGGCTCCAGATAGGCTGGGAGTCGTAAGCAGCATGGGTCGTCAACTGGCGTGCCTCGCCACCCTGGGCAGGAACGCAATAGAGATCGCCCTTATAGGCAAAGGCGATGGTAGAGCCATCCGGTGAGATGGCAGGGTAGCGCATCCACAGCGGACCCTGTTGGGCCTGGGATGCCAAAGAAGCTGCCAGGAGGGCAGCACTAAGAATCAGTTTCTTCATTATTATAAAGTTTCTGTTTGATTTATGTTGCAAAGTTACGGCTTTTATGTGAAACTACCAAACTAAACTCCGTAAAACCACGAAAAGACTACTCATTTATTAGGATATGGGAATTTGCTCCTTTCAATCTGATACCAACTTCTAAGTATAAAAAATGTGAAAATCACAATTTCTAGGTATTGTACAAATTCTAAATAAGCTATACCTTTGCAGCCCGAAAAAGGAATAGATATGAAAAAAGGAATAGATAAAGGAATAGATATGAGAAAAGGATTAGGAAAAATTAGAAAGATTAAAAAGAAATACATCTTCCTGGCCTTATTGGCCGTGATTGTTCTGGGAGGTTTGGCGAAGGCTTACTCTGCCTGGGTGGGTACTACCCGCATCGCTTTCCTCAACTATCAGGCTATTGCGCTGGGACAGATTTCGCATGCCAACGACAATGCGATGATTAAACTGAGTGAAATCACGACCGATGATTTCGATCATCTGGATGATTACGATATGATTATCGTGAATGGTATGGGTCTTCGTATCGACGAGAACCAGCGCAAGCTGTTGGAAGAGGCTTCCTACAAGGTGCCAACCCTGACTCATGCAGCTACCAACCCAGCCAACAATATCGTATCTGTAGATAACTTCGATGCCGATTATCTGATGCAGTACATCGAGAACGGCGGCAAGAAGAACTATCAGAGTATGCTCGCTTACATCCGTAAGTTTATCGACGGAAAGAAGTTCATGGCTCCAGAGCCGGAACGTGTAAATGAGCGACCAGACTATCTCCTGACTCATTTCGACCCGAAAGATGAAAAAGGTGATGAGTTGGGCTTCAACAGTATCCGCGAGTACAATGCCTTCCTGGCAAAGAACGGTTTATATAAAGAAGGTGCTCCTACCATCATGCTTACTGGTTTTATGGGTGCGGCTCCTGATATGGAAAAAGCTTTCGAAAAGAAGGGATTCATGGTGTATCGCATCAATAAGCTTCAGAGCTTTATCGCCGGTCATTATGCCGACAGCATCCAGGCGAATGCCGTAGTGAATATGGCGCATGGCAGACTGGGCGATTACTTCGTTGAGTTCCTGAAGCAGAAGAATATTCCACTGTTCTCACCTCTTAATATCAACCGCTTGACCACCGATTGGGAGAACGACAAGCAGGGAATGAACGGCGGCTTCATGTCGCAGAGCATCGTGACTCCGGAGATTGATGGTGCCATCCGTCCATACGTGGTTTTCGGTCAGCGCATCAACAAGGAGGGCTTGCAGGAGGTTTATGGCATCCCTGACAGAATGGAGAGTTTCGTAGAGAGCGTGCAGGGCTATGTGAATCTGAAGAACAAGAAGAACAGCAGCAAGCGTATCGCCATCTTCTACTTCAAGGGTCCCGGTCAGAATGCACTTACTGCTTCGGGAATGGAAGTGGTTCCATCGCTCTACAATCTCCTGGTTCGCTTGAAAAATGAAGGGTACAATGTAGGCAAGTTGCCAGCCAATCCTCAGGAACTGGCAAAGATGATCCAGGCTCAGGGTGCCGTCTTCGGAACCTATGCCGAGGGAGCCTATACCCAATTCCTCCAGTCTGGACATCCTGCCCTGGTTACCGCCCAGCAGTTTGCCGGATGGACCCAGAAGGCTTTGTCTAAGAAGATGATCAAGGAGATGAACCAGCTCTATGGTTCCTTCCCAGGCAAATATATGGCTACCGATGACGGAAAGTTGGCGGTGGCAAGACTGCAGTTCGGTAATGTGGCCCTGCTTCCACAGGTGATGGCAGGCGTGGGAGGCGACTCCTTCAAGATTGTGCATGGCACCGACCAGGCACCACCTTACACCTATGTTGCCTCTTATCTCTGGGCTCGTTATGGTTTCAGTGCCGATGCACTTATCCATTTCGGAACCCACGGCTCGCTGGAATATACCCCGAGAAAGCAGGTGGCACTCGGCAGCAACGACTGGAGTGACCGATTGATTGGTGTGGTTCCACATCTTTATATATATACCATCGGCAATGTGGGCGAGGCGATGATTGCCAAGCGCCGCACCTATGCCCAGACCCAGAGCTATCTCACTCCTCCTTTCAAGGAGAGCGAATTGCGACAGACCTATAAGCAGTTGAGCGATGCCATCCAGTCATATGAGAAGAAGGCATCTGCCGAACAGTCGCTCAAGGTGAAGGCGCTGACCGTGAAGATGGGAATCGCCCGTGAACTGGGGCTCGATGCCAAGCAGATGAACAAGCCTTATTCTGCAGATGAAATCGCACGAGTAGAGAACTATGCAGAAGAGTTGGCTAATGAGAAGATTACCGGCAAGCTCTATACTCTGGGTGTGCCATACGATAATGATGATGTCCGCACCAGTGTCTATGCGATGGCTACCGATCCTATTGCCTACGGAATGCTGGCAGTAGATAAGCTGAAAGGTCGTGCCCAGGAGGGTGTGGAGAAGCATAAGCAGCTTTTCGACCGTCTTTATCTGAGCAAGGCACGCAGTACCGTGACTCAGCTTCTGGGTTCAGCCTCGGTTTCTGATGAATACATCTGCCGTTATGTAGGAATCACTCCTGCCGAACTCCAGATGGCTCGCAAGGTTGAGGCGATGCAGGCAGCTCCGGATCCTATCCAGATGATGATGCAGATGGCAGACCAGATGGGTGGAGCGAAGGAGGCGAAGCCGAAGAAGGTGGACCACCGTACGGTAAGCGAACTCCGTGCTGCCAAGGTTTCTCATAAGAAGAAGATTCCGCAGATGAGTCGTGAGGCTTTTGAGAAGATGGAACAGACCGGTCGCTTCCCTGACAAGATGATGGAAGCCATCAAGAAGGGACAGAAATGGTATCAGGAGGATTTGAAGAAGGCGAAGATGGCGAAAGCCGGCAAGGGCAAAGCATCTCAGAAATCTTCTAAAGATAAGGGTATGATGATGTCGAAGGCACCTAAATATACCCGTCAGCAGATTCATCTGGCTCAGGCGATTACTACCGTAGAGCATGCCTTGCAGAATGTGGGTAAGTATTCGGAGGCGCTCCGTCAGAGTCCGCTCAACGAGATGTCTTCTCTGATGAATGCCCTGAATGGCGGCTTTACCGCTCCATCTCCTGGTGGAGATCTGATTGTGAATCCTAACACCCTGCCAACTGGTAGAAACCTCTTCTCTATCAATGTGGAGAATACGCCATCGGAGGATGCCTGGGAGAAGGCAAAGGAACTTTGCGACAATACCATCAAGATGTATTGTGAGCGACATAAGGGTGAATATCCTCGTAAGGTAAGCTACACACTTTGGAGCAGCGAGTTTATCGAAACAGAGGGTGCTACCATCGCCCAGATTCTCTATATGCTCGGTGTAGAACCGGTAAGAGATGCCTTCGGTCGTGTTACCGATCTGCGTCTTATCCCATCCAAGCAGTTGGGCCGTCCTCGCATCGATGTCGTGGTTCAGACTTCCGGTCAGCTCCGCGACCTGGCAGCATCCCGTCTCTTCCTCATCAACAAGGCGATAGAGATGGCGGCAAATGCCAAGGGTGACAAGTACGACAACCTGGTGAAAGCCGGTGTTACCGAATCGGAACGGGTACTCGTAGAGAAGGGCATGTCGCCAAAGGAGGCACGCGAGGTAAGTATGTATCGTGTCTTTGGTGGCGTAAACGGCAACTATGGCACCGGTATCCAGGAGATGGTAACCGCAGGCGACCGATGGGATAAGGAGAGTCAGATTGCCGAGGTTTATATGAACAATATGGGTGCCTTCTATGGTGATGAGAAGAACTGGGAGACCGTGCGCAAGGCTGCTTTCGAGGCAGCGCTGACCCGTACTGATGTGGTAGTTCAGCCACGACAGAGCAATACCTGGGGTGCCTTGAGTCTCGACCACGTATATGAGTTTATGGGAGGTATGAACCTCGCAGTGCGCAACGTAACCGGTAAGGATCCGGATGCTTATCTCGCCGACTATCGCAACCATAGCAATATGAGAATGCAGGAGGTGAAGGAGGCTATCGGCATCGAGGGCAGAACCACCATCTTCAACCCTGCCTATATCAAGGAGAAGATGAAGGGTGGAGCCAGCAGTGCCAGCACGTTCGCAGAAATCGTAACCAATACCTACGGCTGGAATGTGATGAAACCAAAGGCTATCGACAAGGAGATGTGGGACGAGATCTATAATGTATATGTCAAGGACAAGTACCATCTCGGAACCAAGGAGTTCTTCGATAAGCAGAATCCGGCAGCGCTGATGGAGATGACCGCCGTGATGATGGAGAGTGCCCGCAAGGGAATGTGGAAGGCTACTCCTCAGCAGCTCAAGGACATCGCCAAGCTCCATACCGAGACCGTGAACAAGTATAAGCCTTCATGCTCCGGTTTCGTCTGCGACAATGCCAAGCTCCGCAACTATATAGCCAGCAAGACCGATGCTGCTTCTGCCAAGGAATATCAGCAGAATGTAGAGCAGATCCGCGATGCTGAGGCTGCGAAGAACAGCAGCGACAAGGGTATGGTGATGAAGAAGGAGACGCTGAATGAGGATGCCCAGAAGACCACCACAGTGGTGAGCGGCATCGTAGTAGGTGTCATTGTCATCGTAGCTTTCGTAATGTTGGCTGTCCTCATTCGCCGCAGAAGAAAGAATATGGTAGAATAGTAAAGGGGGGATAACATATCCCCCTCAAACTAAAAGGGAGGAAACTAAACATTAAACATTAATAAATAGTGGAGACATTAGTTTTAGTAATGATGATATTGGTTTGCTTCAGTTTTGTGCTGAAGCAGACCTTCCACGGAGTGAAGGAGATTATGATCATCTCGGTGCTCGTAGCCTTCTTCGTGGGAATGACCTGGCCATTCGCCATTGAGCAGTCGAAGACGCAGATTGCGGCCTGGATAGCCGACCAGAAGCTGATGCTCGATATGGCGGTGCTGCTGAGTATCGACGTGGCACTCACGATGCTTTTCTGTGTGCACCACGTAGATCTGAAGACTTCGGAACATGTGAGCCGCCGCAAATGGATGTTCTTCATCTTCCTGAAGTACTTCCCGGGTTTGCTGGTTTTCCCAGTGCTGTTCAGTGTTCTGGTGATGACCATCTTCCTGCTTCCTGGCGTATCGTTCCAGGTAGTGGCATGGGTGCTTGCCGTAGTGCTGCTGGTCTTGACACCGGTATTCACCTACGGTTTGAGATGGCTCTTGCCGGAGCGACCAATCCGCTTGGAACTGCTTTTTCTGGTAGAGGTGCTGCTCGGATTGATGGGCATCATCGGTACGGTGAATGGCAGGACAGCTGTGGCAGGCTTCAACAGTTTCGATGCCCTCTCGCTTCTCGGCGTCATCGCCATCGTCATCGTAGGAATGGCAATCGGATGGGCAATTTACAATTATCAAATTAAAAAATATAGAGTATAATGAATTACATATCAGACGTATTGTTTTGGATTTCCACAGGCATGCTGGTTCCTGTGATTATTTTGTTGATTTTCTTCTTCCTCAGAGCCTTGCTGCTCCTCGGAGGTTTCTTCGGACAGTATCTTGTAAAGCGCAAGTCGGGTGCGGAGATTCGTGAACAGATGAACACCCTGACGCTCGATAACATCGATACCCTGAGCGATCGCTTGCCAAAGAACAAGCAGGCTGTCATCGTTTCCTATATGAAGAAACTCGTGGACAACCGCCAGAGCAAGGCGCAGGTGAACCGCATCCTCGACCAGTATGCCCAGTTTGTTGAGAAGGATCTTTCTCTTCCTTCTACACTCCTGAAGATGGGTCCGATGCTCGGACTGATGGGTACCTTGATTCCGATGGGTCCAGCTCTGGTTGGTCTTTCTACCGGTGATATTGCTTCGATGGCTTACAATATGCAGGTGGCTTTCGCTACCACCGTAGTGGGCTTGTTCTCTGCAGCCATCGGTTTTGTAACCAAGCAGACCAAGAACCGCTGGTATACCGAGGATATGAGTAACCTCGAGTTTATGGCAGACCTGATTGATGAGAAAAAGTAACTCCTTAACATCTTGAAAAGAATATGAGACAAAGACGCAGAAGTCGTCTCTCGCATGATGGCGAGGATGATGATCCGATGAGCGTAGTGAGCAACCTCTTCGATGTGGCGATGGTATTTGCCCTTGCCCTGATGGTAGCCCTCGTTTCGCGCTATAATATGACGGAAATGTTCAGCAAGGATAACTTTACGATGGTGAAGAACCCTGGCAAGGAGAATATGGAAATCATTACCAAGGATGGACAGAAGATCAATCGCTATACCCCTTCTGAAGACCAGAGCAATAAATCTGGTAACAAGGGAAAGAAGGTGGGCATCGCTTACCAGCTTGAGAATGGCGAAATCATCTATGTTCCGGAAGATAAATAAATGGGGATTACAAATCCCCTTGAACAGAAAATGGGGATTACAAATCCCCTTAAACAGGGAATCGGGGATTGCAAATCCCCTTAAACTGGCGGGGATTGTAAATCCCCTTAAACAGAAAATATTATTGTAACTAAAAGAAAAATAAAGAAAAATGAAAAAGTTTAAGACAATGATGGCCATGATGTTGGCTTTGGTTTCTATGTGTGTAGCATTCAGCTCTTGCAGCAGTGATGATAATGACAATAATGGTGCTGGCTCTTCAGCAACAGCAGAACAGGTGGTTGGTACTTACGTTGGTGAAACAATGTCTATTGCTTTGGCAGGTCAGGGTGATATGGACCCATTGGAGAATGCAACTTTTAAGTTGGAAAAAGTTGATGATAGTCATGTAAATATCATCCTTCCTGCATTTGGATCTGCACCTATGGCTTTGCCTTCAATTACAGTGAAGAATCTTGCTGTAACAGAGTCAAATGGTACTTATTCTATTCCTGAAACCAGTTTTGATCAAACATTGGAAAATGGCAAAGGTATTTCTAAAACTGCTATAAAAGCAACTATAAAAGATGGTAAAATGCAGATTACTTTTGCTTTACAGTATGGTAAAATGCCTTTTGTCATGAATTGTTCTTCGAATGCAACAAAGAAGTAATTGTCGATGAAACAAAAGATATTCGCACTATTCCTGATCCTTTGCGGATTGTGCCTGAATCTGAAAGCCGAAACCCAGGGCGATGTCGTAGGTAGGGTGCTCGATGATTCGGGCGCACCTCTGGCGGGTGCTACCGTCCAGATGGTGAATGCCAAGGGAGGAGTAACAACTGATGAAGACGGATATTTCCGCATTCCTTACAGCAAGGAGGGAGCGGTGAGAGTGAAGGTGAGCTTTGTGGGCTATCAGACTCAGACTTTCGTACTGAAAGCGGATGAGAGAAAAGGTGAGCAGCATGTGCTTCGCCTTCAACCGGATGCTACAGCCCTCGATCAGGTGGTAGTTACCGCAACCCGAACTCCGAAGGCGCTGAAGGATGCTCCTGTGGTAACCCGTCTGATTACCGCCAATGATATCAAGATAGCTGATGCTACCAATATCCAGGACCTCCTCACCGAGCAGATGCCGGGTCTGGAATTTGGCTATGCCATGAATCAGGAGACTTCTCTCAATATGAATGGTTTCGGTGGAAACGCCGTGCTCTTCCTCGTAGATGGTGAGCGATTGGCTGGCGAAACCATGGATAACGTAGACTACAGTCGTCTGAACTTGGATAATGTGGGACGTATCGAGATTGTGAAGGGTGCAGCTTCGGCGCTCTATGGCGCCAGTGCCGTAGCCGGAGTCATCAACATCATCTCACGTGAAAACAGTGAGCCTTGGACTGCCAATGTCAACACCCGCTACAACGACTTCAACAAGGAGTGGCGCCACGGTGGAAGCTTCAGTTGCAATGCCGGAAAGTGGAATTCGCAGACCAGCATCCAGCGCACCACATCAGATGAGGTGCAGCTCACCAGTCCTTTCGATACCGAATCCAACATCCTCCATATCTATGGTGGCGAGACCTTCAATGTGAAGGAGCGACTTACCTACAAGCTCTCTGACAAGGTGAAGCTGATAGGTCGTGGCGGCTATTTCAATCGTATCAGCAATCGCAGCAACTACGATGACCACTATAAGGATTATTCTGCCGGACTGAAGACCGTGATGAATCTCTCGGAGAATGATAATCTGGAGATTTCATACGGCTTCGACCAGTATGACAAGACCCGATTTGTGAACAATGAGCGCACTCACGATCACGATTATACCAATCGTCAGAACATCGTCCGTGCCCTCTATTCCCATATCTTCGGCAAGAATACATTGACGGCAGGTGCAGATTTCCTGAACGATTATCTCACCACCTATCAGTTTGCCAACAATGGCTCCAAGACTCAGAATTCATACGATGCCTTCGCCCAGTTCGATTACAATCCTTTGCAGTGGTTGAACATCGTGGCAAGTCTTCGTCATGATTACTTCTCTGCATCCAGCCAGCATGCCACCACCAGTCGTCTGGCTCTGATGACCAAGTGGAAGGGCTTTTCCATCCGTGCCAACTATGCCGGCGGATTCCGTGCCCCAACCCTCAAGGAGATGTATATGAACTTTGATATGGCAGGTATGCAGATGATTTATGGCAATCCGGATCTGAAGCCGGAAAAGAGCGACAACTTCAACCTGGCGCTGGAGCATACCGGCAGGGTGAAGAATGCTGGCTTCTTGACCGGTCAGTATAGTCTTACCCTGATGGGCTATTATAATAAGTATGATAAGCGCATCACTACCGAGGATTATGCCGATTATACCCCGGGAACCGGTCAGCCGGATGTGGCTTCCCGTTATTGCAACGAGGATGGAGTAGAGGTGAGCGGCATCGACTTCAGTGCCCAGTACCGTTCGGATATGGGACTCGGTGTGAAACTCGACTACAGCTATCTCCATGTGGGTGGCAGAAGTGTAGATTCCCAGTTCTCCCAGCCTCGTCCGCATTCAGCTACCTGGCGTTTCGACTACGACCGCCAGCTCTGTTCGTTCTATCGCATCAATGCCGCTCTGTCAGGCAGATACCTGTCTGCTCCTGATACGAACATCAAGAAGCATGACAGCAGTTATCAGTTGTGGAAGTTCACGCTTCAGCAGCGATTCCTGGATGCCGTCAATCTGAACTTCACGGTAGATAATCTCTTCGATTATACACCAGAGAAGTATTATTGGAGTTCGGCGATGACCACCGGTCGCACCTTCTCTGTGGGACTTTCGGTTGACATCGACCGCATCGTGAATCTCTTCTAGAAACCGCCATCTGGCAGTTTCCAGACCCAAAATAGGTTAAAAAAGCCATAGTGAAGGATGCTTTTCTTCAAATTATGCCGTACTTTCGGTATAAAATCGTAATTTTGCAGTGATTTAAAACCTATTCATTCAAAATTATGATACGAAGAATCATTCTAACTATGGCTTTTTTGGCTAGCCTTTCATTATCAGCCAAGGATGTGAACATGGGCAGTTGGCAGATTGTTCCATTGCCTCAGCAAGTCAAGGAGATGAGCAGCGCTCCTTTCCGCATCACAGCCAAAACTACAATCTATTATGCTGCTGGAGATGAGAAGCAGAAGAAGAATGCCGAGTTCCTGGCATCTCATATCAAGGAGGTAACTGGTATCGAGGTAAAGACTACCGACAAGCAGGCGAAGGGTCAGATCCGTCTGGCGCTGAATGCTGGCGATACCCAGTCTGAGGCTTATTCTCTGGTGGTCAACAAGAATGGCATCACCATTTCAGCCACCTCTCATGTAGGTATCTTCTATGGCATCCAGAGTGTGATGAAGGCATTGCCTATCACCCGGAATGTGAAGAGTGTTTCTCTTCCTGCTGCCGAGGTTACCGATGCGCCTCGCTTTGCTTATCGTGCATTCATGATTGATGTGGGCCGCCATTATTTCAGCGTACCTTATCTCAAGAAGTTGATTGATGTCTTTGCGATGCACAACATCAATTATTTCCACTGGCATCTTACCGAGGATCAGGGCTGGCGTCTTGAAATCAAGAAGTATCCGATGCTTACCCAGATCGGTTCCAAGCGCAAGGAGACTATCCTGCCAACCAACAAAAACGAGTTTGATGGCGTTCCCGTATCGGGTTATTATACCCAGGAGGAAGCTCGCGAAATCGTGAAGTATGCAGCCGACCGATACATCACCGTGATTCCGGAGGTGGATATGCCGGGTCACATGCTGGCTGCCCTGGCATCTTATCCAGAGTTGGGCTGTACCGGTGGTCCTTACGAGGTAGCTACCCGTTTTGGTGTTTTCGAGGATGTATTGTGTGCCGGCAAGGCTCAGACCCTTCAGTTTGCCAAGGACGTGATGGATGAAATCATGGATATTTTCCCATCTGAGTATATTCATATTGGTGGCGATGAGTGCCCAAAGAACCGCTGGAAGGTTTGCGAGAACTGTCAGAAGAAGATTGCAGATCTCGGCATCCAGGAACTTCCTAAGCACAGCAAGGAGGAGCAGCTCCAGACCTGGTTTATGGGTGAGATAGAGAAGCAGATCAGAAACCATGGCAGAAAGATGATGGGTTGGGATGAGATTCTGGAAGGAACTCCATCCAAGGACATCACCGTTTGCGGTTGGACCAGTGTGAATGCCAGCATCCGTTCTGCCCGTGAAGGTCATCCAACCATCGTGGCTCCTATCAGCAATTTCTATTTCAGCAATCCTCGTATCAACAAGATTGAGGGTATTCCTAGCGTCCAGCGAGTATATGATCTCGATCCTTGCTCTGATAAGTTGACTCCTGCCGAGCAGCAGAACATCATCGGTGCTGAGGGTTGTATCTGGACCGAGTGGGTGAAGGATGCCGAGAAGATGGAGTGGGAGCTGTTGCCAAGACTTGCCGCCCTTTCTGAGGTTCAGTGGACTGCCAAGGATAAGCGCAACCTGGAGAACTTCTTCCCAAGAATGCTCCATATGCAGGATCTCTACCGCCTCTACGGCTTGAATTACAAGGCTGATATCGAGAATGCCGTGAAGAAGCATCTGGCAGAAAAGAAGTGATATTTGTAGATAGCTCCGCCCTAACTCCCCTTTTCAAGGTTGTTTAGGGCGGAGTTCTTGTATTTTAATGTCCGTTTTCAAAACTGATACTGTCCCCATGAGATAGGGGAGGAAGATAGATGAAAACATTGAAAAAACGCCCTAGAAATATCTCTTCCTCATTTTCTTCAAGAAATCCTTGGTGATAGGGAAGCCGGAGGCATCACCTATTACGGAGTCGGTATAACAGAAGGGACATTCTGCTGTAGGCGGATCATCAGGGAGGTAATCCGTGATTTCGGATGGCGAGAAGATTTCGCCGCAGAAGAAACAGCCGCACTTTTCAGACTTCTCAATCTGTTCCTTGTTGCTGAAGCTGCAATCGTGAGCCTGGCGGAAGATCCTGTCTTTCTCCTCCTCTTCTTTCTGCTTCTTCTCAGCCTTCTCCAGATAACCCTTGAATCGTCTCTGAAGATAGAGCGGCACATGATAGTGAGGGGCGAAGACATACAGCGACGAAACGTGGTCGTGGTATTCGTAGCCGGGACCATCTATCACGGTATAGCTGTCATCCGTCTCATCGTATGGCAGTTCATCCAATCCCCTTTTATCCTTGGCAGCCTGGTTTCTCTCCCAGATCCATTCGGTGGTAAGCGGAGTTCCGACAACGATGGCAAGTCTCACCTCATTGCCCCGATATACTTCCACGATGTCACCCTTCTGGAATCTGATCTGTTCTGCGCTTCTGCCTCGGAAGGTCTCGTCAGGATGACGGTCGTATGCAGGCAAATCGCAGACTCCGGGATAGTAGATGCTGAAACGCGAACAGCAGTAAGACCGGTCGATCTGTTTTCCCTCACCGTCATACACTCTTTGAGAAAGACATTCGCGGTCGTAGTGCAACAGTCCCAGCGGAATCTCCGAGATATAATAGCAGAAGGTATCCAGCGGATAGTCGTCTTCCTCCTTCATCTTTTTGCGGTACTGGACATCCTGGTGCATCAGTCTCTCTGCCTCCTCCAAAGTAGTGGTGAAGGCTTGCGGACAATAGGTGTTCACCTTGTATTTCGGATAATGTGAACGCTTTTTCTCCTCCAGCTCTTCTGTTTCTAAAACTTCGAGCTTGAAGATGGCTGGAACATCCCGATGCTGTGGATGCTCAGCCAAATGCTTAAATTTTTCGTATGTCATGGGATAATTGTCTTAAAAAATCGTGAAAGTCAATCTGTGGTCTAAGTTCAGGGAGACAACCTTCAGAGTCTTTGCCTTCTTGATTGTTAAGATGCCTTTTGCTGATAGTTTTATGAATTTTCAGTTTTCTCATGTCCGACTTGCCGTTAGCTTTATGGTCCTCCCAAGGCTTGGGATATGCATGTCTTTTTTTGTATCTCGTGCCATCGCAGTTCTGGATAAAGATTTCCAATACTAATCCACCCATTTGACAATCATGCGGAATGTTGACGGCACGGCGCAGAATGTCGCTTTCGTAGAAGATGCTGCCATCCTTCTTGCAGAGCACGATGTCCAGATAGTCTGGCATATCAGGTATAGTTCCAGGCTCTGACATTTGTGGTTGAAACTCCCCAAACTCTTCCTTCACATACTCGAATAGTCCCCGAGTATATTTTTCGATATCCACCCCTACATATCGAGTATAGGTGTATTTGATGATACATAAAGACATTTTATTTGCCATTTTATTCTTGCTTTTTGGTTATACCTTTATAATATAGTAATATTGAGGGAAAATTTCAAAAAAAAGCGCCAATATTTTGAAAAAAGTATTGGCGCTTGATTATTGAATTCGCCGCTTATAAGTCCGCCCTAACTATATTAAAAAAGGTAGTTAGGGCGGTGGTATCCTAAGTGAGGTAAGGATGAGTGCCCTTTTCTTAGTCTTTTAATGTAGCCAAAGGTATAACCTTTACTCCGTCTTCTCTGGTATAAGCCATTTCGCCTCCTGTCATGACTATCAGCAGGTCTGGTTCTCTGAGTGGCATCTGATGCTCTGTCTTGTTCTTCTCACGAATCAGATCCCGTAGTTGCAGGAGATGCTTGGCACCATCTTCTATCTCCCGACTACCCAACTTGCATTCTATCAAGGCATAGCGGCCATCTGCAAGATGAAGCACTATGTCTGCCTCCAGGTCATAGCGGTCGTGATAGTAAGAGACTCTACCTCCCAAGGCTTGCGAATATACCTTCAAGTCGCGAATGCACATACACTCGAATATGAAACCAAAGGTTCGAAGGTCTAATTCCAGACTTCTTGGTGACATACCCAAAGCAGCAACAGCTATGGACGGATCTACAAAGCAGCGCTTGGCTCCCGAACGGATTGCAGCGGCTGAGCGGATTGCCGGACACCATGCTTCCACATCTTCTATGACAAACAATCGTTGCAGGGCAGAAACATAATCATCAAATGTTGGCATCGACGTTTTCTCCATTTCTACCGTGATGTCTGCCAACATCTTGGATTTCTTGACGAGGGTGCAGATGTTCCGGGCATAAGAGCGCATGATGAGTCGAGCCAAAGCTGGTTGTCTTCTTGCGCCATCTACCCTCGATATATCTTCATCGCAAATCACATTTACGTAATCCTGTGCTATCAGTAATTGTGCCTCCTGCGAAGTGACGTCCAGTGATGCTGGCCAACCGCCTCGGCAAGCAGCGAAAATCAGTTTCTCCACGGTCATGTCTGACTGCAATCCATCAATATCGTAAGCTGGGTCATCAAACAATAAACGTAAAGATATGGCGCCTGTTGATTCCTTTGACTCATAAAGGCTCATAGGATACATGGGCATCTTGGAGATGCGGCCAGTACCCGTATGCATGATTTCTCCGTTTTTGTCTTCGACGACTGTAGAACCGGTTAAGATAAACTGACTTTTCTGGTTTCGCTCATCTACGGTATTCCGAACAGCATCCCATAAAACTGGTGCTACCTGCCACTCGTCTATCAGTCGTGGCGTTTCGCCTTTGAGCAGCAAGGATGGTTTGGTACGTGCCGTCGCCAGATATCCTTCACGCTTATCTGGATCTTGCATCTTGATTACGCTCTTTGACTGCTGCATGGCCGTAGTGGTTTTTCCGCACCATTTTGGTCCAACAATCTGTACTGCTCCAAAGGCTTCCAGACGAAGTTGGAGCATTCTGTCTGCTATTCTATCTAAATACTTCATATTCAATATGTTTTTGTTTGCAAAGATAGTAATAAATAGTGGAATCTACAAACAATTTTGCATTTTTGTGGTACTTTATTTTGTGTTTTAACGGTATTTTACTTTGTATTTTCGCGGCGTTTTACTTTGTGTTTTTGCGGCACTTGATTCTGATACCTTTATATATAGGGGCATCTTTGTTTCTTTGATAGAGACAGAGGTACCCCTATCATTTTTTATAACATCAAAAATACATACATATTATGTCAAGAAACAAGAAAGTATCAGAGTCGTTATTCCAGTTCATGAACCTCCTTATCGCCCTTTTGATGAAGAACGGGCAATACCGTACCTCGCTGCATTACAGAGCAACCCTCAACAGCTTTAAGCGATACCGAGACAATAAGGACATCGCCCTGAGTGAGATAGATGCAGACGTGATGCGCTCGTATGAGGCTTACCTGCATCATACAGCGAAGGTATGCCGTAACACCAGTTCCTTCTATCTCCGCATCCTCCGCGCCACCTATAACAAAGCCGTGGCGAAGGGACTGACGCCACAGCAGCATCCCTTCAGGGAAGTCTATACCGGTATTGCACAAACCCGCAAGAGAGCCATATCCACAGAATCTGTCAGCCAGATCAAACGTTTGGAGTCGATCAAGGAACTGTCTCCCAAAGAAGAGATGGCAAGAGATACATTCCTGATGAGCTTTTATCTGCGTGGTATCTCATTCATTGACCTGGCACACCTCCGCAAATCCGACCTCAAGGACGACTATCTTCATTACACCCGAAGCAAGACAGGTCAACGTCTCACCATCCGATGGGAGAAGGAGATGCAGGAGTTGTTGGAGAAGTATCAGGCACAGACCGTCACCTCACCTTATCTCTTCCCTTTCCTTGTTGATGAAGGGAACAAAAGACTGGATAAAACTATTGACAAAAAGCGAGATGAAAAACGCTTGTATCACAATGCTGAAGCCCGTATCTCCTACCATCTCAGGAAGTTAGGAGTTAAGATAGGAATCAAGGGCAAGCTCACCCTTTATGTCGCCCGCCATTCCTGGGCAACGGCAGCAAGAGACAACCAGATCCCAATCTCGGTCATCAGCGAGGCATTGGGGCATCATTCCGAAATCACCACACAAATCTATCTCCGCTCCATCAAAAGCTCAGAAGTGGATGATGCCAACGCTAAAATTCTGGCAGTCCTATAAGCCGTAAAAATGAATAAAAAGAGGGTTTTTGCAAAATGAACCAAAATGAACCAAAATGAACCAATTTTTCTGAATCTTTACATAAGAGACACAGAATCTCGTTGCAAAAATACGAAAAAAGTTGGAAACTAGCAAATTATGTATGTTAAAAATTTAATGTTCTTCTACGAAAATCAACAATTTTTCAGCAATCATTTTGATTGTAATCTGATAAGTCGTTGATAGAACGAATGTTTTCGGTTTTTCTGTGTCTCTTATGTAGAGATTCAGAAGAAATGGAGTGATTTAGGGAAGGGTTTTAAGACAAAGGAATCGGATAGCTAATCATTCCAAGGGTTGCAGACTATCATGCTCTTGGGTCAGGAGTACGTCTGTGATTAGAGGTTTCCGGTATCGGAGATAGACTAACCAACCCTTTCTTGCCAAGTGTTTTGAAACATGATTTCACGACACGGGGGAATGAGAATTGTATCCTGACCAAAATAAAAAAAATAAACAATGTTACAACCAGACAAAGAGACGAGTTGGTATGCATTCAAGATATTTTTTGGAAAAGGAAAGCCTATAAAAGCTTATTTCGTTACCAATGAGATAGAACACATTTATGATGTGAAACAAGAATATTGGGACAAGAATAAGAAAAAGAGACTGGTGAAGGAAGTCCCCATTATGCCATCTCTCATTCTTTTTCGTTCTACGAGAATTGAAGCTGAAGAGATTGAACGCAAATTTCTCAATAAAGTGATGCTCTATCGTGGAAAGAATTCTGAGAACCTGAAAGAACCTTCGAAAATTTCAGAACGTGAAGTGAAAATCTTCAATATAGTCGCAACTTCTGGTGTTGAAGGACTGGATTTTTACGATGAGTATAATCCGAAGTTTACCAAAGGCGACAAGTTCCGAGTCATAGAAGGTCCTTTGAAAGGAGCGGAAGGCTATGTCGTTCGCATCAAAAAAGATCATAAACTTTATGTGAGTATCAAGGGATTGTGTGCTGTTACGACAGGATATATTCCCAAGGCTTTCTTACAGAAAATAGAATAGAGTATATGGTCTCTTGACTATTTCTTCACCTAAAAATTTGGTAGTTTCAAAGAAAAACCTTATATTTGCACTGAATATTAAAAAATAGGAGGTTTTATGGAAACATTGAATAAAGAATTTTGGGAAAAGCGTGATGCTGCGATGAAAAGATTCATGGCATCAAAGGAAAGAAAAAGAAAGCGTATGGAAGAGTTAGAGCAGATGCTCCGTCAGGATTATCTAGCTCGCACTGGAGAAGAACCAAAGTTTGTAAATGTTTGGTGAGCCTAATCAGCATGCCATTCCCATGCGGTCCCATCCCGCACAACCTGGCGAGGGCTTTGATGCCCCGCCAACCCTATAGCGTAGCGGTTCCGAGCACCGGAGGGCGGTTACATCCCTAATCCCTATGGTAGGGATTTAGGGCTTGGGTATAGGGTAAGGACCCCCTCTTCGCAAGAGGGGGACAGGGGAGTCGAAACAATACAATAATTAATAAGGATCTTACGTTATGAACATAGAAGAGAAAAAAGCAGATAAGGAAGCAGAATCATTTTGTGTGTTGTAATGTTTAGCCATAAGCCAAGTATAGGTTAATAAATGCATTTTTTCTCTTAAATCCTTGGTGATTACGAAATTAAATCGTACTTTTGTCGCTATATTAGCAATAAAAATGTATGATTATGGCAAACGACAATAACAAAATACTGGCAACTACTGATGAATCTCAGATAGTGCTCTATCAACCAGATGATAGCATTAGGTTGGAGGTGAAACTGGATCAAGATACGGTTTGGCTTACCCAAGCACAGATGACAGAGTTGTTTCGTACAACTCGTAACAATATAACTATGCATATTCGTAACATCTTTAAGGAGAAAGAGTTAGACGAAAAATCAGTATGTAAGGAATCCTTACATACTGCCGCAGATGGCAAAAGATATCGTACTAAAATCTATAATTTGGATGTTATAATCTCTGTAGGCTATAGAGTAAAGAGTCCGATAGGAACCCGTTTCCGTCAGTGGGCGAATGCAGTTATAAAGCAATATCTTCTTCAAGGTTATTCCGTGAATCGTCACTTGATAGCCCTACAGGAGAATATGGATAAGCGTATGACTCATATTGAGGACGTCCAAGCTAAGCAGCAACAGCAGCTCGACTTCTTTATTCGGACTTCGACTCCTCCAGCAGAAATGGTCTTCTTCGAAGGTGATTTCTACACAGCAAGAGTTGCTTTGGAGAACTTGGTTCGTACAGCCAATCATCGGGTAATCATCATAGATGGCTATGTTTCATCGCTAACCCTGAGTGTGTTAGATGTTCGTAAACCGGAAGTTTCAGCGACAGTTTATACTGTAGGTGTAGGTCCAGGAATGCAACGTCTCATGGATGAGCATGACCGCCTATTCCCCGATAATCATATAGACATCAGAAAATGGCGTAACGAGTCTCATGACCGCTGGCTTATTATAGATGATAGCCTCTATCATTGTGGTCATTCATTAAATGCCAATGGCGGTCATAAGATTTCCGCCATAACCCTGATGGGTACCTCTCCCGAGGTAATCCTTTCAAAAGTAGAATAAAGCAAATATTCCTCATTCGAGCGACGACAAGTGCAGAGCGATACTGCAATGAGGAACAAATATAACTTTTTTCAAAAAACTGATAGGTGTCACTACTTGTAATATAGTAGTGACGCTGTATTGGTGATATACTTATGGCAAAGTTAATACCACTTGGCAATAACAGTGGCAATGAAAATCGCCCGTCCGACGAGGAACTAAACCAGATGTTCGGCGCTTTTATGGATGCTTTCTTCGATGATTCTGATTACTGGGATGACCTTTTTGAAGGTCCAACCCCCTTCGCTTATTCCGTTAGCCCATCGAATAAGAAAAAGCGAAAGAAACCTCGCAAGAAATCGACAGACCGCCAGGTTCCCAACTACGCCTATAAGCCGAAGGGAGAAGATCCAGAAGGCTATTTCGTCAAGAAGATACACTCCGTCATCAGGTGGGGAGTGACAAGCACCAATGATGTCAACTATGACCTGCGAGTCTTTGAGGGATGGCTGGCTCAGGCACAAAAGTACGTGGCAAAGGAAGAATTCTACTATGCCGTATGCATCACTAGAGCCTTGTTGTCAGATGTCCTAACCTGCCATTTGTTATGGCATCATGAGTATCCCAAGCAGCTGGCGAGGGTTCGCAAATTGGAACGGGCTGTATCCGAAGTCTATTACCAGTGCTTGTCTTTTTCGAAAGACAAGAATTTCAATTGGATAGACCTTTGTCTCGGCCTTTTGCAAAAGGAAAAAGGGAGCTATCCTTTCAATTCCAAGGGCGAGGCGGGCTTCGATGTAGAGGACTATATCGAAAAAGTCATAGCCTTGTTGCCTGATGAGAAGGCAAAGCAATACAGAGATGCCCATCCTACAGAAAAACAACTGTTGGAGAAACCTATCCCCGTCTGCTTGCCCGACAAGATAGAGATGCCGCAGGGACTCGATGAGAAAGACAAAGCACCATACTTAACCGATTTTATCGATGAAGTTCCCAATGCTCAATATGCATCATTGATTGTGAGCCTTCTTGATATAGTGAAGACTCACGAGAAAAAGTTGAAGAGTTTTGGAATAGTCAAAGCCGAAAAGTTGAGGAAGATGAAAGCCGAGTATGAGATTTTTGTCTTGGCTTATCATCGTGGTGGAATTGATGAATTCCGAAAATATTCCAGCTATGCTCTGACACGTCCCTTCTGGAATCTCGTTTACAACTATCATTTTCCTACCACCAATACTGCATCCAAGAATAAGTTTCTTCAACAAGTCGTGGAGCCATACTTGGATTTGGTTTGGCGCCAATGGAACAGTCCGAAGTTGCAATCAAAGTTCGATGAAGTTAAGGAAAAGGCAGTCAAGGCACAAGCCTTGAAGCAAGAACGGGAAGAGTCGCTTGCCGCTATGCCGTCTTATTTGGAAGGACTAACCTCCGACCAATATCTTGCCTTCCACGAGCAAGCTTTGCGGATACTGAATCGAGACAAGAAGAAGCTCTCAGAAAGCAGCGGCATCCTGAAGGTTGACATAGAACACAGGTATCAGCCCTTGCTGAAGCTTTTGAAAGGAACGCGAGATATTGAAGACAGCTTAGATGCTAAGGTTCGTCAAGGCATAGATTCAATCTTCCTCTCCATTTGCCAAGTTCTTTGGGATTATATGCTCTATCCCTACGACTTGGATTACATAATAGAGAACAAGAAAGTGGTGAAGAAGGTGTTGGATGAGATTTGGAAGCTGAAACGATGATACAGTTGAAGACTATAACTCTCTGCTTACAAATTACTATGTTGAAAAAAAGATGAGGTGAAGGAGTGTGCTTAGCAATCCTTCAGCCTTAAAATGATACAAAAGATATTTTAAAAAGAGCTGATAGGTGTAACTACTGTAATATAGTAGGGACGCAGTATTGGTGATATATGGTACACATTCGAAATTGATTTGTTCTTGTGACAAATCTGTTATCTCTTTAATAATTACCAGAAGATGATTTACCAAAATACTGATTTGGACAAGTTGCCTGATGCATTGGAACTCAGAAGAATTTTGAATATATTTCAAGACCGCTTCCCTGTTAAGCATTTAATGCCTTCCGAAAGTATAGTTGATGGAGCAGAAGATAAATACTTGTTGACTCAACTTTCTGATGGAATGACCGTGTTAAAGCCCAATATCACTCATCAAGGTCTTTTGTTCTATGGAAATTCTGAGTTTAATCCAGAACGGTTTATTCTTCCATATTTCAAAGATCCTAATCATGACAATATGCTTGAAAGAAATGTAAAGCTAGAGCAGTTTAAATTACTTATAGAGTCTTTTCCGCTTTATGCTATGCTTAAGAATGGTATAGACTTACCAAAGAGTAATATAAAGATAAGAATGGAAAATCCATACGGAATAGCATCCGCTTATCATTTGGATTCTCCTTTCTTAAATCTGACATCCTCTATAGATATTGCATTGTTTTATGCTACTCATAAATATAAAGATAATAAATATGTACCTGTAAAGGACGGTATTGGAGTTGTCTATTTTTATGTAATGGACAAGCCTTTTGGGCAAATACCAGGATTGTTCACTCTAGGTCTTCAAGTCTTTCCTCGAACCTTTTATAATAAACAGTTCTTGTTGAGATTGAAGCCTAATGAGAATTTCAATGAAAAAGACGGAGTGTTTGGATTCTCATTTAAACAGTCAGAAAAGGCTTCTGAAGAAATCGCAGAAAAGATTAGTGCATATAAGAAAATTGGTGATACGAATGATTTCCTGGCAAAGAAGTTAGCAAAACTATCAGATAAGGTATATCAGAAGGCTGTTGAACTTAATTACTCATACAATCCTTCTGATGATTTTGGTGATAATGTTAATTATTTGACTAATAATGGTAAAAAAACACTTCTGCCAGGAGCACCACAGTTCACTAAGGAAGATCTCAATGATGTGAACCTTTATGACTTGTGGAGTCGCTTTTGTGATAGTATTTATTGTGAATCAGAAAAAGAATATTTGATAATGGAAGAATTGCGTAAGGTTCCATTTATGGTGAAATATGAAAATTATTTTAAATAAATTGTATCATGAAGAAGGATAATTATTCCATTACATATATAGCAATAATTGTATTCGTTCTTATCTTTGGATGCTATTACATTTATATTGCTGAGTTACCAGAAATTATTAAATATTCTGGTGATTTTAAAGGTGGCTTAGCAAAAACCGGTCAGTTAGGTGATAGTGCAGGCCTTATCAATGCTTTATTCTCTGGTCTCGCTTTTGGAGGTGTGATTCTTACTATCATTTGGCAGATCAACAATGATAGAAGAAATCGCATAGCAGATCAAAAAACACAATTTGAGAATACCTTCTTTAATATGAGTCAAACATTTGAGGATATAATTGAGGGTTTGACTTTGGAGAAAGAAGATAATGATGCTGATCATGTTGATAGTTTATTGGTTAATTTATATGTAACAGAATCAGGGGATGGCAAGTTATCTCAAAATTCTGAAAATATAAAGGGTCGTATAATATTTCGGCATCTCTTCATGGAACGTAAGGTAGAAGGTAAAACGCTTAGAGATAGTATCAAAGATAATGGTATAAGTGCCTTTGAGAAGATAATGGATGGTCTTCTAGACCATTATTTTAGGTATTTTTATCGAATATTGAAGTTTATAGATGGTTCAGATTTGATTACTACAGAGGAAAAATATCACTATACTTCCATATTGAGGGCTCAACTTTCAGAGTATGAACTTGTGATGATCTATTATAATTCCTTATCGGAGTTTGGAAATGAGAAGCTGAAACCTTTAGTGGAGAAGTATAGTATGATGAAAAATTTGCGCAAAGATGATTTGGCTATATCATTAGAGGAAGAAGTGGAAAAGCTTCCTCGGCATTTCTCTGATTCTGCTTTTAAACATAAGGTAAGCTTTGAGGGTAATTGGATATCCATATTGATCCGATCCATATTTGCTTCAATCGTGATTGTATTGTTCTTGGAATTAACTAAGACATATTTGAATGACTTTATTTTCAGGGATATACTTTCGCTGGAACTTTTCAGAAATAGTTCTGGTACTTTTGTCGCACTCTTAGTAGCTAGCTTACTGCTGTATGGTATCCAGCTGTTTTTTGAAAACAAGCGGGTTGAGATTATCAAACGCAGCTACACAAGAAAGTGGGATGAGGCGAGATATATCTTGAGTCGTTATTATGATGCTGGAAATCTCACAGTGCTTATACCTATAATCGTTTCACTAGTATATTTATGTGGAAGTCACCAATGGTATGGCTATGGTTTTTTGCTCTATGTTCATATTATAATTTTATGGTTGATGATAAAGCCTTTGATGGCTGTGATATTTACTGGAGTTAAGATGTATGAAGTGAAGTGATATTAAAATGTTTGAGTATCGAAGTATGGAAACGAAAAAGTATAAAATAGAGATAGATCCAAGAATATTAGAGCTATTGGGTCCTAATTTGTATACCAATATTTACTATGTGTTAGCAGAGTTGATAGCCAATGCTTATGATGCTGATGCCCACAATGTCTATATAATCTCTGAACCTAATGCCATTCGTGTTGAAGATGATGGTCATGGTATGTCATATAGTAAAGGTGGTATTGCAAAATATTTGGGTGTAGCAAAACTTTCGAGAACCAATGCAACAGATTCTTTGACAGAACTTGGAAGGCAAAAAATGGGGCGCAAGGGTATAGGTAAGCTTGCGGCACTTTCTGTTTCTGAGAATGTTGATATATTAACGGTTTCTGACGGGGAAAAATCAGGTTTCGTTTTAACTCGACATCCGCAAGATGGCGGGATACTTCAGCCTATTGAAGATCAGAATATATCTTTTAAGAAGATTGATAATCATGGTACTGCTATTATCATGAAGAACCCTGAGTATCATCTTCATAAAACCAATGATGCCATTAAACGCAATATCGTTAATATATTTCCATTAATAGACAGAGATTTTAAAATACATGTTATTAATATTGATGGAAAGGATGATGTTATAGAGCGTTTGGATGAGGTCTTTGCCAAAAGTTTGTGCTCAATTATTACTTTAGGTAATGAATTCAAGGAATTAGCAAATAAGGTTAAGATACCTTATCCAGACAAGAAAGAGATCCTTATTGATGTAAGAGAAAGCCATAGTATTCCTATACAAATGAAAAATACTCAAGGTGAAGTGAAGTCATATAATCTCGTCGTCAAAGGATGGATTGGCGCCTATGAAACAACGACTGGTCGAAAACAAGATATTTCGGATTTTCCAGACAACTTTATATCTTTATATGCTCACAAGAAAATGGGTGAGTTTAATATATTACCTCAGTTCGGGATAATAAGCTCTGTCTAAAGGCTTTATCATGTATTTATATA
>OIAC01000081.1_pt1 | contig 23933 bp, 13 predicted proteins | sample 1580731 | NCBI WGS metagenome assembly OIAC01 (sample SAMEA3882504, study PRJEB24775) | human gut metagenome | biome: human-associated habitat; feature: intestine environment; material: feces | place: Netherlands | collected 2009/2010
CCCATACAGATGGAGAACATCAGGTTGAGTCGCCAGCCGTCATAGGCATTGCGGCGAACCGCCTGATAGTCTTTCTGACCAACGAAGTGGCTTACACGGATGGCCATGGCGGCAGCCATACCCGAGAGTACGAGATAGAAGAGCTGGGAGAGGGTGATCATCACCTGGTGGGCTGCCAAAGGTATGGTTCCGAGCCATCCCACCATCACACAACTGAGGGTGAAAGCCGACGACTCCATGCCCAACTGCAGGGCTACTGGCCATCCTAAGCGGTTCATCTCGCGGAAGTCGGCCTTGGTGATGCTGCTATGCAAAATGTCGTGACGGTACAGGGCGAACTTCTTCCTGCCTATCACGATTCCCACCATGGCTGCTGCCATGAGCACACGGCTCAGCAAGGTAGAGATTCCGGCTCCGAGAAGTCCCAGTTCGGGGAATCCTGCCACACCATAGATGAGCAGCCAGTTGCCGAAGATGTTGACCACGTTGCCTGCTATCATCACCCACATCGCCACACGCGTCTCTGCCACGCCATCAAGAAATTGCTTCATGGTGTAGAATATGCCCATGAAGAGTACCGAGACGAGGTTGACGATGAAGTAGGGACGGATGAGGGCGAGCAGCTCTTCGGGTTGTCCGATGTGCGAGAGGTTGAGGTAGAGCACCACAAGCGCTATGGAGAGAAGGGTGCCCGTAAGCATATTGGCGAAGAGAGAGTTGCGCACCTTCTGTCCGATGCTGTCGGTACGTTCCTCGCCATAGAGTCGGCCGATGATAGGAGTCAGACCATAGGTGAAGCCCATGTACATGACGAACACCAGGGTATAGATGTTGTTGACAAGTCCTGCCGCAGCCAGTTCTTCCGTGCTGTGGTGACCTATCATGATGGTGTCGGCAAAACCTAAGATGATGGTTCCTAACTGTCCTATGACGATAGGTATGCCAATGCTTAATAGATTCTTATAGTAATGTCTTTGTGTTCCTGTTATTTTTTTGCTCATATATAACATCTTGTCTGTTATTCATGCAAAGATACAACGTTTTCTTGTAACATACAAAAAAAATGCAGAAAATGTGCAGTCTCTTAGTTTCTTTATGAAAGTCTGGAGAATAGAAAGCTATTGAGTTGTCGCTGGGTTTAGAAGGTTAAGATGAGTATAAACGAAAAACAGGACAGTGTGTCGGTCGTGACACCTGTCCTGTTGTATGATGTACTGAGGCTCTGTTGCCTTAAAAATCTTTATCGGCAGTAAGATTCAGTTTTACCTTTTTACTTTTTTACCTTTTTACCTTTATTACAATCCTCTTGCTTTGAGCAGGCCAGAAGCATCAGGTTGCTTCATGCCAGTGAAGTCGGTAAACATTTCGAGCTGATCCTTGGTATTGCCGCGGCTGAGAATCTTGGTGCGGAAAGCCTGACCAACAGCAGAGTCGAGTGCACCATGCTGAGCGAAGTAGTCGGCTACGTTGACAGCGAGAACCTCTGTCCACAGATAGCTGTAATAGCCTGCTGCATAGCCACCTCCCCATACGTGGTTAAAGTAAGTGGTAGAGTATCGTGGAGGAATCTGAGTATTGAGAACTCCTGCCTTGAAGAGAGCTTCTTTCTCGAAGGCTCCAGCCATGTAGGCAGAAGGAACCTGTTCGGGAGTCAGTTCGTGCCAAGCCAGGTCGAGACAGGTGGCAGCCAAGTTCTCACCCAGGGAATAAGCTGTCTGGAAGTTGATGCTCTTGAGCATGCGTTCCTTCAGGGCTGCTGGCATAGGAGCGCCTGTTTCGGTATGACGGGCAAAGTGGTCGAACACCTCCGGAATGGAAGCAAAAGACTCATTAAACTGCGAAGGCATTTCTACGAAGTCTCGTGCTACGGCTGTACCGGAAAGGGTGTTGTACTGGCAGTCGGAGAGTATGCCGTGCAGGGCGTGACCGAACTCATGGAACATGGTGCAAACCTCGTCCCAGGTGATGAGTGATGGCTGTCCTTCGGGAGCCTTGGCGTTGTTACATACATTATATATGATAGGCAACTGACCGCGCTGTCTGCTCTGCTTGGCGAAAGCGCTCATCCATGCGCCACCTCGTTTGGTAGGACGGCGGAAGAAGTCGCTATAGAAGAGAGCTAATGGCTTACCATTCTTGTCGCTCACCTCAAACACCTTCATGTCGGGATGATAGGTAGGGATGTCCTTGCGCTGTTTGAAGTTAAGACCATATACCTTGTGGGCAGCATAGAACACACCGTTGATCTGTACGCTGTCAATATTGAAATAAGGTTTTATCTCGTCGTCTGTAATGTTGAGGAGTTCCTTCTTCATCTTTGCGGAATAGTAGAATCGGTCGTAGGGCTGCAGCTTGAAGTCCTTACCCTCCAGTTTCTGAGCGTATTCTTCGATAGCCTTGGTCTCTGCCTCAGCCTTGGGAGTGTATTCCTTGATGAGTTGTCCCAGGAAGTTGTTCACGTTCTGACTGTTCTTCGCCATGGTCTTCTCGAGCGAGTAGTCGGCATAGTTGTTGTAGCCCATGAGCTGTCCCTTCTCGGCACGCAACTTGGCTATTTCGGTAACGATAGGGAAGGTGTTGAACTCTGGATTGGTGGCATCGGCACGATGGATACTTGCCTCGTACACACGGCGGCGAAGGTCGCGGTTGGCAAGCGAGGCGAGGATAGGCTGCTGGGTGGTGTTGATGATTACCACACAGTAAGGAGCCTTACCGCCACGGCTCTCTGCATCTTTCTTGCACTGAGCTATATCAGCATCGCTCAGGCCAGCCAACTCGTCTTTGCTCTGTACCCATACCACAGCATTGTTGGTGGCTGCAGGCAAGAGGTTGTCCCATTGCTCCTGCAGTTGCGAGATGCGGGTGTTGATCTGCTTCATGCGCTCCATCTTCTCTGCCGACAGCAAGGCACCAGAGCGAACAAAACGCTTGTAGGTCTGCTCGGTCAGGCGAAGATCTTCGCCCTTGAGTTTCTTCAGTTCGTTGTCGTAAACGAACTTGATGCGGTTGAAGAGTTGCTTATTGAAAGAAATCTCGTTGTCCAGATCGGTAAGCAAAGGCATCACCTTTTTCTGAGTTTCGGCAATGCCAGGAGTTTTGTGGGCGCTGGTGAGTCCGAAGAAGACGTTGCTCACACGGTCGAGCAGGAGTCCGCTCTCTTCCAATGCGAGGATGGTGTTCTGGAAGGTTGGTTTCTTCTTGTTGTTGACAATCTTCTGGATGTTCTCACGCTGGCTCTTGATGGCTATCTCGAAGGCAGGAAGATAGTCGCTCTCCTGAATCTTGCTGAAATCGGGAGCGCCGAAAGGCAGAGTGCTTTTTACGAGAAGCGGATTATGGGTGGAAGAACTGGCGCCAGCGGATTGGGCAAACGTAGTGGCAGGCATCTGCAGGAGGGCAGTGGCCAGGCCGAAGGTAAGTAATGTTTTGTTTAGTCTCATGTTGGTCTTTTCTTGCAAAGTTACGACTTTTTTTCGATAAATATGCAAAAACGCATAAAAAAAGCCGAGAGGACTAAAAAATCCTCTCGGCTTGCATTATATTACTGATATAGAAGAATCAGATTAGATTTCCTCGCTCCAGTCCTCCTGGCTCTTGCGAACGTAAGTCTGGTAGCGGAGCTTAGCCATCTTCTCTGCCTGAGAGAAGAGCTCATCAGCCTCCTTAGGGAATGCCTTCTGTACAGAGAGGTAACGAACCTCACCGAGCAGGAAGTCGCGGAAGTTCTCCCAGTTTGGAGCCTTTGAGTCGAGTGTGAATGGGTTCTTACCCTCATCAGCCAAGAGTGGGTTGTAACGCCACAAGTGCCAGTAACCGCACTCAACAGCCAACTCTTCCTCGTGCTGTGAACGACCCATACCGCCCTTACGCTTCAAACCGTGGTTGATACATGGTGCGTAAGCGATGATGAGTGATGGACCTGGATAAGCCTCAGCCTCGCGGATTGCCTTCAATGTCTGAGCATTGTCAGCACCCATAGCTACCTGAGCTACGTAGATGTAACCGTATGTAGTCTGCATCAAACCGAGATCCTTCTTGCGGATACGCTTACCCTGAGCAGCGAACTGTGCGATAGCACCGAGTGGAGTTGACTTAGAAGACTGACCACCAGTGTTAGAGTAAACCTCAGTATCGAGTACCAAGATGTTAACATCCTCACCAGAAGCCAATACGTGGTCGAGACCACCGTAACCGATATCATAAGAAGCACCATCACCACCGATGATCCACTGTGAACGCTTAACGAGGTAGTGATCCAAAGTCTTGAGCTCCTTGCAGATAGGGCAACCCTGCTCAGCGCCGGCAGCGATGAGAGGCTTCAACTCTGCAGCAGCCTCCTTAGAACCCTCAGAATCGTTCATGTTAGCCATCCACTTGTCAGCTGCAGCTACGAACTCAGCAGGAACATGCTCCTGAGCCTTAGCCTCCTCGAGCAAGTGAGCGATGCGCTCCTTCATCTTCTTGTTACCCATTACCATACCGAGACCGAACTCGCAGAAGTCCTCGAACAATGAGTTGTCGAATGCAGGACCCTGACCCTTAGCGTTCTTTGTATATGGAGTTGATGGGATAGAAGCTGAGTAGATTGAAGAACAACCAGTAGCGTTAGCAATCATCTGACGATCACCGAAGAGCTGAGAAATCAACTTAACGTATGGAGTCTCACCACAACCAGAGCAAGCACCAGAGAACTCGAACAATGGCTGAGCGAACTGAGAGTTCTTAGGGCTCTGCTTGATGTCAACGAGATCCTGCTTAGAAGCAACGTTGTGTACGAGGTACTCCCAGTTAGCTGCCTCCTTGACCATATCCTCTGCGTCAACGTTGAATGGAACCATTGTCAACGCCTTCTCACCCTTCTTACCTGGGCAGACGTCAGCACAGTTACCACAACCCAGACAGTCGAGTACTGAAGTCTCGATGCGGAAGTGCATTCCAGCCAAAGCCTTAGGTGCCTTAACATCCTGAGTCTGGAGACCCTCGATGCCTGCGAGCTCCTCATCGGTCAATACGAATGGACGGATAGCTGCGTGAGGACAAACGAATGAACACTTGTTACACTGGATACAGTTCTCAACGTTCCATACTGGTACGAATGCCTCAACACCACGCTTCTCGAATGCTGCAGTACCGTTCTGCCATGTACCGTCAACAGTGTCGTGCTTAACGAAGTCAGAAACCTTCAAGAGGTCACCTGCCTGGCCGTTGATAGGACGAACGAGCTCCTTAACGAATGCTGGAGCGTTATCCTCCTTAGCCTCATCGTCAGCGAGGTTAGCCCAAGCTGGATCTACTGTCAACTGCTTGTACTCACCACCACGGTCAACAGCGCCGAAGTTCTTGTCAACAACGTCCTGACCCTTCTTAGAGTAAGACTTAACGATGAATGCCTTCATCTGCTCTACAGCGAGATCCAAAGGAATAACCTTTGTGATACGGAAGAATGCAGACTGGAGGATGGTGTTGGTACGGTTGCCGAGACCAATCTCCTGAGCAATCTTAGTTGCGTTGATATAGTAAACTGTGATGTTGTTCTGAGCGAAGTAACGCTTTACCTTGTTAGGGATGAAGTTAACCAACTCCTCACCGTCGAAGATAGTGTTCAACAGGAAGAAACCGTTCTTACGCAAACCACGTGTTACATCGTACATGTGGAGGTAAGCCTGTACGTGGCAAGCTACGAAGTTAGGAGTATTTACCTGGTATGCGCTGTGGATAGGGCTGTCGCCGAAACGCAAGTGAGAGCAGGTGAAACCACCAGACTTCTTAGAGTCGTAAGAGAAGTATGCCTGGCAATACTTGTTGGTATTGTTACCGATGATCTGAACTGAGTTCTTGTTAGCACCAACAGTACCGTCAGCACCCAAACCGTAGAACTTAGCCTCGAACAAGTCGTCGCCACCCATTGGGATTTCCTCCTCTTCTGGGAGAGAAGTGAATGTAACGTCATCAACGATACCTACAGTGAAGTGGTTCTTTGGCTGTGGCAACTCAAGGTTCTTGAATACAGCAACAATCTTAGCTGGAGTTGTATCAGAAGAACCGAGACCGTAGCGACCGCCAACGATCAATGGCTTGCGCTCGTCATCGTAGAGAGCAGACTTAACGTCGAGGTACAATGGCTCACCCTCTGCACCTGGCTCCTTAGTACGGTCGAGAACAGCGATACGCTTAACAGTAGCTGGGATAGTCTTCTTCAAGAAGTCAACAGAGAATGGACGGAAGAGGTGAACTGCAACCATACCAACCTTCTTGCCCTGCTTGTTCAAGTAGTCGATAGCCTCACGAGCTGGCTCTGTAGCAGAACCCATCAAGATAATGATGTTCTCAGCATCCTCAGCACCATAGTAGTTGAAGAGGTGATACTCACGACCAGTGATCTTAGTCATCTCCTGGCAGTACTTCTCTACTACCTCAGGGATTGCATCGTAGTAAGGGTTGCAAGCCTCACGATGAGTGAAGAATGTCTCTGGGTTCTCAGCGGTACCGCGAGTAACAGGACGCTCAGGAGTCAAAGCACGGTTACGGAAGTCCTCGATGAACTCTTCCTTAACCAATGGACGGATGTCTTCCATATCCATCTCCTCGATCTTGTGGTACTCGTGTGAAGTACGGAAACCATCGAAGAAGTTAATGAAAGGAACCTTTGTCTCCAATGTAGCCAAGTGAGGAACTGCAGAGAGATCCATAACCTCCTGAACAGAACCAGAGCAGAACATAGCGAAGCCTGTCTGACGGCAAGCCATTACGTCCTGGTGGTCACCGAAGATACAAAGTGAGTGAGAAGCCAATGTACGAGCTGATACGTTGAATACGCAAGGAAGCAACTCACCAGCAATCTTGTACATATTAGGAATCATCAACAACAAACCCTGAGAAGCAGTGTAAGTTGAAGTCAAGGCACCAGCCTGGAGAGAACCGTGAACTGCACCGGCAGCACCAGCCTCAGACTCCATTTCCTGGATAGAAACTCGCTGACCGAAAAGGTTCTTACGACCTTTGGCAGCCCATTCATCTACATGCTCCGCCATTGGAGATGATGGAGTAATAGGGTAGATAGCAGCAACCTCTGTAAACATGTAGCTTACGTGTGCGGCAGCTGTGTTACCATCACAAGTGATAAATTTTTTCTCTTTAGCCATTTTACTTTTAGATAAAATATTAAAAATGTTTTGTATTTAATTCTTCTTTTCGAAATTTCGTTAATACAGGAATCCCAAGAGCCATAACGGAATCTTGTTGTCCTTGCCCACCTCCGTATTGTAACGGGCATAGATGGTATCTGGATTACTACGCATCTTGTTGGGAGTTTGTGCATCACAGATTCTGAATTTCCTGTTGCCATCCACTGTATAATAGTGGTCTTTGCCGCCCTGGTGAACTTTGTGGTCTTTCCAAAGTGAATTGACGAAGAATGTTTCCATCACTTCCTGCTTGTCAATCTGTATAGGATAGATAGCGTACATCAAGTTAGTATTATGCATCATCACCTTAGATGGTTTCTTCGGAAAATCCTGCCCCTCTGGATAGATCATGTTGATGAGTCTGGAATCAGCCAGATACTTAATGTAGTTCATCACGGTTGCCCTACTTGTATTGATGCTTTCGGCCAGCTGGCTCACGTTGGGAGCCTTGGCGCCTTCCACAGCCAACTCGTAGAACAGGCGTTTTATTTTTGGCAGATACTTCAGTTCTATCTGCTTGATGAGGAGGATGTCAACCTCGGTCATCATATTCATTGTCTTTAGTAGATTCTCTGTGAAGTTACGCTGTTCCAAGAAGAATGGGTAGAAGCCATGATGCAGATAATCATTGAAGTATTTCATCGGACTCACCTTGGGAAGGATCTGCTTGATGATGTGTTCATGATTGCGGAGAATATCTTCGAGCTCGTATGGCTGGAAATCGTTGCCCGTCTTCAGATTGATATATTCTCTGAATGAGAAGCCACGGAGATTGTAACTCTTCACGATGCCATTGAGTTCTGGATTCTCTTCCTTCAAGCGCATGACGCTCGAACCGGTAAACACAATTTTCAACTCAGGATACAAATCGTAGCATTTGCGGAGTTCCTTGCTCCAGTCCTGCTGTTTGAACACCTGGTCTATCAGGAGTGTTCGTCCACCTTGATTCACAAAGTCACCTGCAAAATCGGCAATACCTCTGCTCTGGAAATAGAAGTTGTTCATGTTCACATACAAGCACTTGCGATCGTATGGTCCAAAGTGCTCCTTGGCATACTGGAGGAGAAAGGTAGATTTGCCTACGCCTCTAGTGCCTTTGATGCCAATCATACGGTCGTTCCAGTCAATCTCATCCATCAAGGTTCGTCTGACTGGAGCATCTATATGCTCAACTAGATATGTATGTGTTCTGAAGAATGCTTCTTCCATGCGTTTAATATTGATTCATATTTGTTTTTTACGATGCAAAGGTAATAATATATTTTAAATTTGCAAACTCTAGATAGCAAAAACTAACATTTTTTTCATTATTTAGCACTTTTCTAAGTAAAACTTACCTTCTTTTGCCGTTTTTATCTCAATAATTTGTATCTTTGCAGTATGAAACTACATATCTTCAATCCAGAACACGATTTGGCATTGGCCGCTCATTTGCGACAGTTTACCGCTCCACATGCAGGAAGACAGTTGCGAAGCGACCTTGCATTTATTCCTGCCTTGTGGGCAGATCAGGGTGACTTGGTGCTTGTTGACGACATCGACAATGCACGCGATAAGGTGCGCCATTTGGGTGAGCATCTGTTGGAAAAAGTTGAGTTTATAACCAAACTGCAGCTTGAGCATCTGCTTAAGACGGAGTTTATAGACTGCGTGCATCCTTGGGGATGGGACTTGAGTCTGAAAGGCGAGCTGGAACGTATCGGTTTGCCAGAGATTATGCTGCCTACTGATGAGGTATTAGATAAGGTACGCGCGATAAGCAGCCGCCAATGGGCCGCTGAACATCTGCAGCAGGACGTAGTATATGCAGATAACTTTGCTCTGGTTAAGGAATGCGTGATGAAGTGGGGCAAGGCTGTAGTCAAGGCTCCTTGGAGCAGCAGTGGAAGAGGCGTGAAATATGTTTCTGCCGATGAGTTCCGGACAAATGGTGAATATCCGGCTTTCCAACGCTGGGTAAGCAACATCATCTTCAGACAGGGTGGTGTTACCGTAGAGCCATATTATAATAAGGTGAAAGATTTCGGTATGGAATTCGAGATGCGTGACGGCAAGGTACACTATCTGGGACTCTCGCTCTTCGATACCGTCAAGAATGCCTATACCGGTAACTTGCTCTGCTCTGAAGAAGAGAAGATTGATATAATGAAGAAATACATCAGTGAAGATGCGCTTCTCTCTGCTAGACAGAGAATTATAGATATAGTTGAGCCTGCGTTAAAGGAAAACTATAATGGTCCGTTTGGAGTAGATATGATGATTGCTGCAAAGGATGGCCAGTTAAAGCTTGTATCTTGTATCGAATTGAATCTTCGCAGAACGATGGGGCATGTGGCTCTTGAGTTAGCCAAGATAGCCAAACCTCAGAGTCTGATGCGTGTTGACTTTGATGGTAACAGATATCATTTGCGTGTGTTGCCAGGTAATGAGGCAGTTAACGAGTCTTAAATTTTAGCCTTCCGATGCAAGGAATTGCAGCAACCTGCATTTCATAGACAGATTATCAACAAAATTAAAAGATTATGAAAAAGAGAAATGACAGTAAGATAACTATGGCAGCCTTGATGATGATGGCTGCAATGGCTATGACTTCTTGTGCTAGCAGCAAGAAAATAAACGGTGATTCCAATGTAAGCAAGGACAGCGAAATGGGTAAGAATGAAGAGGATTTGGATAATAGCTATCTTGTTCTTTCTGACACCCAGCAGGATATTGTGAAGAAGAACAATGCATTTGCGCTTCGTCTCTTCAATAAGGTTACAGATATGGAGTCTAAGGTGATTTCACCTATGAGCGTATCTTATCTGATGGGAATGCTGGCAAATGGTGCGGATGGAATTACTCAACAGGAGATATTGAAAGCTATCGGTTGCGAGGGAGTTTCTGTCAGCGATCTGAATGAGCTTTATAAGGCCATGCTTCTTACTGCTAACAAGCAGGATAAGCAGACAACCGTGAATATAGCTAATTACATCGCAGTAAACAAGAACTTCAAACTGAACAAGGATTTCTCCCAACAGGTAAGTGATGGCTATCAGGCTGGTATTGAAAGTCTGGATTTCACCTCTTCCAAGTCAACTGACCGCATCAATGACTGGTGTAAGGAAAAGACCAACGGCATGATTCCCCGTATTATTGATCAGGTTTCAGCCGATGCAGTATCGTATTTGATGAATGCCATCTATTTCAAGGGAATATGGCAGAACAAGTTCAATGCCAAGGACACCAAGCTGGAGAACTTCCGTGGCTATACACGTGATATCCAGAAAGTAGAAATGATGCATCAGGTAAAGAAGCTCTTCTATGCAGAGAACAAGGATTTCAAGGCTGTAGATCTTCCTTATGGTAATGGTAGCTATCGCATGCTGGTACTTCTGCCAAATGAGGGCAAGAATATCCAGGAAATGATGAAAGGTTTGGATGAAGAGAAGCTGAATCAGATTTCGCAGAATATGGAAAACTGTATGGTGAATCTCAAGTTGCCTAAATTTACCATCGAGCAGGAACTGCCTCTGAATGCAATCATCAGTGATTTGGGTGCTCCTTCTATGTTTGTGGCAGGCAAAGCGAACTTCAGTCATTTTGCTGACGGCAATTTCTCTGTAAGCAAGATGCTCCAGAAGGCAAAGATAGAGGTGAATGAGCAGGGAACAAAGGCTGCTGCTGTAACAGCTGCCGTGATGCTGACAGCCATGGCACCTGAGGAGACAAGAAATGTGGAGTTCATCGCTGACCGTCCATTTGTGTATATGATTCAGGACAGTCAGAGTGGCGGTATCCTTTTTATGGGACAATATTGCGGAACGCACTAATTCAAGAATAACCAAATAAAAATCCCTTAGGCTTGTGGAAGTCTAAGGGATTTCTTTTTATCCGAATTTCTCAACGAACTCATCTTCCGTAATGATAGGGATGTTGAGTTCATGAGCCTTCTTGTTCTTTGAACTTTGCGAGGCTGCATCGTTATTAATCAGATAGTTGGTGCTCTTGCTTACGCTTCCCGTCACCTTGCCACCTTGGCTCTCGATGTAGGCCTTCAACTCGGTGCGGTTTTTATAATGATGAACATCACCCGTTACAACGAAGGTTAGTCCATCACACAGCGTGCCTTTTTCTACAGGTGCCTGTTCTGTAATGGTCAGCTCCTTCATCAGATGCTCTACATGAGCGAAGTTGTTGTCATCTTTGAACCAGGCGATGAATTTGGCACTTTTTTCAGGACCGATACCGTCGATGCTGGCGAACTCATCATCAAACATACAGAGTCGTGCGGTTTCTATCAGTTTCTGGACAGGATAGCGTTCTATGAGCTTTTTGGCAACATCACCTCCACACAGTGGGATGTTCAGTGCATAGAGCAGATGACGCCCATCTGTATTTCGGCTTTTGCGGATGCTTTCCAGCATATTGCCTACACTCTTCTTTCCGAATCCTTCCCAGGAAGAGATGACATAGGCATGATCAGAAAGATGATAAAAGTCTGCATACTCACTGATCAAGCCTTCGTTTACCAGTTTCCAGATGGTCTGTTCAGAAATACCTTCTATGTTCAAACCTTCCTTGCTCACGAATCTCGTGAACTTCTTCAACTGCTTCGCCGCACATTGAGGGTTGGTACAATGCAGTGTTTTCGTACCGCTTTCGCTTTCTCTAACGATAGCTTCAGCATGGCAGACAGGACACACTTCAGGAATTTCAAAAACACCCAGTGATTCTGTCACATTGATCACCTTTGGGATAATCTTGTTGGCCTTGATGACCTGCAATCGGGTTCCCTTGCCTCCGATACCCAAACGCTCGCATTCACTTACATTGCAGAGGGAGGCACGCTGAACAGTTGTGCCTTCCAGTTCTACAGGCTTGAAGACAGCCACAGGAGTGATGGTATTGGCTGCACACGACCATTCGATGTGGTCGAGTTCGGTATCGGCGTGCTCATCTTGCCATTTGAAGGCGTAACCGGCTCTTGTTGCATGATGACCGGTTACGGAACCAGTAGCAGCATAGGAGGTATCATCGTAGCAGATGACGAGACCATCTACCGGGAAAGGATTCTTTTTGTTGGTCACCTTAGCCGTAAAAGCATCAATTTCCTGTTGAATGTTTTCGGTAGTTGGCTGCTCTATCTTCTGGCGTTCTACCGGATGAAAACCCTGTTCTTCCAGCCACTGCATTCTTTTGCCCCATGATGTGATTTCCTGTTCGCAATAAACCAGGGTGAAAGGAATCCATTGGATATGGCGCTGCTTTACTTCTTCTACATCTTTCAAAGAAAGAGATCCGGATGCAAGATTGCGGGGATTGGCGTAATCACCTTCGCTTTCGATGATAAACTGCTCGAAGTCGGCATAGGAGATGACAGCCTCGCCACGAATCACAAGATGTCCCTTTTCCGTGATAGACAGCGGAATACCACTGATAGCTGGTGCCAGATGCGTAATGTTGGTACCAATATGACCATTACCGCGGGTCACCACCTTGGTTAGTTTGCCATTGTCGTATGTCACAACCAAGGTGAGACCATCCAGCTTCCAGGAAATCCAGATAGGGCGGTCTTCTGCCCACTTGACGAGGTCGCTGACCTTCTTGGTCTTTGCCAGAGAGAGAGCTGCGAACTCGTGTTCTTCCTTCTGGCCGACGATAGTATCTTCAGAAACTTTGTTGGTAGGGGAGTCGGGGAGAATTTCGCCGGTTTCCTCTTCCAGCTTCTTGAGTTGGTCAAACAGGGCATCCCATTCGTAATCGGTAAGGATTTCACCTTTGCCGTTATAATAAACATCAGAAGCTTGGTTCAGTTGATTGACCAAGCTTCTCATTCTATTTAATTTATCCTCCATAATGTCTATAAATCGTTATTGTATTTGTGGCTGTATCGTTTGCTTTTCGAAAGCAAAGCGCATACCTCTGTTCCCATAGTTGATTCTTCCGCAGATGCAGAAGCCCATGGAAGAGAGCAAGTTAATCATCGGAAGATTATCGAAATTGGTATCTACCTTGATGCTAGGAACCTTTTCTACCTCGCAGAGACTATTCACCTTATTAATAAATATACGTGCGAAACCCTCACGCTGATATTTAGGCAACGTAGCAAAGCGGTGTATTACATAATAATCGCCTGTGGTAAGCCAGTCGCCATCGATAAAATCGTACTGTGGTTCACCATTGAGTGCTACTGCACCATAGACAGCCACCTCGCCATCTACGGTAAGTACGTATGCATTACCATTGTTGATGTCGTCTTTTATATCGTGCTCAGCAGGATAGTCATTAGTCCACTGATGACGTCCTGATGCAATCATAGAGCGACGAGCCTGGTCAATGATGTTCCAACACGCCTCAAAGTCCTTAATATATGCAGGTCGAAAATCGGTCTTCATTTCTTTGTATATTCACTTAATTATTTATTAATCGGGTGCAAATTTAACAAAAAAAAACGAATTAAAAGTACAAACGAAGAAAAAACTGCATTTTTACCCGCATTTTTCCTTTAATTTCTGGTTTTTTCATCTTTTCGGTAGTTAAAATGCGCTATTATCTCTTAAGTTTTAAAAGTAAAATATAACGCCCTGTGAGGACAAAAACATAAATCTCTTCATGCTTTTGCCTGACAGGGCGACTTCCTTTAGAGTGCTAAAGTCTTATCAAGTTCGGCGATAATAGCATCCTTCTGGTCCTTGATGTGCTGACCTATGAATACAATCTTGATCATACGGTCACCAAGTTTCTCATCCCATTCCTTCTCGAGCTGCGGATTGTTCTTGCGCAGTTCTGCGAGCTGGTCGGCTGGCATTGTTGCGAGCCACTGACCAGCCTGCTTGACAGTCTTCTGCTGACCTGCCTGCTCGAAAACATAACACATGTCTGGTTCATCAGCAAAATAGCAGATACCCTTGGCACGAACGATGTCACGAGGCCATTTTCTTGCAACAAACTCATCGAAGAGACCCAGGTCGAATGCCTTGCGGCGATAATATACGAAGGTTCCGATACCATATTCCTCAACCTCGCCACCTTCGTGGTCATGGTCATGATCGTGATGATGGTGGTGATGACCATGTTCATGATCCTCGTGATCGTGATGGTGATGCTCATGTTCGTCATCGTCTTCATCATGGTGGTGATGCTCGTGCTCTTCTTCGTCATGGTCCTCTTCTCCGCTTCGTTCAGATTCGATTTCCTGAATCCAGCCTGCTGATGATGCAACAGTCTGCCAGTCAAACTTGTGAGTATTGACAATCAGATCGAGATCTACATCACCATAGTTACATTCGAAAATCTCTGCCTTAGGCTGGATGGCGCGGATAATCTGCTTCAGGTGCTCCAACTCCTTAGGCTCCACATCTGCTGCCTTATTGAGAAGGATGATGTTGCAGAATTCCATCTGCTGGATTACGAGAGAAGCGAGATCCTCCTCATCGAGGTTTGGCTTCATCAAATCAGAACCATTGGCAAACTCGTCCTTCATACGAAGTGCATCAACTACAGTAACGATGCTGTCTAGGCGCAAGATACCATTCTTGATATACTGAGGACCCAGGGATGGGATAGAGCAGATGGTCTGTGCTATAGGTGCAGGCTCGCAGATACCGCTTGCCTCTATTACAATATAGTCGAAACGCTTCATATCTACGATTTCCTTGAGCTGTTCTACAAGGTCCATCTTCAAGGTACAGCAAATACATCCATTCTGGAGTGAAACCAGGGAATCATCCTTCTGACCTACCACACCACCTTTCTCTATGAGAGCTGCATCAATATTCACCTCACCGATATCGTTGACGATAACGGCAAATTTGATACCCTTCTTGTTAGCCAAAATCTTGTTGAGCAGGGTAGTCTTACCACTGCCCAGATAGCCTGTCAAAAGCAGGACTGGAACTTCTTTATTGTTCATAAATTCCTCTTTTTATAGTGTTATACTTTAATTACAAAAGCGGGAATAGCAAATAACATGCCACTCCCGCCTTATGAAAAGTTAATTATTACTTACGATAGTTATCAAGACCCTTATGCAGGAAGTCAAGATAAGCACTGACATCCTCCTTGAAGCTGAATGCAGCGTTCAGAGGATTTCCCTCATTATCCACAGGAATGTAGAATGGCTGGGCATTAGCACCAAACTTGCTTGCCTGCAAGTAGCTCCACTTGTCGCCGATGGTTCTCAATGTACGCTTTTCGCCATTGAAAGTCACCTCCATAGGCTGTGACAATGGAGTCTTGTCATCTACATAGAGAGAGATGAGTACGTAGTCCTTTGTCAAAATGTCAGTAACACTAGGGTCTGTCCATACAGAAGCCTCCATCTTACGGCAGTTGACACAACCGTAGCCGGTAAAGTCAATCAGTACAGGTTTGCCTGCTGCCTTTGCTGCTGCCATACCTTCCTCGTAGTCCTTATAAGCCGGTTCTACCACCTTGGTATTCAGGTTGAAATCCTGGGTATTTACAGGTGGGGCAAAAGCACTTACAGCCTTGCAAGGAGCACCCCAAAGACCAGGAATCATATAAACAGAGAAAGCCAAGGAACAAAGACCAAGCATAATGCAAGCTACTGGCATTGGCTTGTTAAGGTCACCACCGATAGCATCTACCTGGAATTTCAACTTGCCAATCAGGTAGAGACCGAGCAGGCCGAAGACGACAATCCAGAGTGAGAGGAATACCTCGCGATCCATAATGTGCCAGCCATAAGCTAAATCTGCTACAGACAAGAACTTCAAAGAGAAAGCAAGCTCAATGAAACCAAGCACAATCTTGATGGTCTCCATCCAGGAACCAGACTTAGGAGCTGACTTCAACCAAGATGGGAAGAGTGCAAAAAGGGTGAATGGCAAGGCGAGAGCAAGGGCAAAACCAAACATACCAATGGTTGGTGCCAACCAGTCACCTGATGTAACAGTCTGTACCAGAAGTAAGCCGATGATAGGAGCGGTACAAGAGAAACTTACGAGCACGAGTGTGAACGCCATCAGGAAGATGCTGATGAGTCCGGTTGTGCTGGAAGCTTTATTATCTACAGCATTTCCCCAACTGTCTGGCAACTTGATTTCGAACCATCCGAAGAATGAGAATGCGAAAACTGCCAGAAGCAAGAAGAGGATAATGTTGAACACGGCACTTGTACTAAGCGCATTGAGAGTGCTAGGACCTGCTATGGCAGTCACGGTGAGACCGAGTGCCAGATAGATGATGACAATACTCAAACCATAAGTGATGGCATCGCGGATACCCTTCTTCTTGTCATTCTTGGCACGCTTCAGGAAGAAGCTTACTGTCATCGGAATGATAGGCCAGATACATGGCATCACAAGAGCGAGCAAACCGCCCACAAAACCGATAATGAAGATATAGAAGAGTGAATGGTTGGCAATGTCATTGTTGCCACCAAACGCCTGAAGCTCCTTTACAACCGGTTTCCACCAAGCCTTAGCATCATCACCATCTACAGAGAATGAAGAATCAATATTAGCTGTGCTATCTACTTTCTCTGCTACGGCAAGTTGAGCCAAAGAGTCTGCTTTCGCCTTAGCGATAGCTGCTGGATCGTCTGTCATTTCGTTAGCTTTCGCATCTTCAGGGCTGACAGCATCCTTGCCATCTACAGCAGGAGATTTACCACTATGCTTGAAGCTTGCCTCGCTAGGAGGAAGACAATTCTGGTCGCTGCAAGCGCCATACTCTAAATAAGCATCGATACGATAGTTAGGCTTGGTGAACTTCACTTTCTGTACGAAAGTAGCGCTACCCTCGAAGAAGCGTAACTTCATCTCAAAGAGAGGGTCAAACTTTGAAATTTCATGGCCACGAGCCTGCAACTTGCCTACGAGTTCAACACCGTCAAGCTTGTTTACGTTAAAAGTGGCTGAAATAGGTCCGTCTGCGCCCAAACCTGTAGAATAGACATGCCATCCCGGTTGAATCTTTCCATTAAACACGATTTCCGCTACAGCGGTTCCATTGGTCTTGAGCGAGGTTGAGAACTTCACAGGGTTCATCATCTGCGCATGAGCCAACATTACTACTAAGAGTAACTGTAAAACTGCAATAAACTTTTTCATTTTTATTTATGTACTAATTTTGATTGCAAAGATACTAAATTTTATTTTAAATACGGCTATGAACCAAGTACGGTTACTAGTCTTTTAGTTTTTTTTAGAAAAAATGCTATAAAATCATCTCTCTTTCTTGGTAATATAACAAAAAATCTGTATTTTTGTAGCCAATTTGCGAATGAGGAAAAGAAGGTTATACATATTTGGTCTATGGATAGCTACATTGAGTATATTGCTATCTACGGTGATGACCCATCATCACCACATGGGGCGTATCTGTATGATTCAGGAGCAATGTGAGCAGGATGGTAACATCAATGATGAGCATACCGAGCATCATGATCAGGAAAATGATAGAGATCGTGAGAACTGTAGCGTTCGTCAAATGCATCAGTTTGTCGTCAATTCCAAGATGGCGAAGGGAATCCGCAAGTTGCAGGTAGATGAGAACCATCAGCTTGTGGTCCTGTCCTGTTCTTCCCTTTTGACCTTCCCTCGTCTCTCACTCATTTCTGTGAGATGGCAGCATGTGGCAGCTTCTCCTCTTGCTGAGGAACTGGCGGCAGGCTATAGCAGACGGGGACCTCCTTCTATTTTATGATTTTACAAGTTTGCCACTTGGTTGCAAAAATCAGTTTGAAGATTCGAATGCAACTGAGTTGCAAGATTTTCTGTGTACTTTTGCCAACGGATTTTTGATAAGATTCGTTGTGTCAAACTGTAGTGTAGAATTATAAAATAGAAAAAACATGAAAAGAATAATTTTGATCGTCGCCGTTACGGCGATTGCCTGGGCAGGATTCGCTTTCTTTGCGAAACAGACCGGCTCAGAGGTTCATGCACACGAGGAACATGAGCATGAAGAAGTTGATTTTGATCATATTCCGTTGACTGCCAAGCAGGTCAGCACCGTAGATTTGAAGATGGGTGAGGCTGTGGAGCGCGAGATGGATGCCACCATAGAAGCGAAAGGATCGCTCGTACTGCGTGCACAGGCAATGGGTGATGTTGCTTCTTTGATGGGCGGTATCGTGAAATCTATTTTTGTGAAAGAAGGACAGCTTGTTCATAAAGGACAGGTTGTTGCTACCGTTGAAAATACAGATGTGGTAAGTCTTCAGCGTGAGTATTACTCTGCTGCCAAGGAGTGCGAACTTGCCAAGGCTGATTTGGAGCGCCAACTTCTGCTCAGTAAGCAGGGAGCAGGTGTGAAGCGTAACTTACAGCAGACCAAGAAAGATTACCAAGTGGCTCATGCCAATCTTTTGGGTATTGGCAGGCAGCTCAGCCAGATGGGTATCTCTACTGCAGCCGTAGCGAAAGGTAAGTTTACTACTGCCTTTCCTTTGCGTGCTCCTATTGCCGGAATCGTCAGTGAGATGACAGCAAGTCTGGGTAGCTATGCTGATATGCAGACTCCCCTGATGAAGATTAGAAACACCCAGGCGTTGGAATGCGACCTCAATGTCTTCGAAAAGGAACTGGCGAAGATCAAGGTGGGCAATCGTGTAACCATAAACCTGACCAATCAGCCTGGCGTAAAGCTTTCAGGCACGGTATATGGCATGAACCAATACTTTAACGATAATTCGAAAGCCGTTGCTGTTCACGTAAAGCTGGATGCAGCAAGCGTGAAGAGTTATCTGCATTCTTCTTCAGGCAATAGCCATGGCGGAAAGCTTTTTGCAGGCATGTATGTAAGCGGAAAGATAGCTACAGGCAGTCAGCAGTGCCTGGCTCTGCCTTCCCAGGCGATAGTGAACACCGATGGAAAGCAGTATGTCTTCGCCCTCAATGGAGCTCCTAGCAAGGGTAGCTACAGCTTCTCCCGTCATGAGGTGACCACAGGCGCTTCGGATGGTAAATATACAGAGGTGAAGCTTTGCGAACATCTGCTGAAGGGCAAGGATGGAGCTGCCGGCAAGAAGATTGTAACCGAGAACGCTTATTATCTGGCTTCGCTTACAGGCGAACATAGCGAGCATGCACATTAAGCTTTAATAGTTTTCAACGAATCATTTTTAGATTAAAGCTTATGTTTCAGAAACTTATTACTTATTCCATTCGCCACAAACTGGTGATTGGAGTACTCTCTATAGCCCTGGCGATATGGGGTGTCTGGTCGCTGGTGCATCTTCCTTTCGATTCCACCCCGGATATTACAGACAATCAGGTGCAGGTTATCACACAGGCTCCTTCGCTGGGAGCTCAGGAGGTGGAGCAATACGTAACCACTCCTGTAGAGATGGCGCTTGCAAATATACCCCGCATCCAGGAACGCCGAAGCATTTCAAGAAGCGGACTCTCGGTTATCACGCTTGTCTTCGACGATGCCGCCGATATCTATTGGGCACGTTCGCAGGTGAGTCAGGTAGTGGAACAGTTGGAGAAAGAACTGCCAAAGAACACCGAAACCGAGATGGGACCTATTGCCACCGGATTGGGCGAAATCTACCACTATACCATTCGTGCCAAGGAGGGATACGAGCATAAATACTCGCTCACCCAGCTCCGAAGCATGCAGGACTGGATTGTGCGCAAACAGCTTTCCGGAACCCCGGGCGTTGCCGAAGTAAGCGGTTGGGGCGGCTATGTCAAGCAATATGAGGTGGCTATCAATACCGACCAGCTGAACGCCAGCGGGGTTTCCGTAAGCGAGGTGTTTGATGCCTTGCAGCGCAACAATGCCAATACGGGTGGCAGCTACATTGAGGAGAATTCCAACCAGTATTATATCCGAGGCATCGGTGTGGTAAAGAGTCTGGAAGATGTTGCCAACATCACGGTGAAGACGGTGGATGGAATACCTGTCAAGGTGGGTGATGTGGCAAAGGTTCAGTTGGGCCATGCTACCCGTTTCGGTGCCGTTACCCGCAATGGCGAAGGCGAGGTGGTGGCTGGTATTGCCATCATGCTCAAGGGCGAGAACTTCCAGGAAGTTATCAAGAATGTAAAGGAACGAATCAGTCAGATTCAGAAATCACTTCCGGAAGGAGTGGTGATCGAACCGTTTATCGATCGTACCAATCTGGTGGATCGGGTAGAGGGCACCATCGCCCGCAACCTCATCGAAGGTGGACTCATCGTGATTTTCGTACTTGTTATCTTCCTAGGTAACTGGCGAGCCGGACTTGTCGTAGCAAGTGTCATCCCACTGAGTATGCTCTTTGCCTTCGGTATGATGAAGACCTTTGGCATCGACGGAAACTTGATGTCGCTGGGAGCCATCGACTTTGGTATGATAGTGGATTCTGCGGTCATCATTGTTGAAGCTGTGGTGACACATATCAATACCGGTCATTTCTCGCAGCCGGAAGTTCGTGCTGCTTATCTTGCTCAATGTCAGAATGGCGGAGCAGCAACCCCATTTGCCCTGACTCAGAAACAGATGGACGAGGAAGTTCATTTCTCTGCTTCCCGAATCCGACAGAGTGCTGCGTTCGGTGAAATCATCATTATGATTGTATATATTCCGCTGATGACACTGGTAGGAATCGAAGGAAAGATGTTCCGTCCGATGGCACTTACCGTATTCTTTGCCATTCTGGGAGCCTTCATTCTCTCGCTTACCTATGTGCCGATGGCAAGTTCGCTGATGTTAAGTCGAAAGGTTCATACCCGAAAAACATTCTCCGACCGCGTGATAGAGAAGTTGCAGGCATGGTACCGTCCGGTTCTTGACTGGGTTTTGGCTCGTAACAAGGATGTCATCACTGGTGCTGTGGCTCTTTTCTGCGTCAGTGTCGTGGGCTTCAAATATCTGGGAGGCGAATTCATCCCAAGTCTGGAAGAAGGTGACTTTGCCGTGGAGATGAGTATGTCGCAGGGAACTTCATTGTCGCAGATGGTGGAGAGTTGTACCAAGGCTGAAAAGCTGCTCAAGAAGGAATATCCTGAGATCAAGCAGGTAGTAAGCCGTATAGGTAGTGCTGAGATTCCTACAGACCCCATGCCGGTAGAACGTGCCGACATCATGATTGCACTGAAACCGAAGGCAGAATGGACCTCTGCCAAGACTACTCCAGAACTGATGGAGAAGATGGAGGAAACCTTGAGTGCCATTCCTGGATTGGAAGCAGAGATTTCTCAACCTATCCAGATGCGCAACAATGAGCTGCTGACAGGTATCAAGCAGGATGTGGCTATCAAGATATTCGGTGAAGATCTGGACGTGCTCACTCAGCAGGCAGGCAAGGTAAAGAGAATGATAGAAGATGTGCCGGGCGTGAGCGGTATCTTTGTGGAGGAAGTTGCCGGTTTGCCTCAGATCCAGGTAAAATACAACCATGAGAAGATGGCGGCCTACGGGGTTAGTGTGGATGATATCAGTGAGATATTGGAAACCACCTTTGCCGGAGCCGTGGCGGGTTCTCTCTACGAAGGCGACAAGAAGTTTGATATTGTGCTCCGCATGGATCCTTCGCAACGCAACGTAGAGTCGCTTGAGCAATTGAGCATACCTCTCAAGGATGGTACGGATATTCCGTTGTCTCAGGTGGCAGATATAGATTATTCACCAGCGCCGGCTCAGGTTTCTCATGAAGATGGTGCCCGCCGCATCTATGTTGGATTCAACGTGAAGGGCAGGGATGTGCAGAGTACCGTGGAGGATATCCAGGAGATTCTCGATGAAAAGCTGAAGTTGCCGGATGGCTACTATTATAATTATGGTGGTGAATTTGAAAACCTGCAGAGTGCAACCAACCGTCTGATGGTAGTAATACCAATAGCGCTTGTCATTATCTTGCTGTTGCTCTATGCTACGGTGAAGAATGTCCGTGAGTCGCTCTTCGTCTTCTCTGCCATTCCGCTGGCTGCCATCGGAGGAGTCTGGGCTTTGTGGCTCAGAGGAATGCCTTTCAGCATCTCGGCAGGTGTCGGCTTCATAGCCCTCTTTGGTGTAGCGGTGCTCAATGGAATCGTACTGATCGGACAGATGAACCAGATGCAACGTGAAGAAAAGACTGCTGACAAACTGTCAGCATCCAGTGGAGTGACAGAATTGATTCATCATCGCATCATCGAGAGCTGTATGGTACGTTTGCGTCCTGTATTGATGACGGCACTTGTTGCCTCTATGGGTTTCCTGCCAATGGCACTTTCTCAGGGTGATGGAGCAGAGGTACAGCGCCCACTGGCTACGGTGGTGATAGGTGGTCTGATAACCAGTACACTGCTCACCTTGCTGGTGTTGCCTGCTATCTACAAGACATTCACCAAGAAATAGGCAATTAAGAAGATAACATAAAACATTTAGGATGAACAAGAGAAAAAAGAAAACTATATTCGGGCTGGCAGCAGTTTTGATGCTGCTGGCTCCTTCAGAGGCAAAGGCTCACCTTTTCGATGCCACCATTCCCGGTACGAAGATGACTTTGGAGCAGTGTTTCCAGTTGGCAGATAAGCAGAACCTGACGTTGCAGGCTGGACGAAAATCGATAGAACGTGCCAAGGTAATGGAAGGAACGGCATGGGATGTGGACAAGACGGAGATTGCTTTCGGACAGAATCCGGCTTCAAGTGGCGATACTGACAATGCTCTTGCATTTTCGCAGGGCATCGAATTTCCAACGGTTTATACCGCCCGCCGTGGTCAGCTTAAGGCAGAAACTCAGGCTGAGAAAAGTCGTCTTGGTGTAACTAATCAGCAGATTAAGCTTGAGATTGCTTCTGCTTATTATGCAATGCTCTATCAGACCCATCGTCTGAGCATCCTTCAGCGCCAGGATTCTATCCTCGACCGTTATTGCGATGTAGCCGAGAAGCGTTACAAGGCAGGTGAAGCCAGACAGCTGGAGTTCCTTACAGCCGAGCGCTTGCGTAACGAAAACCATTTAGAGATGGTAAATGTGAAGAGTGAGGCTGAGAACAAGCAGATGGAACTGATGGCATTATTAAATACCGATCAGCCAGTTTTGCCTGCCGAATCTTATCTCATTGCACTGGAATCTCCTGTCAGCGGAACCTTCAACTATCAGCAGACTGCTGATGCGCAGTATCAGCAAGACCGTCTGAAGGCACTCGATAAGGAGGTGAAGTGCGCCAAGACGGGTTATGCGCCATCTCTTTCGCTTACGCTTCGCACCCAGGCTCTCATTTCCAGTTGGGATCCTTACCACATCGACCGTCAGCGATTTACCGAGGGTAACTTCTTCGGCTTTGAGATTGGAGTAGGCGTGCCTCTCTTCTACAGCGCTACCAAAGCAAAGGTGAAGGCTGCCAAGAAGGATCGTGAGGTTGCAGAACTGGAGATGCAGCAGGAGCGGAGAGAAAAGGAACGTGATTATCGTCTAGGCTACAACCGTTTCCAGAATGCAGCCAAGCGCATGGCTTATTATAACGGCGAGAACATTTCTAAGGCAAAAGAAATCGTTCGCCTTAGTACTGCCGAGTATGAGAGTGGAGAAATCAGCTATGTGGAATATGCCAATGCCTTGCAGGAAGCGATAGATATGGGTATGAAGCAGGCCGATGTCATCAATGAATATAATGAGGCAGCCTTGGCTTTGCTGGGGCTTTCGAATCATCTGTAAGAAACAAAAAAAAGAGGGTGTGTCATAAGCCACATCCCATACGCTCTGAAAGGACAGAAACTCTTAGCCCAGGGCAGCGCCCTGGGTTTTAGAATAAATACAACAAAGTCGCCCTGTTTTACTCTAATTGAGCAAGCTTTGAGCGTATTTTTTAACGTTAATTA
>OIAC01000125.1_pt1 | contig 17088 bp, 8 predicted proteins | sample 1580731 | NCBI WGS metagenome assembly OIAC01 (sample SAMEA3882504, study PRJEB24775) | human gut metagenome | biome: human-associated habitat; feature: intestine environment; material: feces | place: Netherlands | collected 2009/2010
AGAGCAAAGGACTGAAAATCCTTGTGTCCCCGGTTCGATTCCTGGTGGTACCACTTAAAAAGCCGAACTTCTTCAAAGAGGTTCGGCTTTTTGGTGTTTATAAGGCTTTTGCCCTTTCAGGGCGCATAGCAGTCTGGAATCCTGCGTCTTTTTTCTTTCTTTTCCCTTTTTCTTCGATATATTTCGGGTATTTGTCCCTTTTGTTGCTAGATTTGTCTGATATTTAGCGTGAGATTGCGGTATTCTAACCTACTTTTGCAATCGAAATCAAATAAAAAATCAAAAGAACCTGAAAACAATTAAGCAAAATGAATCACGTCTTAAGCAAAACAAAACAGAGAAGTCTCCTTCTCGTGGCATTGTTGCTCATGGGATGTTTGCAGCTCTTGGCGCAGACTCGCACCATTAAAGGTGAAGTGACAGATGCACAAAATGGTGATCCTCTTATCGGCGCTACCATTATGGTAGAAGGCGAAAAGGGTGGTACGGTTACTGATTTCGACGGTAACTTTGTTCTTCAAGTATCTTCTTCTGCCAAGAAGATCAAGGTATCTTATATAGGTTATATAGATAAGATACTGGCTATTTCTGAAAATATGAAGGTGAATCTCGAATCGGATAGCAAGGCGCTTGCCGATGTCGTGGTCATCGGTTATGGTACTGCGCGCAAGAGCGACCTGACGGGTTCCGTGGCAACGGTGAAGGCAAAGGACTTCAACAAGGGTCTTGTTTCTTCTCCAGAGCAGTTGATCAATGGTAAGGTTTCGGGTGTACAGATCATGTCCAACAGTGGTTCTGCCTCAGCAGGTAGTACCATCCGTGTGCGTGGTGGTGCTTCTCTGAATGCCAGCAACGACCCGCTTATCGTGCTCGATGGTGTGCCATTGGAGCAGGGTGGTATCTCTGGTAACAGCAGCAACTTCCTCAGTATGATCAACCCTTCTGATATCGAGAGCATGACCGTCTTGAAGGATGCTTCTTCTACAGCCATCTATGGTTCCCGTGCATCCAATGGTGTCATCATCATCACTACCAAGAAGGGACAGCAGGGCGGTTTGAAGGTAAACTTCAATACCACCAACAGTATGCAGACCCGTGCGCAGATGGTGGATATGCTGAGCCGCAATGAATTTGTAAACGTCATCAACCAGTTTGGTACAGATAACCAGAAGTCATTGCTCGGCAATGCCAATACCGATTGGAACGATGAGGTTTATCGCACCGCTTTCGGTACTGATAACAACCTCAGCTTGAGTGGAAGCATCGGCAAGTATTTGCCTTTCCGTGTTTCTGCCGGATATTACAACCAGAGCGGTTTGGTGCGCAAGGACAATGTTGAGCGCTGGACAGGTAACGTGGTGTTGACTCCTAGCTTCTTCCAGGATCACCTGAAGTTGACCATCAACGCCAAGGGTACACTCAATAACAACTCTTTCAATAATGGTGGTGCAGTATGGGCTGCTGCAACATTCAACCCAACCATTCCTGTATATTCAGGTAATAACAGCTATGGTGGCTATAACGAGGCTCTCGATGCTGATGGCTATCCGGTAAATGCGGGTGTAAGAAACCCACGTGGTCTGGTGGATCTTTATGATTCAAAGAGTAAGGTGAGCCGTTTTATCGGTTCGATGGATGTAGATTACAAGGTTCATTTTCTGCCAGACCTCAAGCTCCATGCTACCATTGGTGCAGATTATGCCAAGGGTGATGGTACCATTTATGTTCCTGGCTATGCAGCACAGTCATTCAACAAGGATGAGTCCTTGAGCGGTAGCGATTACAAGTATGGTCCTCAGAAGAACGAGAACCGCCTGCTTACCCTCTATGCCAACTATGCGAAGTATTTCGAGAATATCAAGAGTAATGTGGATCTTACTGCCGGTTACGACTATCAGTTCTGGAAGAGCACTACACCTCTTTATTATACCAAGAGTGCGGCAGGTACAACCCTTTCTACCGTGAAGGCTTCTGATTACCGTCACGTGATGTTGTCATACTACGGTCGTGTCAATTATTCCTTCGATGGAAAGTATCTCCTGACTGCTACAGTCCGTCGCGATGCATCTTCCCGTTTCTCTAAGGATACCCGTTGGGGTACCTTCCCATCTGTAGCTTTGGGATGGACCTTGACAGAGGAACCTTGGTTGAAGGACAACAAGGTTATCTCTAACCTGAAACTCCGTGCCAGCTATGGTGTAACCGGTCAGCAGGAAGGTATCGGCAACTACAACTATCTGCCGGTTTATACATCCAGTGTAACAGGTGCCGAGGCACTCATCAACGGACAGTATATTACAACTTATCGTCCTGAGGCATACGTTTCAGACCTGAAGTGGGAGACAACTACCTCCTGGAACTTCGGTCTCGACTTTGGATTCCTGAATGGTCGTATCGGTGGTGCCATCGATTTCTATACCCGCAAGACCAAGGATCTGCTGGCTTCTGTTCCTACGGCGGCAGGTACCAACTTCTCAAAGACTATCCTTACCAACGTAGGTAATGTAGATAGCAAGGGTATCGAGGTTTCCCTGAATGCAACTCCTATCCAGACCAAGGACTGGGAGTGGAACCTGAGCTACAATTTCACCTGGCAGAACATGAAGGTGAAGAACCTTTCTCTCACCCAGGGTGGAAGTCAGACCAATGTGAAGGTAGGTCCATCTATCGATGCTTACCAGTTCCAGGTACTCTCCGAGGGATATGAGCCATATATGTTCTATGTATATCATCAGCTCTACGATTCTGAGACGGGCAAGCCGATCGAGGGCGCTTACGCAGACTTGAATGGTGATGGCGAAATCAATGATGCCGATCTCTACCGCTATCATTCTCCAGCCCCTAAGTACATCATGGGCTTGAGCACATCCCTGAGATACAAGCAGCTGACTCTCGGTATGAGTTTCCGTGCCAACATCGACAACTACGTATATAATGGCATGGGTATGAGCACAGGTGCATGGGAGACCGTGAGCTACAACAACTCACAGCTCAATAACCTCAACGCCAGCTTCCTGAAGACCGGTTTCAAGACCCGTCAGTATCTCTCAGATTACTACGTAGAGAATGCTTCGTTCCTGAAGCTCGACAACCTGAGCCTGAGCTACAATGTAGGTAAGATCAACAAGTGGGCTTCACTCACCGTATCTGCGATGGTACAGAATGTATTCACCATTACCGGTTACTCAGGCACAGATCCTGAGGTGCCAAACGGAATGGACAACTCATTCTATCCACGTCCTCGCACCTACTCAGTAAGCCTCGGACTTCAGTTCTAACAATCAAAATTGATAACAATGAAACTTAAGAATATATTATATAGTATGATGTTGGGAACAGCAGTGCTGACCAGCGCTACCAGCTGTGTATCCGACCTCGACCAATATCCTCAGACGGAGACTACCTCTAAGGATGTTTATACCTCGCTTGCCAATTACGAGGCTGTGCTGGGTAAGATTTATGCTGCCATGGTGACCAGCGGTCAGGGTAAGGGCGGCGACAACAAGGATATGTCTTCCGTATTGAACGGCGGCAGTGGCTTCGACTACATGCGTATGTTCTTCAACCTCCAGGAGTGTGGCACCGATGAGCTTGCCTCTACCTGGCTTACAGGTGAGCAGACCACAGGCTTGACCTATCTTTCCTGGGATGCCAACGATGCTTGGGTATCAGATATGTACTATCGCATCTATTACAACATCGCCCTCTGCAACGAGTTCCTCCGCAATGCCAATAGCGCCAGCTTCTCGGGCGAGGACGAGGTGAAGATGAAGGAGTATAAGGCAGAAGTCCGCTTCATGCGCGCCTTGTTCTACTTCCATGCTCTTGATCTCTATCGCAACATTCCGATGGTAACAGAGAATGATCCTGTGGGCAGTTTCATCCCTCCACGTTATACCCCACAGCAGACTTTCGATTATATCGAGAGCGAGTTGAAGGATTGTGTAGGTGATATGCTTCCTGCTTCTACCTGTCCTTATGGTCAGGCTTCTCAGGGCGCAGCCTACACCTTGCTTGCCAAGCTTTATCTGAACAGCGAGGTTTATACCGGCGTTGCCAAGTATGCCGAGTGCAAGGAGGCTTGTGAGAAGGTGATGAATATGGGCTACTCTTTGGAGTCTGATTACAGCAAGCTCTTCAATGCCGATAACGACAAGCGTACCAACGAAATTATCTTCGCCTTGCCGGTAAGTGCAGAGCATACCGTAAGCTGGGGCTCTTCCACTTACTTGGTGTGTGGACAGTTGAGTATGTCGAATGCCAACCAGAATGTTGCCGACTTCGGTGTCACCAATGGCTGGAGCGAGTTCCGTCTCCGTCCGGAGTTCGTGGATAAGTTTACCCAAACCGATATCGATGGAGGTGGCGACAAGCGCTGCAAGTTCTTTACCAATGGTCAGAGCAAGGATGTAACCAGCATGACCGATGAAACCACCGGTTATCTCTCAGAGAAATGGAGCAACCTGAAGGATGATGGTACTACCGCATCCAATACTGCCGATGCAGGTGTAGAAACCGACTACCCACTCTTCCGCTTGGCTGATGTCTATCTGATGTATGCCGAGTGTGTGGCTCGTACCCAGGGTGCTAGTTGGGACCCATGGCCAGAAGGAAAGTCGGATGCCGCTGATCCTGAGGTCATCGCTTCCCGTAAGCAGGGAGCCATCTATTGGATCAATCTCCTCCGCGAGCGTGCAGGTAATACCGATGTATGGGCTAACAACTTTGCCAACGATGATGAGTTCCTCCAGTTCATTCTCGATGAGCGTGCCCGTGAACTTTATCATGAGGGCTATCGCCGTACCGACCTGATTCGCTTCGGTGAGTTCACTACCAGCAAGTATATCTGGCAGTGGAAGGGTGGCACCCACGATGGACAGGCTGTTGACAGCAAGTACAACATCTATCCAATCCCTAACACCGAGCTTACCGCCAATCCAAATCTTCATAACGACAACTATTAATAGGATAAAAGAATGAAAAAGATATTTAGAAACCTGATGATGCTTCTCTGCGCACTCACCGCCCTGGTGAGTTGCGACGAGAGTGGCGACAAGATATACCTGGATGGCTTCAAGGCATCCGATCTGATGGCATCAGCCAGCGATGTGGTCCTGTCTGTTGACAATACGAAGGACATCGTACTCTCGATGGCTTGGCAGAATCCTACCTTGCTTTCGAGCGACGAGACCAAGCCTGCGGGCAACGGTGTGTTGAAAACCTATCTACAGGCATCTCCTTCAGAGAGCTTTGCTACGGTAAAGGAGTATTCTGTAACCGATCTCTCCAAGGCTTTCACCGGTGCTGATCTCAACACCCTTGCCAAGGATCTGGGAACGACTCCGGGTCAGAGTGCGCCTCTCTATTTCCGCATCAAGAGTCAGATGGGCAACAATCTCGATGCTGCTTACAGCAATGTGTGCCAGGTGAACGTTACACCTTATATTATACACATGGACAAAATGACCATCTGGAATGCGAATAAGGACAAGGTGCTGACCTCTCTCTATTCTCCAAACGAGGATGGCATCTACGCAGGATATATGAATGCTTCTTCCTGGCTCAACTTCTGGGGTAAGGAGAATGATGGAACCATTTGGGGTAACGTAGGACAGGATGGCCATGTATATGAAATGGATAATACTGAGTCGGCATGGAACTTCTGGTTCCCTGGTCAGACTGGTATTTATTATACAGTGGTAGATACAAAGGCTAAGGAATTCAAGCCAATCTACATCAAGGCGATGCAGCTGAATGGTGAAGACATGACCTATGATGCTCCTAACTATGCCTGGACCAAGGTGATTACAACCACAGCAGATAATACACCTATTAGTATTGTAGCTACTGGTGCGGAGTACAGCAAGGCAACCGCAACTGATGATGCTGCAGCCGTAGTCAAGACAATGAACTACACTCTTGCTGATGGCAAGATGACTGATGCCGCAACTGCTGGCAGCGTGAACATTGCCAAGGCAGGTACTTATACCATCACTGTAAAGGTGGGCGAGAACAGCGACCTGACTTACTCTATCGAGTCTGGCAACCAGACTACTCCAGAACCAGAGGCTAGCAATACTCTCTGCATGTTCTCTAAGGATGGTAACACCCTTCTTGCCGTGATGAACAAGGTGAGCGATGGCGTTTATACCTGCAAGTACAAGCCAACTTCCTGGGAGAACTTCCGCTTCATCTTCGTAGGTGAAAACAAGGATGACAAGCAGACCTGGTATGGTGCTGATGGTGAGCAGTTCAAGTTAACTTCAGGCGATGGTGCCTGGGATATCTGGTTTGGTGATGAAAATGGTGAAACAGAGTTTACGGTTACAGCCGATCTCAACACCATGACATGGAAATATGAATAATTAATAAGAAAAATAACAATGAAGAATATTTTAGGAAAAGCCATATTGCTGGCTACAGCGCTCTTGTTTTCTATCACGGGCACGAGTTGCAGCAATGATGATAATACCACTCCCGAAAAGGAGAAGACATACGATATGAGTGGCTTCGCCAAGGGAGCCGATGTAAGTTGGATTACAGAGATGGAGCAGAACGGAAAGAAGTTCTATAATGCTAACGGTAAGGCTACTGAGTGCATGGCGCTTCTCCGCGACCTCGGCATGAACTCCATCCGTCTTCGTGTATGGGTAAATCCTGAGGATGGATGGAACGGAAAGAATGATGTGGTGGCAAAGGCATGGAGAGCTCAGCAGCTCGGTATGCGACTGATGATTGACTTCCACTATTCTGATACCTGGGCTGATCCATCCAAGCAGGGCGTTCCTGCAGCCTGGAAGAACTATGATTTCGAGCAGATGAAGCAGGCGGTTGCCGATCATACCAAGGATGTTCTCAATGCCTTGAAGGCAAGAGGTGTTAACGTAGAGTGGGTACAGGTAGGTAACGAGACCACCGACGGAATGCTCTGGAATGATGAGGATGGCGATGCTGCCCTGAAGGTAACAGGCCGTGCCTCTAAGAACATGGCGAATTTTGCCGCTTACATCAATGCCGGTTATGATGCAGTCAAGGCGATTTATCCGGAGGCAAAGGTGATTGTGCATCTCGATAAGGGAAACAATCTGAGCCAATATACCTGGATGTTTGATGGCTTGAAGCAGAATGGAGCCAAGTGGGATGTCATCGGTATGTCGCTCTATCCAGATTGGATTACCGACCAGACCTGGGAGCAGGTTTCTGATGACTGCCTCAGCAACATCAAGACCCTTTCCGGCAAATACAACTGCGATGTCATCATCTCAGAGATCGGTATGGTGTGGAATTCTGAGAATGCCGCTCCATTCCTCAAGAAGATGGTGGATGGCTGCAAGGCAATCTCTACCTGCGAGGGCGTGTTCTACTGGGAGCCTGAATGCAACAGCGGCTGGAACGGCTACGACAAGGGTGCCTTCGACAACAGCAGCAAGCCAACCGCTGCACTCGATGCCTTCAAGTAATCGGGTAAGTTAGCTTTCTTCGCTTCCTTTGGGAGCGATAGAAAGCGAATTTTAACATGGAATATGATACTGACTTAGAAGAAAAAGATATGATCAAAAGAAGCATTACTTTCGTGTCTCTCGCCCTGGCTCTTTCTACCATGTGCCAGGCGCAGAGCCGAAAAATAATAAATTTGCCATCGTGGGATTTCTCCCGCGATGGCAAATCGTGGTCTCAGGTAGCCGTGCCTCACGACTGGGCTATCTCGGGTCCTTTCGATAAGAAATGGGATCTGCAGATGGTGGCTATCGAGCAGAATGGCGAAAAGGAGAAGACCGAGAAGTCGGGACGCTCTGGAGCTCTCCCTTGGATTGGAGAGGGTATGTATAAGATGAATCTTCAGTTGCCGAAGGGCTACAAGCGTGCCGTCCTCGTATTTGATGGTGCGATGAGTCAGCCTGTCGTTAAGGTGAATGGCAAGGAGGCTGGCAGATGGGCTTACGGCTACAATGCCTTCCGCATCGACATTACTCCTTATGTGCAGTTTGGCGGCAAGAAGAATCTCGTAGAGGTTCATCTCAACAATGTAGAGGAAAGCAGCCGATGGTATCCAGGCGGCGGTCTTTACCGTCCGGTTTCCGTGGAACTTTACGGTAACGAGAACTTCTCTACCTGGGATACCTTCGTCCGTACCCTGAAAGCTGATAAGCAGGAAGCCGAAGTGGAAGTGAACGCTCTCTTGGAAGGAAAGATTGGAAAGTCGGGGAAAACCGTCATCGCCTTGATCGATGAGGCTGGTACAAAGGTTGCCGAGCAGACCGTATCGGGTGCCACCCCGCAAATCAAGACTACCTTGAAGGTATCGAACCCTCAGCTCTGGTCTCCGGAATCTCCTTATCTCTATCAGGTGAAGTTAACCCGATATGAAGGAAAGAAGGTAGCTGATGTCCAGACGCTGAAGACCGGTATCCGTACCATCTCGGTATCCAGGAATAATGGTTTCCAGCTCAATGGCATTACCCGCAAAATCAAGGGTGTCTGCCTGCACCATGACCTCGGTCCGTTGGGAGCTGCAGAAAACAAGGCGGCACTTATCCGCCAGATCAAGACGATGAAGGAGATGGGTTGCGATGCCATCCGTACAGCCCACAACATGCCTTCTACCATGCAGATGGAAATCTGCGACTCACTCGGTATGATGGTAATGGCTGAGAGCTTCGATATGTGGATTTATCCTAAGTGCAAGAATGGCTACGCCAAGTTCTTCAAGGAGTGGAGCGACAGGGATATGACCAATCTGGTGAAGCACCATCGCAACCATCCTAGCATCATTATGTGGAGTATCGGTAACGAGATTCCTGAGCAGTGGAGCAAGGAGGGTGTGGAGATAGCCAAGCATCTGCAGGATATCTGCCATCAGTATGATCCTTCCCGCCCTGTTACCCAGGGTATGGATAGAGCAGAGGATGCCCTGAAGAGTGGATTTGCCCAGGTGATGGACGTTCCGGGCTTCAACTATCGCGTACATAAATATTATAAGAATATCGAGCAGTTGCCTCAGGGATTCCTTCTGGGTTCAGAGACAGCATCTACCGTCAGCTCCCGTGGCGTGTATAAGTTCCCGGTTCAGGTGCGTGCCAGCGACAACAATCCATACGCCGATGGCCAGTGCTCCAGCTATGACACGGAGTATTGCTCCTGGAGTAATCTTCCGGATGATGACTGGAAGATGCAGGATGACTACAGTTGGGTAATCGGAGAGTTCGTGTGGACGGGCTATGACTATCTGGGCGAGCCGACTCCATACGATACCTACTGGCCAAGCCGCAGCAGCTATTTCGGAATCTGCGACCTTGCCGGACTTCCAAAGGATAGGTATTATATGTATCGTGCCCGCTGGAACGAGCATCAGCACACTACCCATCTTCTTCCTCACTGGAACTGGAAGGGCAGGGAAGGACTGGTTACCCCTGTATATTGCTACACCGATGGTGTGGAAGGCGAGCTTTTCGTAAACGGCAAGAGCCAGGGCAGAGTTCGCAAGGACAAGTCAAGCCGCCTCGACCGCTATCGCCTCCGCTGGAACGATGTGAAGTATGAGCCAGGCGAGATCCGCGTGGTTACCTACAATCAGTATGGCGACAAGGTAGGCGAGGACGTGAAGCGTACAGCCGGAGAACCTGCGCAGATGAAGTTCAGCGTGGAAACTCCAGATCATGAGCCTATTGCCTGCATGGTAGAAGGCTGCACCGATGAGCACAACGTGCTTCTGAATGCCGATGGCAACGACCTTGCCTTCATCACCGTGAGCCTCCTGGACAAGGACGGCAACGAGTGCCCGCTCGCCGATGATGAACTTACCTTCGAGGTAAAGGGTGCCGGAACCTTCAAGGCAGCATGCAACGGTGATGCTACTTCGCTCGATTCCTTCACTCAGCCACACATGCGACTCTTCTCTGGCAAACTTGTTATTGTTGTTCAGAGCAAGGCACAGAAGGGCGACATCATCCTCACCGTAAAGGATGGCAAGCGCAATATGGAAAAGTCGCTTACGCTGCAGGCAATATAAAACAGACTTATTAATGATAAATATAGATTCCCCTAGGAGTAGAAGTTCTTACCCTTAGGGGAATTCTTCGTTCAGCGACGTTGAATGTGTGTTCAGCAGTGTTGAATGTGTGTTCAACACTGTTGAACATACGTTCAGCAGTATTGAACGGAGATTTCTTCTAATGGTAGCAACAAATTCTCCCTATTCTTTCAACAACTTCTCCCTGTCTTTTCAACAAATTCTCCTTGTTCTATTGTTATTTTTCTCTAATAATATTTGGCATTGTCGTGAATAATGTGTATTTTTGCAGCTATGAACAATTCACTAACCGCTTTATCTAGAGTAAGCATGGCGATAGCTATGCTTTTTATATCCATAGCGCTCCATGCGCAACGTTTCGTCAACACCACCCTGGATGGTGCTCAGGCTGTCTATGCCATTACCCAAGATACATCAGGAGTCGTCTGGCTGGGTACCGACAACGGTCTCTATAGTTATGATGGCTATCACGACTATCGCCATTTTGCTTCCCATTCTTTTAGTCATATCCGCATCAATGCGCTCGGCTTCGAGGGCAGCATGCTCTATCTGGCTACGGGCAATGGAATGCTGAAGTTTGATACGCAGAAGGGAATCTATGCTTCTGCACCTGCGATGGAATCTGATGGAGACAAGGGCAGGAAAAAGATGGCAAGGGAGTTGCGAGTGCTTGATATGAAGGGCAGGAAAGATACCTTTGGCAACGATGTGTATGCTATCCTGCATACACAGAAGGGACTTCTGGTGGGTTCTCTCTCCGGTCTCCGTCTCAACCAGCGCCAGATTCTCCTGACTCCCGGCGCACAGCCGCTGGTGAATGCCCTGGCTTACGATGCCAAGCGCCACTGTTACTGGATAGGTACCGAGGGAGCCTTGTACTGCGCCGACCAGGCTTTGCAGAACTTCTCCAAGATTGCGGCGCTGAACGGAAACTCCGTGAAGTGTCTGGACGAAGACCAGGATGGCAATCTCTATATCGGTACAGATAATGGACTTTATCGCATGGCGATGAACAACAGTCTGGAGCATTTCGTTCACGACTCGCGCAATGAGGCAACCATCCCCAACAATATCGTATGGTCCTGTTATGTGGATAAGTGGCAGAATGTGTGGATTGGTACCGATCACGGACTTTCCCGTTTATCTACCCATACCTACTATCGCTTCACTTCGCTCGATAAGATTACCTTCTCGGGCGAGGGCAACTGTCTGCATGCTATCCTTCAGACCCGCAGCGGCGACTGGTGGATGGGCGGAACCAACGGCTTGATTCACTATGCAGAGGGAGTGCGCGTGCAGGGTGCAGCTTCTGAATATCAGAATGTGGTATGGTATAAGCAGAACAATCCTTCGGCTCCTCTTGCTCACAACCGTGTGCGCAAGATTTATGAAGACAAGGAGGGGGATGTATGGATCTGTACAGACCACGGCATCAACCTCTATCAGAAGAGTACGGGAAAGTTGCTCAACTTCATCGTCTATGACAAGACCGGCAAGTATTCTACTGCCTGGGCTTATGATATTCTTCAGGATCAGAAGGGCAGGATGTGGATGGCATCTTATCAGGGTGGCGTCTTCGTGCTGGACAAGCAGCGCCTTCTGGCAGCCATCTCGCTCTCATCTGCTGCTACAGCCACCTGTGTGGCAGACCATCATTTCTCAGACAAGGGAAAGAACGCCCTCTCGGGCCTGCACATCGGTCAGCTGGTACTCGATGGAAAGGGAATGGTCTGGGCATCATCTTATAATCATCTCGACCGTATCGATACCCGTACCCTTCGCATCTCCCATATCCCTGGCACTGATGCCATCAATTATCTGATGAAGTCTGACAACGGCAATGTGTGGGTAGGATATAATTCCAGTGTGAAGTGCTATATGGTGAACTTGCCGATGAAGGGCAAGGAGGTGGAAAGCAAGGAATGGAAGATAGGTGCGAAGGTGGTCTCCATGTGCGATGTGGAAGACAAGATCTGGGTGGTGGCAGACAATATCTGCAGCGTGCTGGACCAGGGAAACAACAGTTTCCGATTCTTCATTCCGATGGAGAATCCGAACAATATCTATTATTCCAAGCTGAACCACGAAGTGGTGATGGGGGGCAACGATGGCTTCATCTCCATCCGTGCCGACCTTTCCATGCCGAAGGACGACAAGGCGCAGCTGCTCCTGGCGGGTATCGTGGTGAATGGCAGACAGACCCAGGATGCCTTGCTCGATGAGAACATTGAGGGAACACCGGGTGTCTCGCCCGTGGGACTGAAGACGCTGGTTCTGGCGCATGATGAGAACAACTTCACGCTCCAGCTGTCTGATTTGCCCTTTGCCGATCATCCTACCGCCGTCTATGCCTACCGTCTGGAGGGTAGCGACCACGAGTGGCACTATCTGGACAAGGGCAATCTTGACATCACTTACAATGGATTGTCGTATGGCGATTATCATCTCACCGTGCATGTGGTGGATGGCGAGGGAAATATCGGAGATGAAGTTTATCAGCTCGAAATCTCAGTTCTTCCACCATGGTATCTCTCCATCTGGTGCAAGCTGTTCTATCTTACCCTCCTGATTGTGGGTATAGCCTGGGTCATCAATGCTCATTTCGTAAGAAAGCAGTTGAAGGAGGCGAAAAAGCAGAAGGAGGAAATCCTGGAGCAGGTGCAGGCGCGTATGCAGTTCTATGCCAACCTTGCCGATGACCTGAAGAATGCTGCCGCTCACCATTCGTTCGAGGAAGTGAATAATCTGGTAGTTTCTCATCTTGATGTGAATGCTTCCGACAACGAATCAGAGCCGGCAATGATTGTAGATCTCCATGCTCCTCAGGCTCCGGAAGTTGAGATGGATGAGATGGATAAGAAACTGCTCAACCAGATTCGGGAGATGATAGAGGAGAATATGGTGGATTCCGACTTTAACGTGTCGATGCTTCAGGAGAAGATGGGTATGGGAAACAAGCAGCTTTACCGAAAGTTGAAGGCACTTACGGGTCAGACTCCGGTGGAGTATATCCGTGATATGAGAATGCAGAAGGCGGCAAAATTATTAAAGGCAGGCAAGTTCAGCGTGTCGGAGGTAATGTACACCGTAGGCTTCTCTAATAGCAGCTATTTCTCCAAGTGTTTTTCCAAGGCTTTTGGAATGACCCCTACCGAGTTTATGCGCAGTTAGGAGTGAAAATGTTGCCTAAAATCATAACTTTATAGAAAAATGTTATGATTTTAGGCAAAATTCGTTATTTTATGTTTTAATTCTTGCTTAAGTTATTAAAAATTAGTAATTTTGCACCTTGAATCGAAGTACAGGTCCATGCGTGGACTATCAAGCACTATTGGTCTAAACTGAAAGAGGTATTGAGCGAAACACCTCAAGATGGGATGCAGTAATTGATTTATGTACAAGAAAGAAAAAAAATAAGTATCAATTTTTAGTAAACAATTAAGAAACAAGGATGAGAAGATTAACTCTTTTACTTGTCTCTCTTGTATTGTTGTCTATCCAATCCGTATTGGCGCAGAGTTTCCGCGTCAAAGGTACCGTTGTGTCTGCTGAGGACAACGAACCGATGATTGGTGTGACGATTAAGCAAGAGGGTACATCAAATGGTGTGGTCACCGATGTTGACGGTAACTATATCATCGAAATTAAAGGGGCTTCGAAAGCTACACTGGCATATTCGTATGTCGGATGTCTGACCCAGAAGCATGTAGTCAAGGAGCAAACAAATACGCTCAACATCACCCTTGCTCCTGATTCTAAGATGATGGACGAGGTTGTCGTTGTGGCGTATGGTGTGCGAAAGAAGGGAACCATTGCGGGTTCTGTTTCTGCTGTGAAGGCAGAAAAGATTGAGAATGTTCCAGCAGCCAGCTTCGATCAGGCTTTGCAGGGACAGAGTACAGGTTTGCAGGTCATCGCCTCTTCGGGTGAGCCAAGCAAGGCTGCCACTTTTCAAATCCGTGGTACCAACTCCATCAATTCTGGCAAGGCTCCTCTCTTTATTCTGGACGGTGTGCCTATCTCCAGCTCCGATTTCAATACCTTGAGTCCTAACGACATCGAGAGTATCTCGGTATTGAAAGACGCCTCTTCTACCTCTATCTATGGTGCCCGTGCGGCAAATGGTGTGGTGGTGATTACATCGAAGAGAGGTTTGGCGATGGATAAGGCGAAGATCACGCTCCGCGCACAGTATGGTTTTTCTGAATTGGCTCAGAACAACTGGAAGATGATGAACACCGATGAGCGTATTCTGTTTGAAAAGGAAGTAGGCTTGGATGCCGGTAAGGATTACAACCTCCTTTCAAAGGTGAATGTCAACTGGCTGGATGAAGTGTTCAACGACCGTGCTCCTCTCCAGAGCTATGAACTCTCTATCAACCGTGCTACCGACCGTTTGAATTATTATGTTTCGGGTGGCTTCTACGACCAGGATGGTATTGCACAGAACTCAACCTTCCGCCGTTACAACATCCGCACCAATGCAGATGTCAAGGCTAGCAAGTGGTTGAAGGTAGGTACCAACACCATGGCTGCTTACGAGGAGGCTCAGCAGGCTGATGATGGTAGCTATACCACCGTGACTCCTATTTCTGCATGCCGCTTCATGTTGCCTTACTGGAATCCATACGCCAAGGATGGCAGTCTGGCTTCGCTTGCAGCAGGCAACTGGGCTGGAACCAGTGAGAATCCTATCGTGTATATGGGCAAGAATCCTATCAGGAACAAGAAGTACAAGGTGCTCTCTACCATGTATGCTGAGGTTTATCCGATAGAGAACTTGACTATCCGTACCCAGTTTGGTGCCGATTTCACTCACTCTACAGCGTTCCTCCAGTCATTTCCAAGTCTCTCTTCCAATAATGGTCAGGGTACTGCGGCACGACAGAGCAGCGATGCCATCAACCTGACAGAGACTACCACCGCCAACTATCGCTTCAGTCTGAACGATATCCATGCGTTCAACGTGATGTTGGGTCAGGAGGCAGTAAGCTATCATTCAGAGGGATTCCAGGTATATTCCAAGGGCCAGACCAGTGATCTCCTGACCAACGTATCTTCTGGTACACGTGCCAGCCGTTGGGCAGATTCATCTTCTGATTACTCTTACCTGTCGTTCTTCATGCGTGGCGAGTACAATTACAAGGAGCTTTACTACGCCGACTTCTCTCTGCGTACCGATGCTTCTTCACGTTTTGGTAAGGATCATCGCTGGGGTACCTTCTGGTCACTCGGTTTCATGTACAATGTGAAATCTACCGATTGGCTGAAGGATGTAAAGTGGCTCAGCTCTGCTCAGCTTGCCGTAAGTACAGGTACATCGGGTAACTCTGAGATTCCTAACTATTATCACCTGGCTTTGGTTTCTGGTGGTGCCAACTACGATGATACTGCCGGTTTCTATCCATCACAGAGTGGTAACGAGGAATTGGGTTGGGAGTCAACATGGGCAAACAACTTCGCCCTCCGCTTGGGCTTCCTCGATAGAATCAACTTCAGTTTCGAGGCTTACTACAAGCGTACTTCCAATATGCTGATGCGCGTTCCTGAGTCTTATACCGTTACCGGCGAGGGCTATCGCTGGAAGAACGTAGGTGTGATGGCTAACAAGGGTATTGAGCTGAGCGCTGACGGTGATGTAATCCGCACCCGTGACTTCACCTGGAATGTAAGCGCCAACGTATCTTACAACCAGAACCGCCTGAAGGAACTCTATAACGGTGTAACCGAGTATGTAAACTCAACCACAGGTTTGAAGTATGTGGTAGGTCACTCTGTAAGCGAGTTCTTCCTGAACCGTTATGCCGGTGTGAACCCAGCAAATGGTGAGCAGCTCTGGTATGATAAGGACGGCAACGTAACCAACGAGTTCCGTGAGAGCGACAAGGTGATGACTGGCAAGACATACGATGCACCTTGGATGGGTGGTTTCGGAACAAGCTTCCGTTGGAAAGGCTTGCAGCTTTCTGCCCAGTTCAGCTGGATTGGTACACGTTACGTCATCAACAACGACCGCTTCTTCGAGGAGAGTGGTGTAACCTTCGGAACTGCTTACAACCAGTCAAACCGTCTGTTGTACGACCGCTGGAAGCAGCCGGGCGATATTACCGACATCCCACGTTGGGGCGAGGTAACCCAGCTCGACGACCGCTTCTTGGAGAATGCATCGTTCCTCCGTCTGAAGAATCTCAGTCTGTCCTATTCATTGCCACAGAGTCTGTTGCGCAAGACCAACTTCTTCTCTATGGTCAGAATCTACGGTCAGGCACAGAACCTCTTCACCGTAACCGGTTTCAACGGTCTGGATCCTGAGGTTTCATCCAATATTTACCAGGCACAGTATCCGGCATCACGCCAGTTTACTCTGGGTGTTGAATTGCAATTCTAACCAAGAAAGGAGAAAAAAATGAATATCAAAAATATAAAGACATACATCCTGTCGGGAATCCTAGCCCTCTCGATGTCTTCCTGTCTTGATAAGTATCCTGAGGATTCTATCCGCATGGACCAGGCTATCAACACGGTGGGCGACATAGACAAGCTGGTGTACGGTATCTACGACAGTTTCAAGAGCAGCGCCCTCTATTCGGGCAATCTGACAATCCTGCCAGATCTGCAGGCAGACTTCGTGTACTGCGTGAAGGGCTACTCTAATGCCTATGGCGATATCTACCGTTGGAAAGATATCAAGGCTACCAACACCGACATCGAGGCGGTGTTATCAACAATGCCAACTTCCTGCTCGACAACGTAGATAAGGTAAAGGCAAACACCAACAGTGATAAGGAGCTCGACAAGCTGGAGCAGTGTGAGGGCGAGGCTTATTTTGCCCGTGCCCTGGCTTACTCAGAACTGATCAAGTGTTTCTGCAAGGCTTATGACAGCGATGAGCAGGCTGCGAAGGAACTCGGCGTGGTACTCACAGAGCACTATTACGGCAATGAGCCACAGAAGAGAGCCAGTCTGAAGGAATCATACGAATTCGTATTGAGAGACCTTGACAAGGCTGCCGAATATCTGAAGGTAGACGAAGACTTCACAGGAAGTCTCTACAACGA
>OIAC01000192.1_pt1 | contig 11420 bp, 6 predicted proteins | sample 1580731 | NCBI WGS metagenome assembly OIAC01 (sample SAMEA3882504, study PRJEB24775) | human gut metagenome | biome: human-associated habitat; feature: intestine environment; material: feces | place: Netherlands | collected 2009/2010
TGTCACATCTTTAAAGATACTCTCACCGTCACTATAGAATGTAGCCAAGACAACTTCTTTTCTCATCTCAATATAGTATAATGATAATTGACGCAAAGATAATGTTTTAAAGTGACAATGCTGCATAAAAGCCATAGTTTATGCATGGCTATGTCCTAATTTAGAAAAAATAAATATAAAGCTATAACAAAGCTACCATTATGCCAACCGATAATCTGATGTTTTATTAAATGTATGCATGAAAGACATATTGTAAGTGATTAAAACTGCTAAAACAGGAAAAATCAATATATTCTGACATATTCGTTTCTTTTTGCATAAATAACTTTAAAAATCATCCTTAATGTAAATGATTAGGGATGATTTTCGGCTTTTTTTTGTATTTTTGCTATTAAATATTGTATTATAACGACAATAGTAAACGAAACGGATATGGTGACACAAAGTGAAGCAGCCCTGGAACAGGGACTGATAAAGACACTTCAAGATATGAGTTATGAGTATGTCAAGATAGAAGAAGAAACAAATCTTGACCAGAATTTCAAGACTCAACTCGAAAAGCATAATAAGAAAGAACTTGCCCGTCATGGACGTACAAGTTTTACGGATAGTGAATTTGAAAAGATAAAAATTCACTTAGAGGGCGGTACTCGTTTTGAGAAAGCCAAGAAACTGCGAGACCTGTTTCCATTAGAATTGGAAACAGGCGAACGTGTATGGGTTGAATTTCTCAATCGCCAGCAGTGGTGTCAGAATGAGTTCCAGGTTTCCAACCAGATTACAGTGGAAGGTAGAAAGAAGTGTCGATATGATGTCACAATACTTATCAATGGTTTGCCTTTGGTTCAAATAGAACTAAAGAAACGTGGTGTGGAGTTAAAGCAAGCTTACAATCAGATACAGCGCTACCACAAGACTTCGTTCCATGGCTTGTTTGACTACATACAGTTGTTTGTGATTTCAAATGGTGTGAACACTCGTTATTTTGCCAACAATCCTAACAGTGGCTACAAGTTCACTTTCAATTGGACAGATGCTGAGAATGTGCCGTTTAATGACCTCTCCAAGTTTGCATTGTTCTTCTTCGACAAGTGTACTTTGGGCAAGATGATAAGCAAGTATATTGTTCTACATGAAGGAGACAAATGCTTGATGGTGTTGCGCCCTTATCAGTATTATGCAGTAGAGAAGATTCTTGATAGGGTGCAGAACTCTAACAAGAATGGTTATATATGGCATACGACTGGTGCAGGTAAGACTTTGACATCATTTAAGGCTGCCCAGCTCGTTTCAGAGATAGATGGCATCGATAAAGTGATGTTTGTCGTTGACCGTCACGACCTTGATACCCAAACTCAATCAGAGTATGAGGCTTTTGAACCTGGGGCAGTAGATGGTACAGATAACACCTATGAGCTAATAAAGCGATTGAGTGGTAAGTCAAAAATAATAATCACCACCATCCAAAAGTTAAACTGTGCAGTTACTCGTGATGCTTACAACAAGCATTTGCAAGATGTCAAGAACCAGAAGGTAGTGATGATATTCGATGAATGCCACCGCAGTCATTTTGGTGATTGCCATAAGAATATTGTTGGTTTCTTCAAGAACTTACAGATATTTGGCTTTACTGGTACACCGATATTTTCAGAAAATGCCAAAGGAGAACATACCACAGCAGAGGTTTTTGGAGAATGTCTCCATAGGTATCTGATAAAGGATGCCATTGCCGATGAAAACGTGCTTGGTTTCCTTGTGGAATATTATCAAGGTCATGGTGATGTTGACTTGATGGAAGAACAGCGAATGAAGGAGATTGCTCAATTCATCCTCAACAACTTCAACAAGTCAACATACGATGGTGATTTCAATGCTTTGTTTGCCGTCCAGTCTGTGCCTATGCTTTTGAAGTACTATGACATCTTCAAGTCATTACATCCTAAGATAAGGATAGGTGCTGTGTTCACATACGCTGCAAACGAAAGCCAAGATGATGATAACACTGGCATGAACAATGGTTTTGTTGACGACACGGTTACGAGTGACAAGCTGCAAACCATTATGGATGATTATAATAATATGTACGGAACTGCTTTTACAACAGACAATTTCAGTGCATATTATGACGACATAAATCTTCGTATGAAGAAGAAACGTGCCGATATGGAACCTTTGGATTTGTTGCTTGTTGTCGGTATGTTCCTTACTGGCTTTGATGCCAAGAAACTAAATACGCTGTATGTTGACAAGAACCTTGAATATCATGGATTATTGCAGGCTTTCAGTCGTACCAATCGTGTTCTCAATGAGAAAAAGCGATTCGGAAAAGTTGTCTGCTTCCGCAATTTGAAGGACAATGTTGATAGAGCTATCAAGTTATTCAGCAATACTGATGCTCCTGAGGCGCTTGGATTCGTACTTCGTAAACCATTTGCTGATGTAAAGAAGGATTTGGATGAGTTATGTCAGAACTTTAAAGCGCGTTATCCGGATATGGCTTCCATTGACAAACTTCAGAGTGAGTACGATAAGCGCAATTTTATACTTGCTTTCCGTGATATTATCAGAAAACATTCTGAGATACAGGTATATGAAGAGTGGAATGCCGATGATTCATCTTTGGTAATGACAGAGCAGGAATACAATGATTACCGCTCTAAATATCTTGATATGACGATGGGATTCATACAAGATGATGAGGAGGAAGGTGACAATAACGGTGAAGGCAAAGAAGATGAAGGTATGGCGCATGAAGACCCAAAAGCAGATATCGACGATATTGATTTCTGTCTGGAGTTGTTGCATAGTGATGTTATTAATGTCGCATATATACTGGAATTGATAGAAGACCTCAATCCTGCAAGCGATGATTATCAGATGAAACGACAGAATATCATCGATACGATGATAAAAGACCCTGCTATGCGCAATAAGGCTAAACTTATCGACCACTTCATCCGTGACAATGTTGATAATGACCAAGCTGGATTTGTAAAGTCGAAAGCTGATGGCAAGATGGATTTGGAGAGCCGTCTTACAACCTATGTTACTCAGGCAAGAGCTCATGCGGTTACTTCATTGGCTACGGAAGTGGGAGTTAGTCAAGATGCACTTATTAAATATGTGCAGGAGTATGATTATTTACATCGGGAAAAGCCTGAAATTTTGCAGAAGGCTATCAAGGAGAAAAAGGGACTGCGTTTCTTGCAGCGCATTCATCTTAAAGAGTCATTGATTTTAAAACTGCGTAAAATTATCGAAACATTCAGTTGGGAATAAAAAAAGAAAATAAAAAGAAAAAATATGAGTGAAGAATTACAACAAAAACTGCGTACGCAGCTTTGGACAGTAGCCAATACTTTGCGTGGCAATATGTCAGCCAGTGATTTCATGTATTTCACTTTGGGCTTTATCTTTTATAAGTACTTGTCAGAAAAGATAGAAATGTGTATTGATGCTGAACTTGAAGAAGACGGAAGTAACTTTAAGGAAGCCTGGGCAAGTAATGAGGAAGAACTGAAGGAGGAGTTGAAGAAGTTTTGCATGAATGAACTCGGTTATTTCATCGAGCCAGAATACCTGTATTCTTCTGTAATAGAGGCTATCAATCGCAAGGAGAACATCCTTCCACAGCTGGAGCGTTCATTGAAGAAAATAGAAGACAGTACCATTGGACACGATAGTGAAGAGGATTTTGGAGGTTTGTTCTCTGATATAGACCTCGCTTCTCCTAAATTGGGAAAGACCGCAGAGGATAAGAACAATTTGATTAGTGAAGTTCTGATTGCTCTTGATGGTATTGACTTCGGCTTAAACGAGGCTTCTGATATTGATATTCTCGGCGATGCCTATGAATATATGATAGGTCAGTTTGCCGCAGGAGCTGGCAAAAAGGCTGGAGAATTCTACACCCCACAGGAAGTTAGTCAGATTCTTGCAGATATAGTTACTACAGGCAAAACACGCTTGAAAAATGTATATGACCCAACTTGTGGTTCAGGTTCATTGCTTCTCCGTACTGCTCGCAATGGTAAGGCTGATTTGATTTATGGTCAAGAGAAGAACCCTACGACATTCAACCTTGCCCGAATGAACATGTTGCTTCATGGAATTAAGTTTAGCGACTTCGACATAGAGAATGGAGATACTCTTGAAGATGATGCTTTCCCTGAGGAACAGTTTGATGCTGTGGTTGCTAATCCGCCATTCTCTGCAGCCTGGAGTGCAGCGGAGAAATTTAATAATGATGACAGATTTAGCAAGGCTGGTGTCTTGGCTCCAAAGTCTAAGGCTGACTATGCATTCATACTTCACATGATCCATCATCTTAATGAAGGTGGAACGATGGCATGTGTAGCTCCTCATGGTGTACTTTTCCGTGGCGCATCAGAAGGCAAGATTCGCCGTTTCCTCATAGAGAAGAAGAATTATATTGACGCCATCATCGGTTTGCCTGCCAACATTTTCTATGGTACAAGTATCCCAACTTGTATCATTGTGGTAAAGAAGTGCCGCAAGGATGATGATAATATACTCTTCATAGATGCCAGCAAGGAGTTTGAAAAGATAAAGACACAAAACAAGCTTCGCCCAGAGCACATTAATAAGATAGTTGATACCTATCGTGAGCGCAAGGAAATCGAGAAGTATAGTCATTTGGCAACTTTACAAGAGGTTGCCGACAATGACTATAACCTTAACATTCCTCGTTATGTAGATACGTTCGAGGAAGAAGAGCCTATCGACATTCATGCGGTCATGAAGGAAATCAAGGAGTTGGAAGCTAAGCGCGCTGACCTCGACAAGCAGATAGATGTATATCTGAAAGAATTGGGGTTGGTAGAGTAGAAACGTTAAAAGTGTATTTGATATGAAGGGCGATGCATTATTGTTAAGTAGAGTTATAGCAGGAGGTAGAGTGCAATTTATCATTCCTGTATATCAGCGTAATTATAGTTGGCTAACAGAAAATTGTAATCAACTGTTTAATGACTTGGTGGATTTAGTTCATTCTGATAGACCTACCCATTTCTTTGGTTCTATAGTAACATCACCTGCTGATGGCTATGGAATCAATCGTCTTGTCATTGACGGACAGCAACGTCTAACAACAATCTCTTTATTGTTGTTAGCTGGTATTCATGCAGTAGAAAATGGTGAACTTGAAGGTGACAGGGGAAGTATTGAAGAAGCAAAGGAAGAGTTTTTGATGGCTAAGTTTAGTGGCACGGAAAGAAAAATTAAACTTGTGCCAATCGAAAATGATTTGGAGGCTTATGATAGAATCTTTCAGCATGATGTAGATAATTATGTAAAGGATTCTAAGATGACTCGTAATTATCAATACTTTTATGAGCGTTTGACAAAAGAGCCTCATCAACTTTCATTTGATTCTTTGTTGAGTGCCATTGAGCGTTTGCAAATCATATCAATAGAATTGGATGGTAATGACCAACCACAACTTATTTTTGAGAGTCTTAACTCTACAGGCTTAGATTTGACAGGTGCTGATGAGGTTAGAAACTATCTACTGATGTCTCTTACCGCAGAAGAGCAACAATATTATTTCAAGACTTATTGGCAGAAGATTGAGGTGGCAACCGAAAATGAGCCAACGATGTTCCTACGTGATTATTTGACAATAAAGCAACAGTTGCAGCGTCCTGTGAGATTGGCAAACCTATACAGTTCTTGGAAGAAATATATGCTTGGTCACGACCGTAAGGAAGAACTTGCGGAAATGTTGGTTTATGCTCAATATTATCATCAAGTTACAGAGGGAGAACTATACTCTAAGAAACTTTCTGATAAGATGCGCCATATTTGTAATATAGAAACAGATGTGGCTAACGTGTTCTTTATACAATTCTTGAAATATGCAGATGAAAAGCATCTGACAGAAGATGAAATATTCAAGGTTATAGACTTAGTTGAGAACTATATGGCTCGACGTATAGTATGTAATATGCCTGGAAATGCGTTGACACAGGTTTTCTGTGCATTGCATAAAGATGTGCTTAAAAGCATGGAAGAGTATGAAAAGGCAGAAGTGGAAATCAATTTTGCTTACTCTGATATTTTAGCATATCATATTATGCGCCGTGATGGTAATTATCAGTTACCAAGAGATACACAGTTTGTAGAGGCTATCGAGAATCGTGATGCTTATCACATGCTCAAGCCTTTCCAAATTTTCCTCTTTGAAAGACTCGAAAACTCTGTGCATGGTGAATATAATGATGTGGCATCCGACATGAAGAGTAAGGATGCAACAATCGAGCACATTATGCCACAAACATTAAATGCGGAGTGGCGTGAAATGCTTGGTGATAATTTTGAGGAAATTCAAGAAAGATACTTGCATACGTTTGCTAATCTTACTTTGACTGGTATTAATAGTGAACTTAGTAATAAGGCTTTTGAAATCAAGCGTGATGGTAGAACGGTTGATAACACCGTATATCCAGGTTATAAGGATTCTAAATATCGTTTGACAAGAAGTGTTACAAACTGCCAAAAATGGACGGAAGAAGAATTGCAAAAGCGTAGTAAAAAGATTTGTGAGGATTTCTTACGCTTGTACCCTCTGCCAAGAACAGAATTCACCCCATTGCCTAAGCCTGTAGAAGAAGTTTCTTTGGATGAAGAATCATTCTCGCCAACAAATAGAATGCTTCGTGGATTCCGTGTGTTTGGAAATGAGTATAATGAAACGATATGGAAAGATATGCTTGTTAAAGTAGTGTCATTATTGTCAGAGCGTTATCCTGATGTGATAGATTCTCTATATGATGGTGGAGCATATCTATGGACTTCTAAACAAGCAGATTTGAATTATTGCACGCAAATAGGTGCAGACAAGTATCTTTGGACATCCATGGGCAATAAGGGTAAAATAGCTTGCCTCCGCTACTTGTTCGACAAGTGCGATGTTGCAGAGTCTGAACTTGTCTTTGTTTTGGAACCATCTAACGAATGATATTATCTATGGAAGAGAATAATGTGCCAGAGATGCGTCCTACATTCGATGAAATTCGGAAGGTGGACGGTAATGGAAAGGAATATTGGAACTCACGTGAGCTTTGTAATGCGATGGGCTATTCGGGCTATTGGAAATTCCAAAATGTAATAGAAAAAGCCATCAAGGTTGCAGGTGAAAAAGGGATGAATATAGATGAACATTTCAACCATGCGGTTGATATGTTCAAGGTGGGCAATGGTGCGTTTCGTAAGGTAGAAACGTTCCATCTTTCACGAATGGCTTGTATGATAATAGCAGAGAATGCAGATACAAGAAAGCCATTGGTGAAGCAAGCAAGAGAATATTTCTCGCAGTCTGTATCTACGACAGAGATTGTGCAGAACTCGTTGGAATCCAACATCTTACTATATAAGACTGCACAAGGTGAGACTCGCATTGAAGTGATATTCAACAGTGAGACCTTTTGGATGTCACAGAAAAGAATGGCTTCTTTGTTTGGAGTTGATAGGGCAACTATAGCCTATCATATTTCTCAGATTTATGGGTCGGGAGAATTGCAAAGAGAGACAACTTGTAGAAAAATTCAACAAGTTCAACTTGAAGGTGAGCGTGATGTAGAGCGTGCTCCTTTGTTCTACAATCTTGATGTAATCATAGCTGTGGGCTATCGTGTGAACAGCTATCAAGCAACCCAATTCCGTATATGGGCAACTTCTGTATTGAAGGAGTTTGTTATCAAGGGATATGTGTTAGATGATGAGCGTTTGAAACAAGGCAAGCACTTTGGCAAGGATTACTTTGATGATTTGCTGGAACGCATTCGTGAAATTCGCACATCAGAGCGTAGATACTATCAAAAGATAACTGACATTTACGCTGAGTGTAGTGCTGACTATGATGCAAAAGCTGAGAGTACCAAACTCTTTTATCAGATGGTACAGAATATGATGCACTTGGCTGTTACCAATCATACGGCAGCAGAGATTGTTTATGAACGTGCCGATGCTGAAATGCCACATATGGGCTTGACCACATGGAAAAAAGCACCTAATGGCAGAGTGCAAAAGTCTGATACGATTGTCGCCAAAAACTATCTTTCAGATGAAGAATTGTCTCAGCTCAATACAATAACAACGAGTTTTCTTGATCTTGCCGAATCTCGTGCACGCCGTCATATTATCACAACGATGGATGATTGGAAGCAACGCTTACAACAATTCCTTGCAACTATGGATTATGATGCAAAGAGTAGTGCAGGCAAGGTTTCCCAAGAGGAAGCAAGAGATAAGGCTTATTCTGAGTATGAGAAGTTTAAGGTTATTCAAGACCGTTCATATATCTCAGATTTCGACCGATTCAATAATGGCAATGATGATGATACACCATTGCTTCCGTTTGACATCGACCCAAAAGAAGAGTAAATACCAGTAGAGGAAAGTATAACAAACAATTAAGGATTTAAAATAATTATGGCAATAAATAATGAACAAAATAAACTGAATGTACCCCATTTGAGATTTCCTGAATTTGAGGGGGAATGGGAAAAATTCAAATTGGGGGATGTTGCAGAGTTTTCTTCTGCTCGTGTAAGTTCCGCAAAATTAGATTGTAAGAATTATGTTTCAACAGAGAATATGCTACAAGACTTTCAAGGTGTTATAGTGGCTAAGTCTGTCCCTAATGAAACAAATGTCATTTCCTTTACTTGTGGTGACATCCTAATTTCAAATATTCGTCCTTACCTCAAAAAAGTTTGGAAAGCAGCATTTAACGGTGGGTGTTCTTCTGATGTTTTTGTCTTACATGCAACAGATGCTGTCGCAAAAGACTATTTGTATTATGCTGTGGCAAATGATAAATTCATCAATTATGTGATGAGTGGAGCAAAGGGCGTGAAAATGCCTCGTGGCGATAAAAATCAGATGAGAACTTATCAATTGTCTTTGCCTTCCATTCAAGAGCAACATAAAATTGCAAAAATATTGACTCTTTTAGATGAGCGCATTGCCACCCAAAGCAAGCTGATTGAAAAATTAGAGTCCTTAATCAAGGGACTAAGGGTTAGTCTTATGCAAATAGAGAATGGCAACATTGTACATTTGGGTAAGATTGCACGAATATATCAGCCTCAAACTATATCTTCAACAGAATTAACGGAAGCTGGTTTTCTTGTATATGGTGCAAATGGCATTATTGGTAAATATAAACAATATAACCATAAGACAGAACAAATCTGTATAACTTGCCGTGGTAATACTTGCGGTATGGTAAATTACACCAAACCCATGTCATGGATAACCGGAAATGCGATGGTGATAAACACAGATGAACATCAAAACAAGGTGTGTAAGAGATATTTGTACCATTACCTTTCTGCGTACAACTTCAATAGTATAATTTCTGGGTCAGGACAACCACAAATTGTACGCACCCCATTAGAAAAGTTAGAAATAACATTGCCTTCCATTTTTGAACAAGAACAGAAGGCAATGCTACTTGATAGGATTCAAGCTAAAATTGAAATTAGTAATCATGTATTAAGCCTATATCAGGAACAGAAACAATATTTACTTCGCCAGATGTTCATATAAACATCTGACGGAGCATATATTGCTTCTGTTTATTGTAAAGGTCACTCAATGCAAGTTGCTTTGATAGTTTCCTTTCAAATGACATCATTAAGTTTGCTATATGATTTTGTTTGCTATTATTGGGTATTGGTATTTTCAAATCTGCAAGAGTAGAAAATACAATATATGGGGTATTACTTGAACTTTTTTCTATTGCGATTCTTTGGGGAAGCAAGACTTTTAATGCCCATTTCACATATTGGATATTCACTGAAAAATGATCTAAAACATAAGTTCTTTGATAGGCATTAAACTTGCCCTTATAGTAATTTATATATCCCAAGTTGGCACCATTTCCTGATATCAATAGGGCTTCTGTATCAAAAGCATAACTGTCAATATTAAACGGTCGTTCTGCACATGTAAAGAATGGATATTGTCCATTTTCAACTTGTGCATTAGCGTCAAGTTTACCAGTTGTTATTTTGCTAATATCTCCAAGCCTAACACATTCACAGTCATTGGTAAAATCTCTAATACAATAATGTGCAAGTCCCTTGATTAGGGATTTAGAAGTTTGTAGGTCTGCGATTATAGATTATGCGATAAACTCCCTTGATACTGATTTAGCAAAGTTTGGTTCTTTGTATGAAATTGCTGGTGAGGGTGGAACTCCAACAACTTCAAATGCCAGTTTCTACGATAATGGAAAGATACCATTCATCAAAATTGACGATTTGAAGAAGAAGTATTTGACTGAGAATAAAGACTTTATTACAGAACTTGGTTTGCAAAAATCATCAGCTTGGCTTTTGCCTACACGTTCCATCCTATTTTCCAATGGTGCTACCATTGGAGAAATCACAATAACAACATATCCTGTTTGTACTAAGCAAGGAATATTGGGAATTGTACCAAAGCCAAACATTGATGTAGAGTTTTTGTATTATTTCATGTCTTCATCTTACTTCAAAAAAGCTGTTAGTCGTATTGTTACAGAAGGTACGATGAAAACTGCCTATTTGAAAGATATAAACAATATACGTTGCCCAATACCAACAAAAGAAAAGCAACTGGATATAGCAAAGATGCCATCTGCTCTAAACTCCAAGATTGATTTTGAACAAAGTATATTGAAACTATTCGATTCGCAGAAACATTATTTGCTTCGTCAGATGTTTATGTAAACATTTGGCAAAGCAAATATTGCTTTTGTTTTTGATAGCATTCTTCCAACATGGTAGCTTTCCTTTCTTTTTCTGTAATGGCATTTAGCATTTTGGCTATAGCCTTTTGCTCTTCAATTACAGGAAACCGATGCTTGGTGTTGAAGTAATCTGTTATAGAGACATTCAACAGACCATGATTTCTTGCCCCCTCACCAGCAATATCAGACAAGCCTCTATGCCATTTAGTTGATTCGAAGTAATAGGCAAGATAATCAGAATCAACTATGGATTCATTTATTTTGAAGCATATATAAAGAGTTGAAAGAACACCTACGTCATAATTGTGTAATCGTTTGACGGCTCCCCAATCATATCCTGCAGAGTAACTTCGGTTATAAGCAAATTCTCCTTTATGAAGCAAATAATATCCTGCAAGATTTTCGCTTGCAACGGATTTATTAAAGAAAGACTCTTGATTAACTAAACCATATTGTGCAGCGATAGTTAGCACTAATGAACACTTGGAATCCTTGTTTTTTGTAGCTATACGTGAACTAAAGTCACTCATCTTGTAAGTAGATAGTGCTTGCTCAAATCCCTCAATACGACACATGGGATGTTCTTGGTTTGGAGAACAAAAGACATTTTCAATAATCGCAGACCTACAAACTTCTAAATCCCTAATCAAGGGACTTGCAC